>Ga0306923_10001434_pt1 | contig 21081 bp, 21 predicted proteins | sample sta12Can44000108_FD_203841 | JGI IMG/M metagenome (GOLD analysis project Ga0306923, IMG submission 203841) | Lab enrichment of tropical soil microbial communities from Luquillo Experimental Forest, Puerto Rico - statanox.12C.anox.44.000.108 (v2)... | ecosystem: Environmental > Terrestrial >... | reverse complement strand
CCAGTCGCCATTCGGGACCCGGACCCCGGAGGTCGTGCCGTTCCAGGTGAAGACTACGTCGCGCGCGGGGTCGACCTCCGACAAATCCGGGAGCCTGCCATAGGGCGCATGCAATACCCGAACATCGGGGAGCTTCAGCTGCTCGACATCGGTGACCCAGCCCTCGCCGAAATTTTCCCAGGCCAGCATGTCGACGCCGCGAGCGCCAAGCAACGACCACATCGCGATCTCGATTGCCCCGGTGTCCGAGCCGGCGACGATCCCGACTCGCCAGTCCGTCGGGATGCCGAGGATCGCCCGCGAGCGCTCGACGACCTCGACCAGGCGTGCGAGGCCCGCCGCCGAACGGTGCGAACGCCCAGATAGAGCACCCTCGAGCACGGCGGGCGACCATCCCGGCCGCTTGGCGCAGGGGCCGGAGGAAAAGCATGGGTTGGCCGGACGCCGGTTCGGCTTCATGACGTTGTTCCTTCGAGACTCGCGCGATGCAACTTATGGACGCGGCCCCCCCGCGTCAATGCGACCGGCCAGCGCGACATCGCACTTCTGGCTCCAGTCCCTGGTCCACGGGAAAGAGCTGTGTATTTGACTGCTTCGCCGCCGAAGACTGGCTATCGCGGCACCCAAGAGATCATTAATTCAAGGAGTTGCGAGTCGATTTCCCTAGATAACCGAACAGCGAATTAATTCGCCCGAACAGGGAGCCGAACCGGCGGATCAGGGAAGCACCAGGGTACCGCCCGGCCGGCGTGCGTCATGCTTGAAACCTGTTGCTTCGACGACACCAAGCGGCGAACAATGGCCCAACCCCGAGATCCGACAGATCGTCATCTTCGAACGGCAGGGAGGAGAGAGAATGGCAGGCAGGAATTGGCAGATCGAAGGCAGGTACGTCGAATATTGCAATTGCGATTACGGCTGTCCGTGCGAAACGATGGCGAATCCGACCTACGGGTTTTGTACCGCCCTCGTTGCATTCAAGATCGACAACGGGTGGTGTGAGGACGTTCGGCTCGATGACCTAGCGGTCGCGGCCACGGCTTACACGCCGCGGGCACTCCATCACGGCCAGGGAGTGATGCAGCCGATCCTCGACGAGCGCGCCAACGAGGCCCAGCGCGAGGCCTTGTTCTACATCCTTTCCGGCGCGGACCAGCCGGTCGGCACGGTGTTTCAGATTTTCTCGGCGGTGATCGAAACGATTAAAGATCCGCTGTTTGCCAAAATCGAGTTTGAGTGGGATCTCGACAAGCGCCGGGCGCGGGTCGAAATTCCTGGGGTCATTCGAGCGCACAGCGAGCCGATACGCAATCCGGTGACCGACCGCGAAGAGCGGATCGTTCTGGTCCTCCCAAATGGCTGGATGTTTCACGAAGCTGAGAATGCATCCGGCTTTGCTAAGAGCATGGGCGCGATCAAGTTCGACCTAAAGGGCCGGCACAGCTCGCTGGCGCAAATCGCCTGGAACCAGAACGGCATGGTCCACAGCTTCGACGAGTATAAAAGGAAGTTCGGCCGCGCCTAACGACGCGGGCGAGGACGGCGATGGCTGTCAGCGAGACGAGCGTCCTCGAAGCCCTTCTGCGGCGCGACCGCTTGGTCGTGGTCACGGCACTCCTCGCGGTCATGCTCGCCGCCTGGATCTGGCTCGTGCTCGGCGCCGGCATGGGGATGAGCGCGGTCGCGATGACCCAGATGGCGGGCATGCCCGATATGGACATGATGATGGACCGGGCGACGTGGAGTCTGGGATACGCCGGTCTGATCTTCGCCATGTGGTGGGTGATGATGCTGGCGATGATGCTGCCCAGTGCCGCGCCGACGCTGCTGCTCTTCGCTCGCGCCAACCGCGCCCAGAAAGCTCGCGATCGTCCGTACGTGGCGACCGGAATCTTCGCCGCCGGCTATCTCGCCGCCTGGGGAGGGTTCAGCGCGCTCGCTACCCTGTTGCAATGGGGATTTGAAGAGCTCGAGCTGCTGGGGCCGATGATGACGACGACGAGCTATTGGCTCGGCGGTGCGATCCTCATCGCCGCCGGCATATGGCAACTCACACCGATCAAGGGTGTGTGCCTGCGGCACTGTCGCTCGCCCTTGAGTTTCATTGCCCAGAAGTGGCGGCCGGGCCGGCTCGGGGCCTTCCGCATGGGACTCGAGCACGGTGCCTTTTGCCTGGGGTGTTGCTGGTTCCTGATGGCCCTGTTGTTTTTTGGCGGCATCATGAACCTGTTCTGGATCGCCGGTCTCGCCGGTTTTGTCCTGTTGGAGAAGACGATCCCGATGGGCCATTGGATCGGACGGATCGCCGGCATTGGGTTCGCTGCCTGGGGTTTGTTGTTGCTCGCCAGCGCTGCGAGCGGCTCATAACCGCCAAGGCGCTCGCGCAAATCGAGGGCGCCAAGATCTCGGTCTCGGATGGTGTGGGCGGCATCTTCGCCGCCTCTGGCCAAGCCCGCTCCGGCCTTCGCGGACCAACCCGTCCCACGGCCCGACGCGCGCCGCCTTCACCGCGACCAACACCTCGCCTGTCCCGCGCAAGCGACGGGGAACTCGTCGAGCCGCCTGGCGTCGATGCCGCCGAATTCATGAATTCGAATGGCTCCAGCCCGAGCCTTAACGGGCTGGCACGCTGGAGAAGATCCCACCGAGGCCCTCGGCCATTGTCGGGTGCGTGAGGATCGCGTCGCGCAAGCCCGTGTAGGACATGCCGGCCAGCATCGCGGTCTGCACCACGGCCATGACCTCGCCGGCGTCGGCTCCGAACATCGTGAAGCCCAGAATGCGGTCGCCGTCGGCGGCGACCAACGCCTTCATAAAGCCGCGCGTCTCCGAGGTTGTCCGCATCCGCAATACCGCGGCGATCGGCATTCTTGCGAACAACGCCTTTGTCCTATTCAGCGGCAGCGATGACAAGACACGCCTCATCGACATGGAAGGCAACGAGGTGCATCGCTGGGATCATCGGGTTTCCCGAGCGGCATGCTCGACCCGGCGTTGGTCGGCGGCGTACGCGGGCACGTAATGGTCCAGCTCGCCGATATGACCGGCAGCGAGACCGGCATGATCCCGGGCATACCGGCTATATTCAAGAACAAGACAATCGGTGAAGTTGATTGGGATGGCAACATCGTCTGGCAATGGGGCGAGACGGCGCCGGGGGGCGCGGCACAGCAGCATCACGATTGGGCCCGCCTTCCCAACGGCAACACATTGGTCCTGTCCGTATTGAGCTATCAGATCTCGGGCTTTGCACTGCGGAAGCAGCTCGACGACGCGATCTACGAGGTCGCACCGAATGGCGAGATCGTTTGGAAATGGATCGCCGGGGACCATCTTGACGAATTAGGCTTCACCCCTGAGGCGCTGGCATTGGTCCGGCAATCGAACATTCCCGACTACCTGCACGTCAACAGCATGAAGCCCCTCGGTCGTAACCACTGGTTCCGCGACGGCGATGCGCGCTTCGATCCCGACAACATCGTGATCAGCTCGCGCGAAGCCAATCTCACGATCATCATCGAAAAGACAACAGGACATGTTGTGTGGCGGCTGGGCCCCACCTATCCGCCAACGCCAAAAGGCCCGCGCCGCTTGCCGTCGATCATCGATCAGGTCAGTGGACAGCATGATCCGCATCTCATTCCCGAGGGCCTTGCCGGCGCCGGTAACCTGTTGATGTTCGACAATCAGGGCGAGGCAGGCTTCCCCTCAGCGAGGCTCAAAGTCTTCCCCGGCTCGCACGCGCTGGAGATCGATCCTGTCAAGCAGCAGATCGTCTGGGAGTATACCGGCAGCGACAGCGATGCCCCCGAATGGACTTTTTACAGCTCGTTCATCAGCGATGCCCGGCGCCTGCCCAACGGCAACACCTTCATCAACGAGGGTATGAACGGCCGCTTCTTCCAGATCACACCCGCCGGTGAGATCGTCTGGGAGTATGTGAGCCCATATTTCGGCCCACAGCCATTGGGGCCTGCAGGCAAGAAGGTTCAATCGAACGTGGTCTACCGAGCGCAGCAGTCCCTTATGACTGGACGCCTCCCGGCACACCCCATGGCGAGCGCGCTGTCGTCCCACCGGACCCCGCAACCTTCCGCGTGCCTACAGAACGTTGAGAGGCAGGCGTCAACCCCACCGGCGCGCCTTGGACCAGTCCCGCCGCCTCTGAGGTTTCACTCCGCCATGCAAGATCTCATACCGCGATGTGAAACTCCCCAGGCTTTCTGCGGCTCTCGGGCGTTCTTACCGGCGGCGCAGAGCCAATTTCCCGCAGGTGTCCGGAGGTCTCGCGCGTGTGATCAGACCCGGCTGGACCGCTCGCGCCAGTCGAGGACCGGGCGTTTCGGCGCCGTACCGGGCAGCCATCTCGGTGAACCTCACAGATGTGATCTGCTCAGCGGGTTCGGGCTCGACCTGATGCTGGCAGGCTTTGTACCATACGATCAGCCGGACCTGGGCCGCGGCGGCGACACCGAGCGTCATCGGCGGTCCGCTGGTAGGGTTTTCACGGCTGACGGGTAACGCTAGTTATTCTTACGGTGGAAGCTTCCTACAAAACTCGTCGATTTCCGAGACCGGCACCTCTTGGCCCGACGGATCTAGGACCCGCACCAAAGTCTTTCCGGTCTGCCTTCGGATCGCGCATGCTTGGATAAGGGCCCCTTCTCGGGTTGAGAAATCCGGCCACTTCCAATCGCGGCTGTTCACGTCATCCCGATAATAGACGCGCCACATGGAGCGAGCCTACCACACATACCCAGGGGCGCGGCTCAGTTTGATGAGCATTCCTTCACCGGATAATCAGCCGGGATTTGGGCCGCGGTGGCGTTCCCCAGCGTCATCGGCGATCCGGGCTCGGATTTCATCTGGTCCTCGCGCCGATCTCAAAGTTGCGCCGGGCCGCCTCTGATTGATTGCGATACCGCTTCAAGAAGTTCCCGTACGTTTGGCTCGAAATTCTCGATCGCAAAAACAGGCTTGCCTTCTTCCCGCGGGTATCGCGGCCAATGTTTGGTGTGTGCTTCGTCGAGTTGCATGAGTGAGCTTGCAGCAAGCACTCCGATATTGAGCCCTTTGGCGAGCGCCACACGCATCAGCGGGTCAATCTTGTGGCCGAACTCTGTCCGCAATTTCGGCTCAGTCACGCCACGCGAAGCCAGAAAGGCTTTTAGCCCGATCTCAACCGAGTGACAGAGAAGGAAATAGCGTGGCCATGAAATCCACCGTCCCCATGGTAGCGGCGATAGTTGCGTAAAAGCCTTGAAGAACTCTTCCGCGCGATCCAGCGCGTCATAGGCGTAGAGGACGGGATTGTAGGTCACGCGTGAGAAGCGGTTTTCGACTTCACCTAACGCCGTCTCGCGTATTTGCCCTTCGTCTGAATTTCGCGAGGATCACCTTCAGCGTGCGGATGCGCTAAGAGAAGGGGTACCGGTCGTTGTGGACGGTGTCGTGAAGCTCTTTGCTCCGCGCGGCGGCTTCATCGTCCGATAGGTCAAGGTGCGGCATAACCCCGATAATATAGAGTTCCCGCGGGGTTGTGACGACCTCGCTAAAAGTAGGGGCGCCCGAACCAGTTCACGAGACGGAGCTGACCCCTGGCCGATCTAAGCGCCGTCACACGTCCAGCGTAACCTCGGAATGCGACGATCAAGCTAAGCGCGTTGCGGTTGTCGATCCTGCCCGGCGATCGATATGGTTGGCGCGGCTCTCAAAGCGCCCCGCGAGATGCAATATTTCCTTTCGGGCACCGGCGAACTGACACGATCTCGCGGCCTCACGTAGCATGCCGGCGATCTCTCGATAATGCTCGGCACCGGGCACAGTCGTCACGTCTCTCATAAGCGCTGGCTACGGATTAGCCCAGCTCCCAGAGGGGCCGCGCCAATCTCGGTAGGGATGGCTCCAATCTGCGGTCCAAGCGTCTTGGGGATCCCCGTCCGGAATACAGTGGCCCCAGTGCCAATCGCTCCATTGGTCGCGCCAGTGGTCCCGGTGCCAACCGCGTCCACAGCCATCGCGCACCGGCTGGACGGGCGACGCGTCGCCAAGCTCGACGATGGCGGGCTGGGGCGCAAGCGGAGTAGCTTCTGCCGATACTGCCAAGGCTAGGCCGAGCACAAACGCGAGGATCAATGCGCGCATTTCTCGCTCCATAACGGACGTAAAACGCACTCTAAAGGCGCAATGCCTAACGCAACCTGAACAGCTGTGTTGATATCTGATGGCTGGTATATGAAGCGCACCGTTAACGACAATTCGGACTAGAAGTTGACGTTTTCCGTGCTATCTTGCTGGCTTGGGCGCAGAGCACTTTCGATGTGGATCGCCGCACTTTTTCTTGGGGCTTTCCTGTACAGCGGGACCGCGGCGGCATTTGAGTGCGCCGGGATGATCTTGCCATCGACGCTCGTCATATTCAGCGATCCCGAGCTAATGGGGCTTGCCGATGAGCGGCAGGAAGCAATAAACGAAGCCCGCGGGCGAATTGGCGAAGAGGCGTGGCCCGCACTTTGGGAAAATCAAAAAGCTTGGGTTCGGTCTTACGCCACTGCGTGCGGTGTGCCGCCCGATCGCCCGCTTTCCTTCCCAGTCTCAGCTTCGATCAGGGAATGCTTCAAGCAGGCCGCCATGGCGCGCATTGCTTATATTCGCGTGTATAGGGGCAGTGCGCCATCGCCGTCGCCAGGGATTGCAAGCAGCAATCGCATCGGTCCGAGCTTTGATTGCAGCAAGGCCGGATATCCGCTCGCGTTTTTGCTTTGCGCTGATGCCGACCTGTCGCGCCTTGATATACGCTTCGGTCAGGCATATTGGGCGCTGTTCCAGCAACTTGGGCCCGAAGGGCAGCCAGAGCTAAAGCAAGAAGACCTTACCTTCTTCGATCAGGTTCAGGCGCAATGCCAAATACCGAGGTCTGGTCCGCTAACTGCCGAAGCCTGGCGTGGGAGAACTTGCGTTCAAGACGCCTACGAGAAAATGCGAGAAACCTGGGTCGCGCGCCTGACGGGACCGGCCCGCGAGGAAGCGACACGCTCGCCGGAAAAGCATTTGGCTTTGCAGCAGGAGCTTCAGGAGCTTGGATTTGTTCCGCCTGGCCCTATCGATGGGGTCTATGGCCGTGATACTCGCGCGGCAATTCTGGCTTGGCAGAATGCCCGGGGTCGTGCGGCGACGGGTCTGATTGGAGACGCAGAAGCCCACGCAATCGATGGAGAAGTCATTTCAAAGCCCCTCCTTGATCGCGTGGCACCGCCGGCACTCCCTCCTGGAACCGAAGAGATCGCGTTACGAAACAATGGAGGAGTGTATGTCGTACCGGTCCGCATTAACGGCGCGATTACGCTAGATTTCATTGTCGACAGCGGCGCTTCCGATGTCCTCATCCCGGCTGATGTCGCTATGACCCTGGCCCGCACCGGCACGATCGCGCCAGGCGATTTTATTGGGGATCGAGAATACCGTGTTGCAGATGGCTCCACTTTGAAAAGCGAGCGGTTCCTCCTGCGCGAATTGAAAGTAGGTGACCGCGTCCTGTCAAATGTCGTCGCGAGCATCGGATCGGTAAAAGGCGAGCCGTTGCTTGGTCAAAGTTTCCTCGCCCGCGTCGGCGCTTGGTCGATAGACAACGATCGCCATCTCCTCGCGCTCGGCAGGCCGCGTCAGTAATGGCTACGGGCACAGTTTGGGCTCGCGTGACCCCCCGCCAACGCCCGACCCGCCAATCGCTCTCAGCCCCAGCCCTCAGAGGTAATGCCGCCAGAACACTTCCAACCAAAGAATGACGAGCGCGGCACCGATGAACGCCGATCCGAACATTATCTTCGGCGGGACAAACGCCTGATCCCTGCGCGTAGGCAGCCGGGCGAGCTGGTTCTTCACAAACTTCAGTTCGTCCATGACCTGAGCGAAGTTGTCGCGGTGTCCCGGCGAGTTCGACCGATTTAGCAAGGAAACATTTCAAAAACGTCAAAAGGCGTCAGAACCGCATAAGGGCTAGGCTAGGAGGAGCCGAGAACTTGTCTCTCGAACAGAACCAGAGCACGATCGGGCAGGCGGGCGCGGACTGGAACGCTCGACGAGCCCGACAGGGAAGGAAACATGGCTCACACCCGAGCTGCTGACGATTTCCAGACGATCCGCGCCCGCATGGAAGAGCTGCGCCGTGAGCGGGAGGGCGCGGCCGTTTCGGAAACGAAGGTGCGATTTGTTCGGCTATCGCTTTGTCGCGCCAATGGCGATCCGATAACCATTTCTGTTGGCCGGCCGCGAAACGGGGCTGACTGATCGCAGGTAAAGCCGTTGCGGACCAAGCAGACGGTTCCGAATCGCTAGCAGTGCTCGCTAGAACCGGAAACCCCAGCTGGCGATCTCCAGCACAGCGACTGAGCAATGATCTCCAGTCTCGGATGCCTCACGCCCTTCTCCAGCTTGCTCAGATAGGTGCGGTGACGGCCACGGGTGCGGCGAGGCGGACGGTCTGGGCTCATTCCGGCTCGCCGGCCGCCAAGCGCAGGCCCGACAGGAACAGCTCACGGTGCTCCGGGTTCCGAAACAGCGTGATGCTCCGCATGACGAGCGGGGTGACAGCTCCCAGCCGCTCGACCGTCGTCCGCGCATCGTCGAGCCGGCCCATGTGGGAATAGCAAGAGGTGAGACCACAACGGGCCAAAGGATATAACGGAAGCAGTTGCATTGAGGCGCGAAAGGTTGCGACCGCCTCCTCCCACCGTTGCTCGAAAAAATGGGCGAAGCCGATCCCAGTCAAGGCCGTCCCTCTGATACCGCGCGGATTGAGACGGAAATAGGTGTGGAAATGCTCGATGGCCGTACCGGGTTCCCCCGCCCATAGTCTAATCCAGCCGCTGCAAAGCCAGGCGTAAGCCGAGCTTGGATTGAGTTCCGGAGCACGCTCGATCAGAGAGCTGCAGGCTGCAATATCGTCGCCAAAATAAGCGAGAACGAAAGCTGTTCTGGCGAGAATATCGGGTTCATCAACGGCGATGCGGCCGTTTGCCTCTATATCCTCGGCCCAGTCATTGACATCCGTAGCGCGGGTCGCGGGCCAGCGCTTGGCCGAGCCAGTCGAGTGCCTGAAGTATTCGTTCCTTGTCATAGATCATGAAATGCGAAAGGGCGCGCAGGTAGAGATCATGGGTGGTAAGGTCACTCGTCGGCCGCGCAACCGATCGGCTGATCTCGGCCGCTTGTAAGGCCGGCTCGATAACCCCGGCGACGCTCGTTGCTACGTTGTCCTGGAGGTCGAACACGTCTTCAAGCGTGCCGTCAAAGCGATCGGCCCAGAGATGCGCGCCGCTTTCGGCTTCAATCAATTGGGCGGTAATGCGCACCCGGCCGCTTGCTTTGCGCACCGACCCTTCGAGCACATAGCGAACACCGAGCTCTCGCCCGACCTGCTTTACGTCGACCGCTTGCCCTTTGTAGGTGAACGTCGAATTGCGGGCGATGACAAAGAGCCAGCGAATGCGGCTGAGGGCGGTGATGATCTCCTCGACCGTGCCGTCGGTGAAATACTCTTGCTCCGGATCGCCACTCATGTTTGCAAAGGGCAACACCGCGATCGATGGCTTGTCGGGGAGCGGTAGGGCGGACGTTTCTCGCACCGTAGCAGACACCCCACCGGTTGCTACCCTGTAGGCCCTAACCGGTCGTGCGATGTTCTTGAGCGCCCGCTCCCCCATGTCCTCAAAGACAAGATCGAGCTTGCCCGCCGCATCCTCCTGCACGCGCGCGGAGACGCAAATCCCACCTGGCTCAGCTAGTCCTTCCAGTCGAGCAGCGACGTTCACGCCATCCCCGAAGATGTCTCCGTCCTCGACCACGATGTCGCCCACATTGATGCCAATGCGAAACTCGATGCGCCTGTCATTGGGCACATCGGCGTTACGCTCTGCCATGCCAGCTTGCACTTCGGTAGTACAGCGAAGCGCATCGACCACACTGCTGAACTCGACGAGCAGACCGTCGCCCGTCGTCTTGACCAGCCGGCCATTGTGCCCCGCGATTGTCGGGTCAATCAACTCGGCCCGGATCGCCTTCAGCGCTTGAAGAGTGCTCCGATCAGTCGTGAGTAGCCCGCGACATCGGCCGCCAAGATCGCAGCAAGGCGACGGGTCGCAGTCATTCCTCCGGCATCCCGGCCAGCCTAAGCCCAGCGAAGAAGGTGGCTTCAGCAAGAGCGCGTTGCCCCCAATCTCCCATCCGTATACGCGCAATGCTCGAAAAACGATCGCCCGCGCTCAATCTCCGGGCTTCGGCGAGTTCGGCAGCGGCACGTTCGGCGTCGCCTTTGAGGCCGTAGGCAGACGCTAGGGCCGCATGCGGTTGTGGTAGTCCAGGGCTGATGCTGCGCGCCTTCTCGAACCAGACGATCGCCTCGTCGATGCACGATTGCAGCAAATGTGCCAAGCCAAGCCACTGATAGCGATAGACGATGTTTGGGTCGCGGGGGTCGAGACGGATGCTTTGCTCGAGGGGTTGGACTGCTTCCTCCACCAAGCCGGTCATTACTCTACAGATGCCAATCCCGAATAGTGCGTGCGTAAGATTCCGATCAGAGGAGAGAGCTGCCTGATACTCCGGGATCGCCTCGTCCCAACGGCGCTGCGCGCGCAGCAGCCCGCCTTTGACGGAATGCACGAACGCGTTGCGCGGGGATAACCGCAAGGCTTGTGTCAGTAGCCCATCAGCGCGCTCGATATCGGCAGCGCCCGAGTCGCTCTGGCCTTCGCGCACCCGGGCCGCAAGCGTATTCGCCAGCCGGATTTTTGCCTCGACGGATTGCGGGTCGATCGCCAACGCACGCTCGAAGAGGCTGATGGCCTCGTCCTTATCTTCACGCATTGGCCCACTCGCGGCCCGCCCTCGAAGAATATAGTCGAGCGCGTCGGGATTTTCGGTCGGTCGGGTGACCTCTGCAGCCACCAGTTCATAGTTGAGGGTGTTTCCAATCCGGGCAGTGATCTCGTCTTGTAGGGCGAACAGATCGCTCGTGTCGCCGTCAAACCGCTCGGCCCACAGATGCGCGTCGGTCTCGGCATCGATCAGCTGGGCGTTGACGCGAACCCGATTGCCCAACCGCCGGACGCTGCCTTCGAGCACATAGCGCACGCGAAGCTCGCGCCCGATCTGCTTGGTGTCGACCCGCTTGCCCTGATAGGTGAACGCGGTATTGCGCGAGATCACCAACATGCCTGCGATCCGCGACAGATCAGTCGTCAGATCCCCGGTGATGCCATCCGCGAAATATTGCTGCTCTGAATCGTTGCTGAGATTGGCGAACGGAAGCACGACGATCGACAAACGCGGCGCCGCTGCCCGCTGGGAGATTAGCGGAGCAGCCATGACGCTCGGCGCGGGCAGCGCGGCGACGGCCTCGGAGCGCAACGCATAGAAGCGCACTGGCCGAGCGATGTTCTTGACGCTCTGCTCCCCCATGTCCTCGAACTGGTAGGGCAGCTTGTCGCGGATTTGGTCCCGTACTACTCGGCTGATGCAGATCCCGCCCGGTTCGGCCAATGCCTCCAAACGCGCGGCCACACTGACACCGTCGCCGAAGATGTCGTGCTCCTCCGCGATCACGTCGCCCAGATTGAACCCCGATGCGGAACCTGATTCGGCGCTCTTCGGTTACCTCCGGCTCGCGATCATCCATCCCGCGCTGGACCTCGACCGCGCAGCGCACGGCGTCGACGACACTCGGAAATTCCGCAGCAAACCGTCGCCGGTGTTCTTCACAGTCCGACCCCGGTGTTCAGTGATTTTCGGCTCAACGAGCTGCCCGAAATGCGCTTTGAGGCGCGCGTGCGTCCCCTCCTCGTCCTCGCCCATGAGACGGGAATACCCGGCCACGTCGGCGGCAAGGATTGCGGCAAGCCGGCGGGTAGAGGCCATAGCTCGGGTAGGCCCCCTGATCGAACATTCGATTTGCCTAACTATAGCACAAGCTCGCGCGTCACGACATGCACCCGACGCGGTCGGCCCAGCGCCTGACGGTCTCTAGTGGTGACCGTCCGCCTTCCCATTTTGAACCGCTCTTCATGCCCTCATACCGGACCCAACCGCGGCGACCGAAGAGCGGCCGAGATGAGTGGAAACCGGACATTCCTTTGACGGTGCCTAAAGTTCACAAGCGCCAAGCGCGCTCATGGTCCGTACAATAATCGACACCCAGATTGCTGCTCTCTATTTGTCGAGCCACCAGTCTTCGCGGCGATTGCCGTTGAAGATGTTGTCGAGTGAAATCGTCAGACCTTTGACGTAGGGCTGCCAGCAGTTCGCGTAACGGTCATAGACGATGATCGGCCGTGCGACATCCTCGGCGAGCTTGCGCTCGATCGCCCACAATATCTGCTTGCGGCGCGCGGCATCTCCTTCCATCGATTGCTGCTCGATCATTTTGTCGACCTCAGGGCTGCAATAGCCGTCCCAGTTGAGGCTCGACCCGCAGCCGAAAAACAGGTCGAGCGTCGGGTCGGGATCGGGCCCGCTGGTCTGGCCATTGAGACCAACGGTGAAATCCTTGCGCACGATCGTTGGAAAATAGACGCTTGTGTCGACTATTTCGAGTTCGCCGTCGATGTAGATCTGTTTCAGCTGATCGATCAGCAGCACCGCGGCATTGCGGGGTGGCGGGAAGTCGCGTATCGAAATCTTTATAGGCAAGCTTTTTTCGGATCCGTAGCCGAGTTTCCGCATGATTTGCCGCGCCTGGACGCGGTTTTTCTCGACATCCGGGTCGTAGCCCGGCAACTCTTTCAAGAGTTCGGGCGGCATCCCCCATAAGCCCTCAGGTGGCGGCTGCAGTACGCCGCCGATATCGCCCTGCCCTTGGTCGAGGATGTCGATGAACGCCTTGCGGTCGAGGCTCAGCGCCATGGCGAGCCGCAAATCAGGGTTATCGAAAGGCGGCTTGTTGCGATTGATCAGCAGGTGTTGGTTGATGCCGCCGTTTGACGTCATCTCGCAGACTGCCTGCGGCATCCGGCTCTGCACGTCCTTTAGCAGCGGCGCCGTGAGGCTGTACGGCCACATCATGTCGAACTGACCGGATGCAAAGGCCAGTACGGCCGTCGACATGTTTTTGATGATGGGGTATTCGATGCCGTCGAGATAGGGCAGGCCCGGTTTCCAGTAATCCGGGTGGCGCGTCAGCTTGATGGATTCATTCGGCTTGAATTCGGCGAATTTGAACGGACCGGTACCGATCGGATGCTGGCGCATCTGGGCCGGCGCCACATGGCAAGCGTAGATCGGCGAAAAGCCACTGGCGATCAGCGTCAGGAAAGCCGGCTGCGGCCGCTTCAGCCGAAAGGTGACCTCGTCATCACCGTTTGTCGTGACCCGCTCGAGGTTCTTGTACCACGACTTGAGCGGGTTGATGCGGAGCTTCTCGGGGGCCGTATCGAGGATCAGCTCCCAGGTGCATTTGACGTCATTCGCGGTGAACGGTCTGCCGTCGTGCCATTTGACGCCGTGGCGCAGCTGAAACGTAACCTCGGTGCCGTCCTCGTTCCAGGCCCAACCCGTCGCCAGGTCGGGGACGATCGCATCGGGGCGGCTCTGTTTCGCATGCTGGTCGAACATGACCAAGTTGTTGAATACCGGCGTCATCGATCGCGCAGCCAGCGGGTTCACCCCGTCGATCATCGACAGGTTCGGCGGGCTGTCCCACAGATGCACCCTGAGGACGCCGCCCGTCTTCTGAGCCGCAGCCGTTCCCCCGGTAAGCGCCAATGCCAGCGCTGTTGCGGCCGCGACTTGTGTAATGGCTCGGATCATGCGCTCGCTCCCTGTTCTGCTCCCGGGTGGAACGCGTGGCGGTCTCGCCCGAGAGCATGCGGCCCCCATTCTAAATTGGGATAAGGCCGTGTTGTGACTGTCACAATTTTACTATAGCACCCGGGCTAAGCGGACAAGGGTTTTTAAAGGCTCAGCCTTGGGTGTCACCTCGTTTTGGACGGCAGCTATAGGTCGACGGCGGTCGATCCGCATCGGTCGGAAATCGGCAGCAGTGGGTGGTAGGCGGGCATAGCCGCGGAGGCGGTTTTCGGGGCGAGTTTCGGTGTTAACTTACGCCAAACGTAACCCCTTGTTCGGACGGGGGCGAGGGGATTTATCGGAAGTGTTGATTTATGCGTGTCAGGTATAAAGTGAGCGGAGGAGGTCGGCGCTTTCTTCCGACCTGCATTGCCGAAGTCAGTCGCTTCGCCGTTTGCGACGTTGATACGATATTAATGGGGCATGGGCGCGAGCAAACGATACAAGGGAAAGGCCTGTGCCTACTGCGGTGAGCCGGCGAGCACGTCGACCAACGATCACGTTGTGCCAAAGTCGTTTTTCCTGGACGCTGATCGCGGCCCGGGGCTGCACATACCCCAGGTAGCCGCATGCGCTCGTTGCAACAATGAAAAGTCAGAACTTGAGGGTTACGTCAGCAGTGCGCTCCTGATCGGAAGCAGACATCCAGAGGCAAATCGTTATCGCCGTGAGAAAGTTGCCCCCCGGCTTGATCGAAACCAAAAGCTGCGGGCCGAATTGAACATCGACGCCCTGCCACCTTGGACTAAGGTCAATGAGGTTTGGCAGCAGATTTATGTGGTTAAGGTCGATTCCGAGAAGGTTCAACGGCTGCTACAGCTGATCGTACGCGGCCTCTATCGTCATCATTACGGCAAGCCGCTTCCACGCGAGATGATACCTGACGTGAAAATGATCCCCCCAGAGGCCGAGGCGTCCATGTGGGCGAGCGTTTCTCACTTCTTTCCCCCAGAAGTGCCTCGTATCAATTGCGATCTGGGGCGCGGCACCTTCATATACTCCTGTGTACAGAGTCCCGCACACGAAGGGTTCACAGCTTGGATAATTGGCCTGCACGGCAAAATTCCCCTTTTCGGTCAGGATAGCTCTGCCGATCATTGGTGGTGTATAACTAGACCGACGCCCGAAGCCGTAGCAGCGGAGAGAAACCGCCCGCCCTAAGTAGAGTGTGCGTCGTCTACATCCGTCGCCCTACGAGAGGTCGTAGCTTCGACTGCTGGGGCGGGAGAGCGGTATTTTACACAACACCCGGTATGCGACTCACCGCCGCAGCGAGTCGTAAGTCCCCACTCTGAGCAGTCCGGGGTGGAGGGGTCTCGATTTCATATGCCCGACGAATGACCGGAAAGCGTCGAACCTTCACGTTCGGGAGTGAGGGCAGGAAGGTCCGGTGTCCGGCGGTTCCTTGTCGTTGGAGCGCGTCCCCGCAGACCGATCAAAGCCTGGGTATGTGATCGGCTCTTACGCGAGTGAGAAGCCTGAGGGAGCAGTCCTGAAGAACCCCATGCGCCGCTCGCCCTAACGGCCTTGAATGCTGCAGCACGGGGTAAGGCAAGGACTTGCTCCGGTCTACAACGGCTGTGCGGGCAGGGCGCAAGGGCGCAGTTTCGAGCAAAACTCTCTTATACGAACGGATAGAGACCGACGGGTTTCTCTTCAAAGTGCGTCGCATGCGTCCCACTTCTCGTTATATCAATGGCTTAACCAGGGCGCACTCCCCTTTTAGTGCGTCCCGAGTGCGCCCTTCGTTCTTCCGCGGGTCCTGATCGGTTGAGTTCGCGGCACGCTTTTTGCCGTCGTTTATGAGCCTCAGGCCCTCAAAGCCACGGAAGTTGTTCGACTTCAGGTAGCGCGCCCCGGATGGCAAGTTTTCGCGAACCCGCTGCACCAAGCTGTTGATCCCAATCGAAAAGCGCCCGGTGTCGCGCCGCTCCCTTTCGAGCCAACTTTCGAAGGCGTCGAATAGCTGCTTGCTAGATACCCGATGCGGCTTCTCACCAACGACCGTGAAAGCTGGCCGCACGCAATCCGCCATGAACGCCTGCACCGGATCGGAGCCATAAGCCCATTCGGAAAGCGCCTCATGCGAGCTTGCTGGTTCCTCGAAACGCCCGCGCTCCAGAAGCCGGGTCGCTCCCTCAACTGCCCACGCCAGCAGCAGGTCGGCTTCCTCCGGCGCGATCCGCTGGCCGATGTCGGCGATGCGCTCGTCCTCCGGTATCGTGCGATCGAACTGGACGAGCACCAGCCGCCGCATTACGCCGCGATCCATTTCGCTTTGGAAGTTCGGAAGCCGATTGCAGGCGAAGACGTGCTGGGCCTTGGGCCGGAAATCGACAGCCGGCTTGTACTTGTCGGCGCCTCGAATGGGCTCGCCAGTGACCACCGCTTTGAAGGCATCCGAGGTGATCGATGTAGCGCGCGTCGCCGGCGCTGACGCCGGGCTGATTGGGCGGCGCGAACTGCTTTGCAGTAGGCTGCACCCGGACGATGTCTGTGCCGGTTTGCTTGGCGGTTGGCCGGGGCCCGCGCCGGCTCGTCCGCCGCCCATGCTCCATGAGGAAGCGCCACGCTCACATCCTTTGCCGCCAGCTCCCGGCATCGCGGCCCTGCATGGCCCCCATCAGCCCAACGCTTCCATCCAGCCGGCGATGGCCCGCCCGATCTCGTCCGGCGAATCCTCCTGGACGAAATGGAGCCCCGCCACCGTCTTCTCGGTCAGCGCTGGCCACCCGCGGACGAGGTTGACCAGCGTGTCATTGGCGAGGATCGCACCTGGCTCAGCCTTCAGGAACAGCTTAGGCACATTGCTCCTCCCCAGCCAGTCAGCGTATTCAGTCGCGATCGCATGCACATCGGCGGGCTCGCCCGCGATGGGGATCTGCCGGGGCCAGGTCAGCGTCGGCCGTCGTCCTTCGCCAGGCTCGGCGAACGGCCGTCGATACTCCGCCATCTCCTCGTCCGAGAGTGTACGCAGGATGGCCTTCGGCAGGATCTCTTCAATAAAATAGTTGTTCTGCAGGACCATCGCCTCGCCGGCCTGTGAACGCAGCGCCTCCAAGGCTGGACGCATTCCCATCTTGTCCCAATGGTCGCGGCCCTGCGGCGCCACGATCGCCTCCATGAACGCGATACCCTTCACGGCGTCCCGGTGGCGGTTGGCCCAGTCGAAGCCGAGGGCCGAACCCCAGTCATGGATGACGAAGGTGACCCGTGTGTGCACATCCAGGGCCTCGAGCAAGGCGTCGAGGTAGCGCCGGTGCTCGACGAAGCGATACGAGTCGGGGCCACTGTCAGGCAGCTTTTCGGAGTCGCCCATGCCGATCAGGTCGGGGGCGATGCAGCGGCCTAGTGGCTGCAGGTGCGGCATCACGTTGCGCCAGAGGTACGACGAGGTGGGATTGCCGTGCAACAGCACGATGGGGTCGCCCCGTCCCGCGTCGACGTATGCCATCTCACGGCCAAGGACCCGCCGCCGCTGTTTTTGGTACGGAAATGCCGCGGAGATGATGTTCGTCATGTCACGTCTCCCTTAGTAGTCAACTAAGAATGCCTTCGGGCGGGCTACCGTCACCCGCTCGCGTTTCGGCTCCCGTGATCTCGGTCAGTTCCGATGACTCGTGACGCCGGACCATCATCTTTTCGAGGCGATCGGCCTCGCGCTCGAAATCCTTCGCGGTCCTCAATCGCGCCTCCCAGATGGCCGGATTACCTGCCCGCTCGGCGAATTCCCGATACCAACCGGCAAGCGCGCGCAGCTTACGCGGATCCTCCATGGCGCTCTCCTAGCAATGAGTCGGATTTTAAGAAGCAGACGGCACGTTCGCGCCTTACCGGATGTGCGCCCGATGCCTTTATCTGCCGCTTAAATCGTCTAATCCTGACGGATCGCGAAGATCTCTCCGAGCGATACCATGCATTCCTTGGAGGAACGGGAAATAGGCCCTCGGAGGAATGGGAAATAGGCTTCGGGCAGACGGCAGCTTTGCCCACGTGTGAGAATGGCATGCGTCCGCCGCGATAGTTGAGCAGAGCACGCCGGTAAATCGGTAGCCCCGGCCGAATTCAGTGCGGATGGCACCGCGGTCCGCGCCCAGCGCTCTGCGCAACGCAGAGACCTGAACCTTGAGATTCCCTTCCGACACCACGATGCCCGGCCAGACCCGGCCGACGAGCTCCTCTGTTGTGACAAGCGAGCCGCCTGCTTCCAGCAGGACCACGAGGAGATCGAAGGCGCGCGACCCGAGCTCGATCGGAACACCGTCGGCGAGCAGCTGCCGCTGCCGCAACAGCACGCGGACACGCCCGAACTCGAAAGCCCCGTCGGCGGTTCCCGAGCCCGGCCGGTTCGCACCGTGCGACAGCGGATAACTATTCGCCTTTATTGCAGCCCATCGGCTTGGGTTGCGGCGGCTTGCCGCTTTGCGCGGGTTCGTGTGCCGGTCGCGTCGCTGCATGAGGGTCTTCCAATAGAGGGGTGGGAGCGTCCCAATCAGAGCTAAGCAGAAGCGCCCGCAAAATCTTTGGGCGAAGGCTGAATAAATCTGAAAAATTCGGGACAGGCGTTAAAATTCGGGACCGGCGTTAGTCGATGCAACGCGCGCCGACCGGCCCTGAAAAATCCTGAAATTTCCTAAGGCGGTCATTATAATGGTGATCGATGAATCCCGCCGCCGAAGCACCGGCGAACCTCGCGTTCGGACGTTTTCAAGTGTTGCCGCATCGTCGCGAGCTGCTCGCCGACGGCCGACCGATCAAGCTCGGCGGGCGCGCCTTCGACGTGCTGATGGCGCTGATCGAGGCGCGGGGAGCCGTCATCGGCAAGGACACGCTGATGGCGCGCGTGTGGCCCGACCGGGTCGTCGAGGAAAACAATCTACAAGCCCACATTGTGGCATTGCGCAAGGCCCTGGGAGCGGAGCGCGCCCTGATCCGTACGGTCTCCGGACGCGGTTACCAGTTCACCGGCGAGATCCGCTTCCTGTCGGCGAGCCCGGACGACCGCGGCGATGCAGGCGCCGCGGTGCCGGGAGCCGTTCTGCCGCCAACGAATTTGCCGCAGCAGGTTTCCGAGCTGATCGGCCGGGAAGAAGACTTGCGCGAGATTCTGAGCCTCGCCGCTGGGCACAGGCTCATCACCCTGACCGGCGCCGGCGGTATCGGCAAGACGCGGCTCGCGCTCGCGGTCGCCCATTGGCTGCTGCCGGAATTTGCCGACGGCGTGTGGCTGGCCGAGTTCTCGGCCCTTTCCGATCCCAGCCTGGTTCCCGCCACCGTTGCCGCCGCGGTCAGGCTCGAGCTCCCTGCCGGCGAGGTTTCGGCGCAGCGCGTAGCCCAGGCGCTCGCCGACCGGCGGCTGTTGCTAGTGCTGGACACTTGCGAGCACGTGATCAACGCCGCGGCGGAGATGGCCGAGGCTACGCTGCGGGTCGGCTCAGCCGTGCGCATCATCGCCACCAGCCGTGAGTCGCTGCGGGGTGAGGGAGAGCAGATTTACGTGATTCCGCCTCTCGCCGTCCCAGCGGAGAATGCCGAAGACCAGGGTGATCTCTTGGAGTACGGCTCGGCTCGGCTGTTCCTCGAGAGAGCGCAGGCGGCGGAGCCGCGCTTCGCGCCGGACCAGCGCATTACGGCGATGATCGCGGCAGTCTGCAGGCGTCTCGACGGCATCCCGCTGGCGATCGAGCTGGCGGCGGCGCGCGCCGCCACGCTCGGCATCTAGGCGCTCGCCTCCCGTCTCGACGACCGCTTCCAGCTGCTGACCGGCGGCAGACGGACCGCGCTGCCGCGGCATCAGACGCTGCGGGCGACGCTGGATTGGAGCTACGGGCTGCTCAGCGAATCCGAACGCATCCTGCTGCGCCGTCTTGCGATTTTCGCAGGCCTTGTCAGCCTGGACGCGGCGACCGCAGTAGCGGCGAGCCCGGAACTCGCGGTGACGGACGTGATCGAGGCGTTTGCGAGCCTGGTCGCCAAATCGCTCGTTGTGGCCGAAGTCGAGGGTGCCGTCGCGCGGTATCGGCTGCTCGACACGACGCGGGCCTACGCGATCGAGAAACTCGACGAAAGCGGCGAACGCGACCGGCTCGCACGTTGCCACGCCGAATATTACCGCGACGTCTTTGAGCGGGCCGAAACCGAGTCGGAGACACGGCCGAGGACCGAATGGTTGGCCGACTACGAACGTCTGATCGACAACCTGCGCGCGGCGCTCGACTGGGCTTTTTCGCTGGACGGCGCCGCGTCGATCGGCGTGGCGCTTACGGCCGCCGCGGTGCCGTTATGGATGCACTTGTCGCTGCTCGACGAGTGCGCAGCCGCGCCGAGCAGGCGCTTGCCGTTCTAAGCGCCGGGAAGGACCGGGACCCGCGCCGCGAGATGAAGCTCCACGTCGCGCTCGCCTCATCGTCTTGGTGGCGAGCTGCCGGCATTTATGCTCAAGGTGCCGGTCCCGACCTGGGCATGATCTGGACAAAGGTGCTCGAAATCGCAGAGAGCCTGGGTGATGCCGAGTACCAGTTGCGCTCGCTCTGGGGTCTATATTCGTTTCACCTCGGGATCGGCCGGTTTCGCGACGCTCTCGAGTGCGCACAAAGGTTTCGCTCGCTGGCGGCCAAGCAGCGCCAGCGAAACGATCGGCTGATCGGCGAGCGGATGATTGGCTGCCTGCAACATCTACTGGGTGATCAAGCCAGCGCGCGCAGACACACCGAGCACATGCTGGCTAATTTCATCCCGCCCGAGAAACGATCCCATGATCTCATTCGCTTTCAGTACGATCAGCGCGTGGCGGCGCGCACGGTACTTGCGCGGGTTCTTTGGTTTCAGGGGTTTCCGGATCAGGCGATGCGCACCGCAGTAAGCGCCGTCGAGGAGGCTGGCGAAACCAATAACGCTCTTTCGCTGTGTTACGCACTGGCGCACGCCGCATGCCCGACCATGCTGTGGGCTGAGCATCTCGCAACCGCCGAACATTACACTCTAATGCTGCTCGACCTTTCGACAAGGCATGCACTGCCGTCTTGGGGCGCCTTGGGCCGCACCTTTCGGGGGGTGCTCGTCATCAGGCGCGGCGACATCGGTTCCGGATTGAGGCTGTTGCGGGCCGGTTTTGACGAATTCGGCGGCGCGATGGCTGACTGGATTTCCGTGATGTTCCTCGGTGAACTGGCCGCAAGTCTCGGCCACGCCCGCCAGACCGCCGACGGGCTCACGGCCGTCGCGCAGGCGATCGAGCGAGCC
>Ga0306923_10001433_pt1 | contig 21091 bp, 18 predicted proteins | sample sta12Can44000108_FD_203841 | JGI IMG/M metagenome (GOLD analysis project Ga0306923, IMG submission 203841) | Lab enrichment of tropical soil microbial communities from Luquillo Experimental Forest, Puerto Rico - statanox.12C.anox.44.000.108 (v2)... | ecosystem: Environmental > Terrestrial >... | reverse complement strand
CGCGCCGCGCCGGCCGCCCGTTCGCGAGCTCGACCCCGGGCGGCTCCCACAGCCCGGCGAGCAGCGCGCCCGCGCGGCGCGCCAGCAGCATGCGACCGCCGCGCTCGATCAGCGCCACGGCGCGGCGCTGCCGCTCGGCACGCCGCCGCCGCGGCGCGGGCGGGTATGCGGCGATCCGATCGGTCGCGAACGCCCGGCACGAGCCACGCACCGGGCAGGCAGCACAGCGCGGCGTGCGCGGCAGGCACACGGTGGCACCGAGCTCCATGATCGCCTGATTCCACTCGCCCGCCCCCCGGACCGGGACCAGGGCCGCCGCCAGCGCCCACAGCGCCCGCGCGCCGCGCGGGTCACGGATCGCGGCGGGCAGCGCCCACAGGCGCGACAGGACCCGCGCCACGTTGCCGTCAAGCGCGGGCAGCGGGCGGTCGAAAGCAATGGAGAGCACGGCGCCGGTGGTGTAGCGACCGACGCCGGGCAGCCGCCCGAACGCCCGCGGGTCGTCGGGGACACGGCCGCCATGCTCGCGCACCACCAGTCGCGCGGCGTCGCGCAGATGGCGGGCGCGGCGGTAGTAGCCGAGGCCGGCCCAGGCCGCGAGCACCTCGTGATCGCGGGCGCGGCTCAGGGTGCTCAGGGTGGGGAAGCGCGCGATGAAGCTCTGGTAAAATGGCAGCGCGGTGGCCACCCGGGTCTGCTGGAGCATGACCTCGGAGACCCAGATCCGATAGGGGTCGGCGACGCCCCGCCACGGCAGCGCACGGCGGTGCGGGCGGTACCAGGCAACCAGGCGGCGCCGCAGCGCCGCGGACGCGGCGGGCGGAACCGCCGGCGCGACGAGGAGCTCACGCGACATGCCCGATCCCGACCAGATCCGCGCCGATTTCATTCGCGCCGTCCAGCAACCCGAGCCCGCCATCGACCTGGCGCGCACCGCGCTGCTGGTGGCGGCCGAAGCCGATCCCAACGTCGACGTGGACGGCGAGCTCCACACCCTCGAGACCTGGGCCGCCGAGCTGCGCGCCCGCATCGAGCCGGGCTGGAACAACCTCCAGAAGCTGGCGCGGCTGCGCGCCTACGTGTTCGAGGAGCTGGGCTTTCGCGGCGACCGCCAGGACTACTTCAGCCCCAGCAACTCGCTGCTCCACGAGGTGCTCCACCGCCGTCGCGGCATCCCGATCACGCTCGCGATCGTCATGATGGAGCTGGGCTGGCGGATCGGCATGCCGTTCGAGGGCGTCGGCTTCCCCGGGCACTTCCTGGTGCGGCTGGCGGGCGAACCCAAGGACCTGCTGCTCGATCCCTACCGCCGCGGCATGTCGGTGCACGAGGAGGACTGCCGCAGCATCCTGCGCGAGGCGACCGGCGGGACGATCGAGTTCGACCACGGCCAGCTCGTGTCGGTGGGCAAGCTCCAGATGCTGACCCGGCTGCTCCACAACCTGAAGGGCGCGTATCTGCGCGGCGACGACGACCAGGGAGCGCTGGCGGCGGTCGAGCGGCTGCTGGTGCTCGATCCCGGGAACGCCGACGAGATGCGGGATCGCGGCCTCCTGCTGTTCCGGCTGCAGCGCTACGGCCAGGCGCTCGACAGCCTGACCGCCTACCTGGAGAGCGCCCCGGACGCCCAGGATCGCCAGACCATCGAGCGCCACGCCCAGGCGCTGCGCCAGAAGCTCGCCGACCTGAACTAGCTCCCCGACTCCTTCTTCTGGAACACGCCGGCGCCGGCGTCCTTCAGGTTCGGGGTCTTGATCTGCGATCCGGTCCAGGCGCAGGTCATGATGACGCCACAGCGCGGACACTCCATCTTCGCTTGCTCACCCTGCGCGGCGGTGGGCATCCAGCGCTCCAGCTTGGTCTGACAGCCCGGGGTGTAGCACAGGTAGACGCACAACGGCATCGGGTTCTCCGGTTTGGGACCAGCGCGAGCGGGCGGGTATGATAGCGCAATCCTCGCGAGGGCGCTGAATCCCCACAATCGTCGGAGCCCACACCCATGCCCGAACCGCTCCGTTTGATGACGGTGCTCGCGCATCCCGACGACGAGTCCCTCGGGATGGGGGGCACGCTGGTGCGCGCCGTGACCGAGGGCATCGCGACCTACGTCGTCACCGCGACCCGCGGGCAGAGCGGGCGTTACAGGGAGCACCGGAGCGGCAGCCCCGGGCACCCGGGCCCGGAGCGGCTCGGGCAGCTGCGCGAGGCCGAGCTGCGCGCCGCGGCGCGTGTCCTGGGCGTGCGCGAAGTCGTGCTGCTCGACTACGTCGACGGCGCGCTCGATCAGGCCGACCCGCGCGATGCGGTGGCGAAGATCGCCGCCCAGGTGCGCCGGGTGCGGCCGCAGGTGGTCGCGACCTTCGCGCCCGACGGCGCCTACGGCCATCCCGACCACATCGCGATCTCGCAGTTCACCACCGCGGCGATGGTGGCGGCCGCCAATCCCGGTCACGCGCCGGGCGGCCTCCGGCCGCACGCGGTCGCCAAGCTCTACTACATCGCGTGGCCGGAGCCGGCGCTCGCCGCCTACCAGGAGGCCTTCAAGGCGCTGACCTCGACGGTCGACGGCGTGACGCGCGCGGGCCAACCGTGGCCGGAGTGGGCGATCACCACCGTGATCGACACGCGCGCGCACTGGGAGCGGGTGTGGCGCGCGGTGTCGTGCTACGAGTCCCAGATCGGGAACTACGAGCGCCTCGCCCACCTCTCGCCCGCCTCGCACGAAGCGCTGTGGGGCTGGCAGTCCTATTACCGCGCGTTCAGCACCGTGAACGGCGGCCGTGCCCGCGAGACCGACCTGTTCGAGGGCTTGCGCCGCGCGCCAACCGCGGCCCGCGCATGACCGGCTCGGCGCTGGCGCCGGGCGCGGCGCTCAAGAACCGCTATCAGATCGAGGCGGTGCTGGGTCGCGGCGCGATGGGCGTGGTCTACCGCGCGCGCGACACCGAGCTCGATCGCGAGGTGGCGATCAAGGTGCTGCCGTTCGCCGGCCTCGACCACGAGTCGCGGGCGCGCCTCCAGCACGAGGCGCGCGCCGCCGCGGCGCTCAACCATCCGCACATCGTGAGCGTCTACGACGCCGGTGAGGAGGCGGGCGCGCCGTTCATCGTCATGGAGCTGGTCGCGGGCGCCAGCCTGCGCGGCGCCGGCCCGCTGTCGCTGGCCGAGGTCGCGGCGATCGGCCGCCAGCTGTGCGAGGCGCTGGAGCACGCCCACGCCCACGACGTGGTGCATCGCGACCTCAAGCCCGAGAACGTCCTGCTGGCGCGCGGTCCCGATGGCCCGGTCGCCAAGCTCGCCGACCTCGGGGTCGCGGTCACCGGACACACGCGCATCACCACCGAGGGCGCGATCGTCGGCACCGCCGCCTACCTCGCCCCCGAGCAGGCGCTGGGGCGCGAGGTCGACGGCCGCTCCGATCTCTACGCGCTGGGCGTGGTGCTCTACGAGCTGGTCACCGGCCGGCTGCCGTTCACCGGCGACGACGCGCTGGTCGTGATCTCCCAGCACCTCCACGCCCCGGTCACGCCGCCGCGCGCCTTCCGCGCCGATCTGCCGCCGGCGCTCGAAGCCATCATCCTGCGCCTGCTGGCCAAGGATCCGGCGCAGCGCTTCCCCAGCGCGCGCGCCGCCGCCGAGGCGCTGGCGGGCCTCGCGCTCGACGGCGCGGCGCCGCTCGCCGCGGCGCCAGAGACCTCGCGGGTCGCGCTGCTCGAGCAGCTGGTGCGCGGGCGCCTGGTGGGGCGCGTCGCCGAGCTCCACCAGCTGCGCGAGCTGTGGCGCCTCGCCCAGCAGGGCCGCCGCCACGTCGCGCTGATCTCGGGCGAGCCCGGGGCGGGCAAGACCCGGCTGGCGCACGAGGTGGTGGTGTTCGCGCGCCTCAACGGCGCCGCGGTGCTCCAGGGCGGCTGCTACGAGTACGAGGCCGCCTCGCCCTACCTGCCGTTCGTCGAAGCGCTGCGGCGCTGGGTGCACGAGCAGAGCACCGAGACCCTGCGTGCGCGCGCCGGGCCCATGGCCGCCGAGCTGGTCAAGCTCGCGCCCGAGCTCGAGGCGCGCCTCGGCCCGATCGCGCCCTCGCCGCCCCTCGGCGCCAGCGAGGAGCGCCTGCGGCTGTTCGACCACGTCGCGCGCCTCCTGCAGGGCCTGGCCGGCGACCACGGGCTGCTGCTGTTCATCGACGACCTCCACTGGGCCGACGCCGGGAGCCTCGCGCTGCTCCACTACCTGATGCGCAACCTCGAGCGCGAGCGGCTGCTGGTGCTCGCCACCTACCGCGAGGTCGAGCTCGACCGCGCGCACCCGCTGGCGGCGGCGCTGGTCGAGTGGGAGCGCGAGCGGCTGATCACGCGGGTGCGGCTCGAGCGCTTCCAGCTCGAGGAGACCGCGGCGCTGCTGGCCTCGCTGTTCGGCCAGGACACCGTGTCGCCCGAGTTCGCGGCGGTAGTCCACGGCGAGACCGAGGGCAACCCGTTCTTCATCGAGGAGGTGGTCAAGTCGCTGATCGAGCAGGGCCAGATCTACCGCGCCGGCAGCGGCTGGGATCGTAAGGAAGTGCGCGAGCTGACGATTCCGCAGAGCGTCAAGGCGGCGATCGGGCGGCGGCTCGACCGTCTGAGCCCCGGCTGCGCCGAGGCGCTCCACACCGCGGCGGCGATCGGCAAGGTGTTCGCCTTCGGGGAGCTGGCCGCGTCGTCGGCGGCCGGCGAGGACGCGCTGCTCGACGCGCTCGACGAGGCCTGCGGGGCCCAGCTGCTCCAGCCGCGCGCGGCCGAGACCTTCGCCTTCACCCACGACAAGATCCGCGAGGTGCTGCTCGAGGAGCTGAATCCGATCCGGCGCCGCCGGCTCCACCAGCGCATCGGCGAGGGGCTCGAGACGCTGGGCCCGGGCGCCCAGCGCCAGGCCGAGCGACTGGCGTTCCACTTCAACCAGAGCGGCGATCTGGCGCGCGCGTTCCGCTACGGGATGGAGGCGGCCCGGCAGGCCGAGCAGCTGTTCGCGCTCGACGAGGCGCTGGAGCTCTACGCGCGGGCGCGCGAGTGCGCCGAGGCGCTGGAGCGCCCGGCCGACCTGTTTGCCGCCGAGCGCGGCATGGCGGGCGTGCACAGCCGGCGCGGGGCCATCACCGAGGCGGTGCTCCACTTCGCGCGGGCGCGGGACCTGGCGCCCTCCGCGGCCGAGCGCGCGGCGGTCAAGGCGGCGCTCGGCGAGCTGTACGCGCGCACCGGCGACCCGCGCGGGCTCGAAGCGCTCAACGAAGCGCTGGTCGAGCTCGATCCGGTGAAGCAGGCGGACGAGCTGGCGCTCGCCATGGCCATGGTGGCCCGCTACCACCACCACCGCGGCCAGCACGTTCAGGCGGCCGAGATGCTCGAGAAGGCCCGTGTGATCGCGGAGCCCGGGGGCAATCCCGAGACGCTCACGTTCATCTACACCTACCTCGCCGGCGCGTTTCAGCACCTGGCGCGCTACGACGAGAGCGACCGCTGGGCGCGGCTGGCGATCGCGCTCGGCGAACGCGCTCGTGAGCCGCTCGCGATCGCGATCGGCAACGAGTTCCTGGCCGAGAACGCCGCGAACCGTGGCGATCTGTCCGACAGCCTCGTCTACGCGCAGCGCGATCGCGAGATCGGGCTCAAGATCGGATCGCTGGACCGGGTGGCCTGGTCCGACATGCCGGCCGGGTTCTCGCTGCGAGCGCGGGGCGATCTCGACGCCGCCGAGGCCGCGGCGCGCGAGTGCATCGAGCTGTGCGAGAAGTTCGGCGAGACGCGGCTTGGGAACTTCATCCTCATCGTCGTGCTGGCCCCGGCTCTGGCCGACCGTGGCAATCACGTGCAGGCGGCGGCCCTGGTGGCCCGGGTCCGCGACGAGGCCGAGACGATGGGGATCGTGCTGCTGCGCGCGCAGTCGCGCTGGGCGGGTGCTTATCTCGCCCTGCGACGCCAGGCCTGGGACGAAGCGCTCGCGCAGTGCGCCGAGTTCCACGCCATCATGGAGGGCACCGACGTGCGCGCCCTCCGCATCTTCCTCGGCACGCTCGAGGCCGAGGCGCTGGTCGGCGCCGGGCGCTTCGACGACGCCTGGGCGCGGTCCGAAGCAGCGCTGGCCCTGGCGCGCGAAGGACACCACCACCTGGACGCCGCGGTGCTCGAGACGCTGCGCGGCGCGATCATGGCGCGCCGCGGGGCGCCCGCCGAGGCCGCGGCGGCGTTCGACGCCGGCATCGGCGCGCTCCAGCGCCTGGGCGCGAACCTCGAGCTGGGACGCGCCCGCGAACGCCGCGCCGCCGCGGCCGTGTGATAGACTGCGCCCCCGCTGACCCATCGTCACGCCCCGCGCGCGGTCCCGCGCGCACGGCCGCTCACAGGAGTCGATCGCCCATGCGCAAGTGGATCGTGCTGGTCGCCGCCCTCTCGGCGCTCGCCGCCGGCTGCTCCGGCGGCAAGAGCGCCTCGTCGTCATCGAACGCCGCGGGTGCCGGCGGCGCCGGAAGCGCGCCCTTCAAGATCGGCATCATGACCGGCACGGTCTCGCAGGGCGAGGAGGACTTCCGCGGCGGCGAGCAGGTCGAGCGTAAGTACCCCGGGCGCGTCAAGCACGTCACCTACCCCGACAACTTCTCGAGCGAGCTCGAGACCGTGGTCGCCCAGCTCACCGGACTGGCCGCCGATCCGGCGGTCAAGGTCATCATTGTTGGCCAGGCGATCCCGGGCTCGGTGACCGCGGCGCGCAAGATCCGCGAGATGCGCCCCGACATCCTGATCGGCTTCATCGGCCCGCACGAGGACCCGGACGTGGTGAACGCCGCGTGCGATCTCGCCACGCAGCCCGACCAGATCGCGCGCGGGGTCACGATCATCGCCACCGCCCAGCAGATGGGGGCCAGGAACTTCGTCCACTACTCGTTCCCGCGTCACATGTCGCAGCTGCTGCTGGCGCAGCGCCGCGACATCATGAAGAAGGAATGCGAGAAGCGCGGCATGCATTTCTACTTCGTCACCGCCCCCGACCCCACCGCCGAGGGCGGGCTGCCGGCGGCGCAGCAGTTCATCCTCGAGGACATTCCGCGGGAGCTCGCGAAGCTCGGCCCGGCGACCGCGTTCTACAGCACCAACGACGGCATGCAGGAGCCGATGATCAAGGCGATCCTCACCGCCAAGGCCGGCTACTTCGTCGAGCAGGACGTGCCGGCGCCCACCGCCGGCTATCCGGGAGCGCTGGGCATCAAGATCCCGCCCGACAAGGCCGGCGACATGACGTTCATCAACGCCGAGAACAAACGGCTGATCGCCGAGCGCGGCATGAGCGGGCACTTCGGCACCTGGTCGCAGCCGATCGACATGGTGTGCATCCGCGCCTTCACCGATCTGCTGGTCGACGCGGTCGACCACAAGGCCGACTACCACGACTCGACCACGGTGCAGCGCTACCTCGAGAAGGAGGCCGGTGGCCCGGTCCGGATGCGCAAGTACGACCCCAAGGGCAATCAGTGGCTGGTCGTGCTCGATCACGTGACCTACTAACACGTGTTCGAGCGCCTGGCCTAGCCTCCGCCATCGCGCCGCCGCGCGCATGACCGCCCCTGTCCTCGAGCTGCGCGGCATCACCAAGGAATACGAGGGCAACCGCGTCCTCAAGGGCGTGACGCTCGCGGTGCGCCCCGGCACCGTCCACGCCCTGGTGGGCGAGAACGGCGCCGGCAAGAGCACGCTGATGAACGTGCTGTTCGGCATGCCGGTGATCCACGAGACCGGCGGCTACGGCGGCGAGATCGTGCTCGACGGGAAGGCGGCGCGCTTCGCCTCGCCCGCCGACGCGATGGCGGCCGGGCTCGGCATGGTCCACCAGGAGTTCATGCTGATCCCGGGCTTCCGGGTGGCCGAGAACATCAAGCTCAACCGCGAGCCGACGCGCGCGAACCCGCTGTCGCGGATCGCCGGCTCGACGCTCGAGACCCTCGACATCGCGACCATGCGCCACGACGCGCGCGCCGCCCTCGACCGCGTCGGGCTCTCGATCGACGAGTGGATGCCGATGGCCGGGCTCCCGGTCGGCCACATGCAGTTCGTCGAGATCGCGCGCGAGGTCGACAAGAAGAACGCCCGCCTGCTGATCTTCGACGAACCCACCGCGGTGCTGACCGAGAGCGAGGCCGCGACCCTGCTCGACACCATGCGCTCGCTGGCCGCCGCCGGGCTCGGCATCCTGTTCATCACCCACCGCCTCGACGAGGTGCTGGCGATCGCCGACGAGATCACGGTGCTGCGCGACGGCGAGGTCGCGGGACGGCTCGATCCGCGCGCCACCACCGTGGCCCACATCGCCGAGCTGATGGTCGGACGCCCGGCCGCCACGGTGCGCCACGCCGACGCCGCGCGGCGCGCTGGCGGGACGCCGCGGCTCGAGGTGCGCGAGCTCGAGGTCGACATGCCGGGCGAGGAGGTGCGGGGCGTCACGCTGACGCTCGAGCGCGGCGAGGTGCTGGGGCTCGCCGGGCTCGCCGGCCACGGCAAGGTGGGGATCGCGAATGGGCTCATGGGCCTGTACCCGGCGCGCGGCACGGTGCTCAAGGACGGCAAGGCGTTCGCGCTCAACGATCCGCGCGCCGCGATCCGGGCCGGGCTGGCGTTCGTCTCCGAGGACCGCCGCGGGGTCGGCATCCTGCCCGACGAGAGCATCGAGCTCAACATCGTGATCACCGCGATGGAGGCGCAGAACCGCTTCCTCCACCACGGACCGATCCCGGCCCTGCGCCTGCTCGACGGCGGCGCGGTTCGCCGCCACGCCCGCGAGATGATCCGCGCCCTCGACATCCGCACCACCGGACCGCGCCAGCAGGTGCGCCGGCTCTCGGGCGGCAACCAGCAGAAGGTGTGCCTGGCGCGCGCCATGACCCTCGAGCCCGACAGCCTGCTGGTCTCCGAGCCCACGCGCGGCATCGACGTGGGCGCCAAGGAGCGGGTGCTCGAGATCCTGCGCCAGCTCAATCGTGAGCGCGGCATGAGCCTGCTCGTGACCTCGTCGGAGCTGGCCGAGCTGCGCGCGCTGTGCGATCGCATCGCGATCGTCTACCGCGGGCGCATCGCCGCGATCCTGCCGCCCGATGCCGCCGACGCCGAGTTCGGCCTGGCGATGGCGGGCGAGCGCGAAGCCGCGGGGGCCGCGCGTGGCTGAGCGCGCCGCTCCCGCCGGCGAGCGCCGCGGCGCCGCGACGGCGGCGCGGGAGGCGCTGCGCGAGATCGGGATTCCGCGGCTCCTGATCGCGCTGTTCCTGCTGACGCTGTTCGCGGTCGCGTTCGCGACCCACATGGACATGGCGGCCCTGATCACCGACTGCATCCTGCGCATCGCCCGCAACGGGCTGCTGGTGCTGGCGCTGCTGCCGGCGATCCAGGGCGGGCTGGGGCTCAACTTCGGGCTGCCGGTCGGCATCATCTGCGGGCTGCTGGGCTGCGTGATCACGCTCAACGCCGCGATCGGCGGCTGGGCCGGGTTCGGGCTGTCGGCCGCGATCGGCATGGCGCTCGCGGTCCCCGCCGGGCTGGGCTACGGCTGGCTGCTCAACCGCACCCGCGGCCAGGAGATGATGGTCGGCACCTACCTGGGCTTCGCGGTGGTCTCGGGGATGAGCATCTTCTGGATCCTGGCCCCGTTCACCAATCCGGCGCTGGTGTGGGCGATCAGCGGACGCGGGCTGCGCACCACGCTGACGCTGACCGGAATCTGGGACAAGCTGCTCGACAACCTCGGCGGCTTCCACATCGGGCGGGTCGGGATCCCGACCGGCACCCTGGCGCTGTTCGCGCTCGCTTGCCTGCTGGTCGCGCTGTTCTTCAAGAGCCGCGCCGGCTTGAGCATCAGCGCGGCGCGCAGCAACCCGCGTTTCGCGCTCGCCGCCGGCATCCTCGACGAGCGCACCCGGGTCCAGGCCACCGTGATGTCGACCGTGATCGCGGCGCTTGGCATCGTGGTGTTCTGCCAGTCCTACGGGTTCGTCCAGCTCTACACCGCGCCGCTCCTCATGGCCTTCCCCACCGTCGCCTGCCTGCTGATCGGCGGCGCCTCGGTGAGCCGCGCGACGCTGGCCCACGTCGTCATCGGCACCGTGCTGTTCCAGTCCATCCTCACCGTGGCGCTGCCGGTGACCAGCCAGGTGGTCCAGGGCGACTTCTCGGAGACCGCGCGGCTCATCATCCAGAACGGCATGATCCTCTACGCGCTGACGCGCAAGAGCGACCGGTGAGCACGGTCCCCGCGCGGTCGCCCGCGACTCACCCGCCCACCTCCGCCGCGCGGCGGGCGCGCGCGCTGCTCGGACGCGCCGCGGTGCCGCTGCTGTTCCTGCTGCTGTGCGTCTCGGGGGCGCTGGTCGCGCACATCGGGCCCGAGTTCCTGCTGCGCGAGATGCTGTCGCGCTTCGCGCGCAACGCGGTGCTCGTGGTGTCGCTCCTGATCCCGGTGCTCGCGGGGCTGGGGCTCAACTTCGGCATCGTGGTGGGCGCGATGGCGGGCCAGATCGGCGCCATCCTCGTCACCTACTGGCGCATCGGCGGCATCGCCGGGTTTGCGCTGGCCTGCGCGATCGCAGCGCCGCTCGCGGTGGTGTTCGGGATCGGCACCGGCTGGCTGTTCAACCGCTCCAAGTCGCGCGAGATGGTGACCGGGCTGGTCGCCGGCTTCTTCGCCAACGGACTCTACCAGCTGCTGTTCCTGTTCGCGGTCGGGAGCCTGATCCCCTGGCACGATCCCTCGATGCTCCTGCCCCAGGGCTTCGGGCTGCGCAACACCGTCGACCTGTGGCGCATTCAGTACGCGCTCGACGACCTCATCAAGGTGCACGTCGTGCTCGAAGGCTCGCCGGTGCGGGTGCCGCTGGTCACGTTCCTGTTCATCGGGCTGGTGTGCGCCTTCAACCTGTTCTTCCAGCGCACCCGGCTCGGCCAGCAGCTGCGCGCCATGGGCCAGGACCCGCACGTCGCCGCCACCGCCGGGATCGACGTCGACCGCAACCGCGTCATCGCCACCGTGCTCTCGACGCTGTTCGCGGCCTGGGGGCAACTGTTCTTCCTCCAGAACCTCGGCACCCTCAACACCTACAGCTCGCACGATCAGACCGGCATGTTCTCGGTCGCGGCCCTGCTGGTGTCGGGGGCCACGGTGTCGCGGGCCACGGTGTGGCAGGCGCTGCTCGGCACCCTGCTGTTCCACACCCTGTTCGTGGTCTCGCCGCTCGCCGGCAAGGCGCTGCTCGGCGACGCCCAGATCGGCGAGTACTTCCGGGTGTTCGTGGCCTACGCGGTCATCACCGTGGCGCTGGTGCTCCACGCCTGGCAGGGCCGGCGGCGGTAGTGATGGCTCCCGGGCCGGAGCGCCCCTACTTCAGCGCGCCGCTCAGCCAGTGCATGATGTTGAGCGCGATCTGGCGGTTGTCGATGCCGGGGCGGTTCATGCCCATGCGGAACATGACCTTTCCGTCGTCGCCGATGATCGCCTGGGCCGACAGCATCGCCGCCTCACCGAGCATGACGACGCGCCCCTTGCTGTAGCCGAACGCGACGCCCTGGGCGCGGCCCGCCGCCGGGGTGGCGGCGCTGCGTGCCATCTTGAACGAGCGCGCGTTGGCGAAGGTCTTGAGCGGCAGATCGAGGGCCTGATCGCCGAGCGGCATGAACGCCACGCTCCCCGCCGGGCCGGCGAGCGACTGGCCGGTGAAGGCGATGATGCGCGAGATGCGCTCGGTCGAGTCGCGGCCGCGGGTGATGGGATGGTCGCGCAGCAGGCCGTTGGCGCGAGAGTAGACGATGTTCGCCGGGTTCTTCCCCTCCGGATCGGCGTGGGTCGAGTCGATGGTGTAGCCGGTGTTCATGTTGACGCCCAGGCGCTCCGCGAGGTTGGCCGCCGAGGTCCCGAACGGCGCGTGGTCAGCGATCAGGAGGAGCGCGCCGCCCGCCTTCACCCAGTCGCGCACCGCGTCGCACTCGTCGCTCATGAACGCGGGCTTGACCACCCCCGAGTCCGAGTCCCAGCCCTCGCCGGCCGCGTTGGCGATCACCAGCACGTCGTAGCCGTCGAGCGTTCGAGCCGAGAATGGCTTCGTGTTTGGCGTCACCCGATACCCGTCGTTCGTGATCAGCTGCGCGAACGGGCGGTCGCGGCCGGTCGTGGTGTGGAAGTTGTGGTGCGCCTCGTCGAACAGCACGCGCGGATGGGTGTTGGTGTACGCGGGCTTCGCGACCGAGGTGTCGTAGGTGGAGTCGGCGACCTGCTGCTGGGCGCTCGCGGGCGCGCCGGCCAGCGACAGCGCGGCGATGATGATGGCGGGCTCGATGAGTCTGCGGCTCAATCGCATCGGCGGAACCTCCTGTGGCGCGCATCCTAGCCCAGCGGGCGCCCGGGCCGCGGCCCCGAATCCCACCGGCGCCATTGCCGGCTGCACCCGCGCGGCGTATCCTCATTCCTCGCCTGGAGGACCTCTCCCGATGCCCGTCGGAACGCTGGTCGACACCCAGGGCCGCGTGGTCCGTGACCTGCGCATCTCGGTCACCGATCGCTGCAATCTGCGGTGCGTGTACTGCATGCCCGCGGAGGGCATGCCCTGGCTGCCCAAGCAGGAGCTGCTGACCTACGAGGAGCTGACACGCTTCGCGCGCGTCTGCCTCGAGCTCGGCGTGACCGGGATTCGCCTGACCGGCGGCGAGCCCACGGTGCGCGCCGACCTGCCGGTGCTGGTGCGCATGCTCGCCTCACTCCGCCCCGGGCTCGACCTCTCGGTCACCACCAATGGCCTGAAGCTGGTCGCGATGGCCGACGCACTGCGCGAGGCCGGGCTCACGCGCGTCAACGTGAGCCTCGACACCCTCCAGCCCGAGCGCTTCCACCAAATCGCGCGACGCGACCGCTTCCGCGAGGTCATCGCCGGGCTCGAGGCGGCGAAGCGCGTCGGGTTCGCGCCCATCAAGGTGAACGCCGTCCTGATGCGCGGCTTCAACGAGGACGAGGCGGTGCCGCTGGCGCGCTGGGCTCGCGATGAGGGCTACGAGCTGCGCTTCATCGAGTGGATGCCGCTCGACTTCCAGCACGGCTGGTCGCGCGAAAAGCTGGTGCCCGCGGCCCAAATCCTGGAGCAGCTCAACGCCGCGTTCCCGCTCGAACCGGAGCGCGGCGGCGACCCGAGCGCCCCGGCCTCGCTCTACCGCTACCTCGACGGGCGCGGGCGCGTGGGCGTCATCGCCTCGGTGACGAGGCCCTTCTGCGGCCACTGCGACCGCATCCGGCTCACCGCCGACGGCCAGATCCGCACCTGCCTGTTCGCGCTCCGGGAGTACGACTTCCGCAAGGCGATGCGCGGCGGCGCGAGCGACGCGGAGATCGCCGATCTGCTGCGGGCCGCGGTGTGGCGCAAGGAGCCCGGGCACCTCATCAACAGCCCGTTCTTCAAGCAGCCCGAACGCGGCATGAGCGCGATCGGGGGTTAGGTCGGCCCGCCGCTCAGCGGTCGGCTATGCCTCCGATGGGGGCTCCTTAGCCCCCATCTCATCTTTCCATTGCAAGTACCGCTCATACGACCAGAACAAGGGCCGGGCCGCCGGAACGCCGATCAAGAGCGCGATCAGCAAACCGACCGCAAGAGCCGGGTGAAGTCGCCTTCTATCAATGGCAAACCAGACAGCGGCCACGGCCCACAAGATTGCGTACGTCCATCCCAAGACGAGCACAATAAAGTGGGCGCGCGCGGAGCGGGGTCTTCCCCTGCTGCTGCAAGGTTCCATTCATAGCTCCCAGCCGGCAACCTAGCTCACGCGCTGGATTGTGCTGTGCAGCGCGGTGCGCGGAACAGCGGGCGGCTTCGTGCCCATTCAAGTCCCGGATCGATCAATCCACGCTACTGAACAAACGCCACGCTGCCCACCCGATGCAGCCGAGAATCGCTACATGAACCACAATGCTGACAAGCCTCAGCGTCGTATTACGCTCGAACCCGATTGCAAGCCAAATCGCTGCGATCGACTCTAGAACCAAGGCGCCGAGGACGACGCCCTGCAATGTCTCATGCCCGCTGGCCACCGCTAGCCCAATGACTGTAGTGACGAGCGCCGGCGCTCCCAGCTCGATGCCGTGCCTGATTGCTACCCCGGCGGCCTTGCTCAGCGTCACCTCGGCCTCGCCCGCGTGCGCTCCAGCGCCGCGCGGATGCGCCCGATCTGGCCGGCGTGGCGTTCCTCGTGGTAGCCGACGAAGCGCAGCATCTCTTCCATCGCGAGCGGCCCCATGACGGGATGGCGCAGCGTGCCGGCCCACATCGCGGGCCCGTCGCCGCGCTCGATCGCCTCGACGACCGCCGCGCGCGTCGCGGCGATGCGGGCGAGCGCCTCGGGGCGCCGCGCAGCCTCGGCCGGGCTGAGGGCGGCGATGGCGCGGATGCGCGGAAACCTGTAGGCGCCGGTGACGTAGAGCAGCCGCCGCAGCGGATCGTCCCAGCGCGGCCGTAACACGAGCGTGCCGGTGGCCACGGCCCGGATGCCGCGGGCGAGCCGCTCCTCGGCGCGGGCGAGGTGCTCGATCACGTGGGCCGCCGACCACGCGCGCGGCGCGGGGCGCTCTGAGAAGCGCGGCTCCTCGAGGCCCTCGATCGCGGCGAGCAGCTGCTGCCGTGACGCCGCCAGCGCGGCGAGCACGCTTTCGCGCCGGCTCAACGGCCGCCCGCGCCCCCGCCGATCCGGGGCTTCTCGCCCAGGAACATCACTTCCTCCTCGAGCGTGACGCCGAAGCGCTCCTTGACCCGCGCCTTCATCGTTGCCGCCAGCTCGAGCACGTCGCGCGCCGTGGCGTGCCCGGCGTTGACGATGATGTTGGCATGCTTGTGGAACACCACCGCGTCGCCGACCCGCAGGCCCCGGCAGCCGACCTCGTCGAGGAGCTGCCCCGCGGCCACGCGATGGGTGCCCGGGGAGAGCTTGCCGCCCGGCATCTTCCAGTCAGGCGGCAGGTTCTTGAAGTAGGAGCCGGCGGTGGGCTCGACCCGCCACTGTGGATGCTTGACGCGCCGGATCTCGAGCTTCTCGTCGATGATCTTCTGGCTCTCGGCACGGTCGCCGGGCTTGAGCTGGAGCACGCAGGTGAGCAGTGCCCGCGGCTCGCGCTTGAGGCGCGAGTCACGGTAAGCGAACTGATACCACGACGCGGGGCAGGTCTCGACCCGCGCGCCGTCGAGCGTGACGTGGGTGCACTCGATGATCAGCGAGCCGATGTCGAGGCCGTAGCAGCCGGCGTTGCCGTAGATCGCCCCGCCCACCGAGCCGGGGATGCCGGCCGCGAACTCGAGTCCGGCGAGCGCCCGATCGCGGCAGCGGTAGATCAGTTCGAGGAAGTCGGCGCCACAGCCGACGTGCGCCACGGTGCCGTCGAACTCGATCGACTCGCAGGCGTTGTGCACCACCAGGCCGCGGAAGCCCTGATCCGAGACCAGCAGGTTGCTGCCGCCGCCGAGCAGGAACGCCGGCACCCCGATCTCGCGCGCGGCGCGCAGCGCCTGGACCACCTGGTCGGGGGTGCGGGCGGCGTAGAAGAAATCCGCCGGGCCCCCGATCTGGAACGTGGTGTGGAGCCGCAGCGGCTCCTTAACCTGCAATCCGTCGCCGAGGACCTTGCGCAGCCGGTCCTCGACCGCGAGCGTGCGTGTCGGCATGGCCTCCCCGAAGCGGGCGTCGTGTGGCGAGTTCATGGCGTCCAGCCGAACTTGGACCAGCCCCGGGGCCGGGTCAAGCGGGGCTGCCCTCCTGTTTTCGGCGGTCTGGCCCAACCCCCGCAGCACGTTATATAGTCCGGCGGGGCCGCAGCCCATGACCACCGGGGGGACCATGGCCAAGCTCGAAATCACCTATTGCGTGCAGTGAAACTACCTGCCACGGGCCGCCGGTCTGGCGGCCGAGATCAAGAAGTCGCGCGGTATCGACACCGTCCTGGTCAAGGGCTCGGGCGGGCAGTTCGAGGTGGTGCTCGACGGCCAGCTGATCTTCTCGAAGAAGCAGCTCGGCCGCTTCCCTGATCCTCGGGAGATCCTGGAGAAGCTTCCGGCTTGAGGTGGGTGTGGCTGGCCGCGGCCAGGCCTTGGCTTCGGCGGTTGCTCGCCTAGGGCGCCGCCGGGAGCCAGCCCACCTGTCCGGTGTCGAGCGAGTAGACCGCCCCGACGATCCTGAGCTTCCCGGCCGCCACCTCGCCGGCGAGCAACGGCGTGGACGAGCGCAACTGATCGACTACTCGCTCCACGTTGAGCCGCACCGCGTTGTTGGACAGATTCCCGCCGAGCAGACGCGCCTTCTCGACCACCGGGCGGATCGAGTCGATCAGCGCCGGCAGATGCCCGGGCGCCTCACCGCCCTCGATCGCCGCTCCGACCGCGCCGCAGGATTGATGGCCCATGACCACGACCAGCGGCGTGTGCAGGTGCTCGACCGCGTACTCGATGCTCGCGACCTCGGCGGGCGGGGCGATGTTGCCGGCCACGCGGATGACGAACAGATCCCCGAGCCCCTGATCGAACACGATCTCCGGCGCCACCCGCGAATCGGCGCAGGTCAGGATCACCGCGCGCGGCTGCTGGCCGCGGGCCAGCTCCAGCCGGCGGGAGGTGGTCTGATGAGGGTGCGTGTACCTGGCATTCACGTGGCGCTGATTCCCGGCCTTGAGCGCCGCCAGCACCGTGTCCGCGCTCCCCACCGCCTCCGCGTGCGTTGCGGTCTCCGCGGCCCGGGCCGCGCATGCCGCCAGCACCCCGGCCGCCACCAGCATCGTTCGCAGCATGATCCTGCCCGGCCATCGCATGGTCCGTTCCCTCCTGTTGGTCCCCTGTTCCCATCAGCCCGCGCCCGGCGCGGGCGCCGGCTGCCCGTCGCGCTCGAGCCACAGGCGGAAGCGGCGCTCCGCGAGCCGCTCGAAAACCAGCGTATCGCCTTCCTTGAGCCCGCGCTCGCGGCACCATTTCATCATGCCCGGCTCCTTCGGCGAGCGCGGTCGGAACACCCAGCTGCCGTACTGGATGTCGGTCTCGAACGAGAATCCGAGGTCGGTCTCGATGGTGATTGGGCGCACCGGATAGGGACGCGGCTCGTCGCCCGGCCCGCGCGGGCCGACGGCGTCGGGGGGGAAGAAGTCGAGCAGATCCCACAGCGGCACGTTGCGCTGGGTGAAGGTCCACAGATCCTCGCGGCGCACGGCGATGCGGCGCGGCTCGGGCCGATCGGGTGTCCCCGGGCTCAGAACGACATGCCCGCCATGAGCGAGAAGCCCTGGTTCTTGAGGTCCGGGCCCGACCAGTTGAAGGCGTTGGTGAGCCCGAACCCGAAGCGGGCGTCGAACACCATCTTGCGCGGGCCGGCGCCCAGGTCGATCGAGGCGCCGAGCGCGATCCCCGAATCGAGAACGTTCGCGGCGCTGAGGTCGGCGGTGGAGGAGCCGTAGTCGAACCGTGCCCCGATCTTGACGGCGAGCGTGGGCCCGATGAAGACGTGGGTCAGGGCCTCGGCGCCGGTGTGGAAGTTGTAGCGGGCCAGGATCGGGAACTCGAGGTAGTCGAGGATCAGATACGAATGCGAAACCGAGATCACGTTGCCGCTGGCATCCAGGGATCGTCCCGACGATTGCGCCCCCTTCATCGAGAACAGCGCGTCGACCTCGACACCGAACTCGGGCGCGAAATCGTAGACCCCGAACCCGCCCGCGACCACGCCGCGCTTGGAGTCGAACAGGTCGCTGCCGCCGGTCACGTTGGTCACGTTGAGGCCGCCCTTGACCCCCCAGACCATCCCCTGCGCCCTGGCGCGCGCCGCCGGCAGCGACAGCAGCAGCGCGAGCGAGAGCGAGACCGCCCCGGCGCGCTGGGCGGGCGGCCTCAAGGCGTCGGCCCCGCGGGGGCGAGATTGCGCTCGAAGAAGCCGACGATCCGCCCGTAGAGGCGCGACGCCACCACCGGGTCGGGCACCATGTGGGTGAAGCCAGAGAGAGGCAGGAACTCGTACGGCTTCCCGGCCCGGAACAGCGCGTCGCACAGCTTGAGGCTGTGGGTGAAATACACGTTGTCGTCGGCGGTGCCGTGGATGATGAGCAGCGGCCGCGACAGGGCCGGGGCCGCGGCCAGCACCGAGCTGCGCTCGTAGGCCTCGGCGTCGCTCGAGGGCAGGCCGAGGTAGCGCTCGGTGTAGTGCGTGTCGTAGTCGTGCCAGTCGGTGACCGGCGCGCCCGCCACCGCGGCGCGGTACACGTCGGGGCGCTTCATCACCGCGAGCGCCGAGGCGTAGCCGCCGAACGACCAGCCGAAGATGCCGACCCGATCGAGATCGAGCTCCGGCATGGTGCGGCCCAGGCCCTGGAGCGCCGCCACCTGATCGGCGAGCATCGGGCCCACCAGGTCGCCGCGCACCGCGCGCTCCCAGGCCCGCCCGCGTCCCGGCGTGCCGCGGCCGTCGAACGTCACCACCACGAAGCCGTGGTCGGCGATCCACTGGTCGAGCAGGTAGCGGTCGCGGGCCTGGAGCACGGTCTGGGCGGTCGGGCCGCCGTAGATGCTGACGATCACCGGCCAGTGCTGGTTGGGATCGCCGGAGCGCGGCGTCAGCACGACGGCCGAGATGTGGCGCGCGTCCAGCCCCACCTGGAGGAAGCGCGGGCGCGCGGTGATGAGCGGCTTCTCGGCCACCGAGCGCAGCATGCCGACGGTCGTGCCGTCGCGGCGCCGCACCGTGAGCTCGAGCGTGGTGCCGGGATCCTCGTGGCCCTGGACCCAGACCCCGTCGCCCTTGCCGAAGGTCGCGTCGTCGAGCCCGGGCAGGGGCTGGAACGGCACCGGAGCGGTGCGCCCGTCGAGCGACACGCGCCACAGGTTGCGCGCGGTGGGATCGGGGCTGGCCTCGACCCAGGCGATGTGCGCCTCGTCGTCGAGGTGATCGAAGCGCCGCAGCCCGAAGTCCGGCGCGGTGAGGGCGCGCTGCAGCTTGCCGGTGCGCGAGCGCAGCTCGAGCTGCCAGTTGCCCGCGCGCTCGGTGGTCCACAGGAAGCCGCTGCCGTCGGCGAGCCACTTGGGCATCGTCTGATCGAGGTTGAGCCACGCGTCGTCGCGCTCGACCAGCAGCGTGGTGGTGGCGCCGCTCTGCTCGTTCACCGCCAGCACCGCCTCCTCGGTCTGGCGCCGGTTCTGGACCACCAGGGTGAGCGGCGCACCCTTGTCCCAGCGCACCGTCGCGAGGTAGGGGTAGCGGGCGCGGTCCCAGGACACCCAGGTGGTGGAGCCGCCCTGCGCGGCGATCAGGCCGAGGCGCACCTCGGCGTTGGCGGTGCCGGCGCGCGGGTAGCGCCACGACTGGGCGGGGTGCTCGGGATGCACCGGGTCGGCGATGTGGAGGGTCTCGACGCGCGCGAGATTGGCCTCCTCGTACGCGATCCGCGTGCCGTCGGGCGACCACCACGCGCCGGTGAAGCGGTTCATCTCCTCCTGGGCCACGAACTCGGCGAGGCCGTGGGTCAGGGTGTCGCAGCCGCCTTCGGTGAGCCGGCGCTCCGCACCCCCGGCGACGTCGGCCACGTAGAGGTCGGCGTCGCGCACGTAGCTCACGCGCGCGCCGTCGGGCGAGAGCTGCGGGTCGATCACCGCCCCCGCGCCGCCACCGACCTCGCGCACCGTGCCCGCGCTCTTCCCGGTGCGCTCGAGCACGAACAGACGGCCGGCGAGCGGCACCAGCACGCGGCTCCCGTCGTCCGAGATCTGGAACGAGGCGATGCCGCGCGCCGCCTGGCGCAGCCGCTCGCGCCGCGCGCGCTCCTCGGGCGTGAGTCGCTCGTCGCCGCCCTTCAGCAGCCGCGCCGCGGTGAGGAGGACGCGCTCCCGGCCGCTCGCGATGTCGAAGCTGTAGAGATCCTGGACGAAGCTGCGCGGCCCCGAGCGCAGGAACAGCACCGCGTCACCGCCCGGGGTGACCTTGATCCCGGTGGGGCGGCCGAGGGTGAAGTGATAGGTCGCGGCGTACTGCTCGAGGAACGTGCTGTCCGGCACCGGCGCCGGCGCCGTGCCCGCGCCCGGCGCTCCGGTCAGCAGTACCGCCAGTCCGAGGGCGAGCATGTCGTCAGTCCCCGCCGCCGCCCGCGCGCGCCACCTGCGGGCGCGCCAGCTGGACGACGTCGCGCACGATCGAGTAGCCCTCGCCTCCCAGGCGGCCGGCGGGGCGGAGCTTGGTGATGTCGACGCGCCCGTCGGTGAGCACCCGCTCGGCGACCTGGGCGCAGGCGATGCCGCCCACCACGAAGGTGGCCTCGCCGAGGGCGATCTCGCGCTCGAGGCGGCATTCGAGGCTCACCGGCGATTCCGCGACCCGCGGCGCCCGCACCCGGTCGGAGGGCGCGGCGGTGAGCCCGGTGAGCTCGAACTCGCTGACGTCGGCCGGCCAGTCGCCCGACGCCTGCACCGCCCGCGCCAGCAGCGCCTCGTCGACAACGTTGACGACGAAATCGCGGGTGGTGCGGATGTTGCGCAACGTATCCTTGAGCGCGCCGTCGCGGGTCCCGATCGAGATGCCGATCAGCGGCGGCCGGTTGGTGATGGCGTTGAAGTACGAGAACGGCGCCACGTTGAAGCGCCCGCGCGCGTCGACGGTCGAGACGAAGGCGATGGGACGCGGCACGATGACGCCGATCATGAACCGGTACATCGCCGCCGGTGACAGCGCCTCGGGCTCGACCCGCATGCGGCGCAGTCTAGCCCAGCGCCGCCGCGCGTGCATGAGGCACGTCGGGCGCGCCGCCCGCCGCCCCTCTGGCACGGCCGATGCGCTGGCGCCGCGGGCGTGAGGCGCGCGGCGGCGGGGGAGTGACGCCGGGGCGACCACGAAGCCGCGGACGCCGCCACCGCCGCGAGGTCGGCGCGGCCACCGCCGCCGCGCGCCTCACCGCAACCCGCGCATCCGCAGTGTCACCGCAGGGCACACCTGCGGGCGCGGCGGGTGGCCCCGCCACTGCCCCCGCGTCTGGAGGGAGCCATGAAGCGGAATGCCCTGCCCCTGCTGCTCATCCCGATGCTCGTGATCGGCTGCTCGAAGGACAT
>Ga0306923_10001431_pt1 | contig 21098 bp, 21 predicted proteins | sample sta12Can44000108_FD_203841 | JGI IMG/M metagenome (GOLD analysis project Ga0306923, IMG submission 203841) | Lab enrichment of tropical soil microbial communities from Luquillo Experimental Forest, Puerto Rico - statanox.12C.anox.44.000.108 (v2)... | ecosystem: Environmental > Terrestrial >... | reverse complement strand
CATTGGCCGAAACTCGTAATTACGTGCAGCGAGTCATGGAAAATCTACAAGTGTATAATGTCCGCTTCGGCGCAAAAATCGTGACGATCGAAGCCAATTTGCACCGATTGGCGACGATCCCGAGGCGCGCCACGCCGGCCTCGTTTGGTGGGATTGATTCCCCTGCCCGTTAGGGCTGCGTTGTCGTAGGTTTGGTCGACCGCACGATGTCCGCTTTTGGCCCAAAGCAGACGTGCACGAGTGCGCCGCACATGTCCGCTTTTGGGGGTAAAGCGGACATTGTGCGCTGGCCACGAACTCACGCTGCGTAGCGTCATTTTCCCGCTTGCCTGAAAGCGCTGCCACCATAGAGGCAGAGTCGCTGTTGCAGATCGCGAGAGCGCAGATTCTCAGCGGTGGCCCGGAACAATACTGATGTCCGGCGAATTTAACGACGTTATCAAATTTTGGTCCACCCGGTGTGATCTTACCCGCGCAATTGCGAGAGACTCATTGATAAGCCGTTGGGCGTGGTCCCTTCGGTGCAAGAGAACACATGAGCACTGCAACCGTCGTATTCATGATCGCGACGTATTGGGTTGGGGGCTCAGCACCAACGGAGGGCGGCAAATATCTAGCTAACGGGCAAGTATACGACAACAAAGAGCTTATCGCGGCTCATCGAACTCTGCCGCTCGGCACCATCCTTAACGTCTGCCTTCGTCGTCAGTGTGTCGGTGTTGTGGTGAAAGATCGCGGGCCGTTTTTGCCCAACATGGATATAGAGCGGCGCATCGATTTGTCATACGGCGCAGCAAAGGTCCTAAATATGCTTCGCGATGGACGACAGAGAGTACGCGTCAACGTTCCGATCCCAAAGCCTAGACCAGAGATCGAAACACAGGTAGCACAGCCTTAAGGGATCAGCGCCCGACAGAACCCTGCTAAACCTCTCAGCCCCTTGCGCCTTTTCATGCGGCAGTAGCAGTCGGCACAGCTGCCTGTACACCCGTTAGTGCCGCCTGCAGCGCTCGCAAGAGACGCTGGCCGCACCTGACTAATCGATTTTTACAACACCTTCGGCAAATCCGGACACCGGGCAGGATTTCAAAGCCCGGTGGAATGGGCACTATCCTTCCGAGGCCCACCACAATCAACCGCGCACGCCAAGGGTGCCATAAGGGGTCTTGATCTTGTAGGTTTCACTGCCCAACGATCCGGTCACAAAACGAAAACTGCCGCGTGTTGCCTGGATGGCAACATCACTAGTGGATTTGTTCGGGTCGTAGACGAATTTATCAAGGTGCACGCTCGAATTTGCGCCCACTTTGAGATTGCTATTGTCTTTGAATTGCAAATCCACCTGACCGGATTGTCCAGTGCGGACCGTCTCCTTCGAGTAAACATTCGAACCACCTGAAAGCGGCCCTGCGTGGCTACCTTCAGCTTGCGGTCTCACGGAAGTGGCTTTGCCGATAGCTTCCTGAGCGTGCAAGCTGGTCGCTTGCAGTGCTAACAATATCGTCAAAGAAACTGCGTGAATAAAATTGCAGTTACACATATCCTCTTCTCCTCCAATGGATTTGAACCGGAATCCTTAGCTCTTGCAACTCGCGCTATCGACAGAACGTTTTATAAAAAGCGCTTTTTCGTGATGGCAAGCACAAACTGGCGGGATATTTGTGATGGCCAACACCGTGGCGCCAACTGGCGCGCCTATTTTTAAAGGCGGCCAGCTGGTGCCTTCGGAGTTTTGCTCGCATTGGGCGGCCGCGGTTGTGATGGCTGTCACAGCCAACGCATTTCCAAATCAGCTGTTTGTGTGGAGGCCGTTCTAACCTTCATACGTGTCCCTTCCCCCCGCTGGCGTGGCGCTCACCATTGCTGTCGTCCACCTCGCATGTGAGCTTCCAACCGGCTTAGAAAACGCCTAGCCTCGGGCGGTGCGGGGTCAGTCGGCGGTCACGCCACGTCGGTATTTCCGATGCTTATATGGAGGTTCTCATGATCGCTCATGCCCGCCGGGCCAAGTTCCTTTGGCTTGCCGTAGTCCTCGCCTCCTTATCGATCCCGGCCTCCGCCCGTGCCGAGCTGGTTCGCATCTACGTCACCAACAGCGCCGGCGACAGCGTTCACGTGATCGATCCCGCCACCAATAAGGTGGTGCAGGTGTTCAAGGGGCCGGAAGCAATGCACGGCATCGCGTTTGCGCCGGACGGGTCGCGGGTTTACGTAAGCAACGAGTACGAACGCACACTCGACGTCTTCAACCGCGAGTCCGGCAAGCTCATCAAGCAAGTGAAGCTCAGCGATAGGCCAAACAACATCGCGGTTGCTAAGGATGGCCGTATCGCAGTCGGCATCGCGCGCGGACCTGGAGCGCTTGATATCGTCGATCCCAAAACTTTGGAAATACGGGCCACTATCCCAGTGAACGGCCGGCTCCACAACGTCTACGTCACGCGCGACAACAAGTTCGTCATCACAGGATCTATCCCAAACAAGGTGATGACGGTCATCGATCTCGACAAGGAGCAGGTCGCCTGGGAGCTCAAGCTGGACAAGGGCGTTCGCCCGATGGCGATCGAGTCAAATCCTGACGGCTCACCTAAGCGCATCTTCGTGCAGCTCTCCGACCTGAACGGATTTGCGGTGGTCGATTTCGCCGAGCGCAAAGAGGTCGTCCGATTTACACTCCCGAAGACACCCGCGACGTTCGAAACCGATCCTGGCCGGAATACCTCTCCATCGCACGGCATCGGCGTCTCCCCCGACGGCAAGACGTTATGGGTCACCAGCATCCCGAACAACTCGGTATTCGTCTATTCCCTAACGGACCTGAAACAAGTTGGCGAGGTGGCCTTGCCGGCGCTGAAAATATCAGGTCGTGAGAAGATCTCTTCGGTGCCGAACTGGGTGACGTTCACGCCTGACGGCAAGACAATCTACATTTCGAACGCGGGCATGCGCTCGGTCACCGCGATTGACACGGCTAGCATGACCGTGAGGGCGGTCGTTCCGGTAGGCGAGGTGCCCAAGCGGATCAATACATTGGTGATGAACTAGGGTGCCTTTGCGCCATTTATGAACGCCACGAGCGTCTTCCAGTCCTCGTCGTTCTTCGACTCGAACTGGCGGCCGCCCGAGTGGAATGGGTGGCCGCCGGCCTCGGGCGCCAGCGGATGCTGCGTCAGCAGGCTGCTCTCCGGATCGGCCGTATTGATGAGCTTCGCGACCATCTCGAAGTTGCGGCGTGATTGCTCATCAGTCCAAGCGTTCGCACCTGGCCCGAGCTTCTCGAGATGGAAGTTGTTGTTGGAATCCGAATGGCAGACGACGCAGCGGGTATGGCCGTCCTTCTTCGCGAGGAAGATTGGCTCGACGCGACTCTTGTAGAAACCATAGTCGAGCGCCGGCTTAGGCTCCGCGGACAACTGTGCCGGCAGCGTCACTGCAATTGAGAAAATTGCCGAAAGCAATATCGATCCCATTGTCTGCAATTGACGAACCCTTGCGATTACCCTCACAGCCGACAGTAGCAGGCCGCAGGCAATGCCGCGATATCGGTTTTTGGCCCTTAGCGGACACGCGCTGCCGCACTGCGAATGTCTGCTTTTGACCCAAAGCGGACGTCATCCGCGCGAAGGGCAGTATGGCCAGTTTGCGCGCTGCGGTGGTCAATTGGCGGGACGCGGTGAGTCGCATTGGTTTAACACATGAGTCCCGCGCTGATCGTCTTCATGCGCCCAATGCCCGTGGCGGATGCTCCACTGCCAATACACGCATGATGTCGTCGTTCACACTGCGATGAGCCTCTTCAGTCATCGCCGGGCCGAGTCGCGTCTCGTAAGCGATGCGCGCAGGTCGATGAAACACCAGTACACGGTCGCCGATTTCCGTGGCTTCGTTTATCTGGTGTGTAATGAATATGGCGGTCTTGTTGCTCCGCCGCACCAGACGGACGAATTCGGTACGCAGGTCCCGTGCAGTAATCTCGTCGAGAGATGAAAAGGGCTCGTCGCACAACAGGATTTCCGGATCGACCGCAAACGCCCGGGCGATCGATACCCGCTGACGCATGCCGCCCGACAACGCGTGCGGATAGTCATTCTCGTGGCCCGAGAGGCCGAGCCGCTTGAGCCACGCCCGCGCGATGTCCTCAGCATGCTCCGGATCGGTGTCGAGGATCTGCAAGCCCAGCCGCACGTTGTCGAATGCAGTGCGCCACGGCATCAAGCGGTCGTTCTGGAACACGATGCCGATCTTGCCGCGGAAGAAGTCGAATTCCCGGAACGGATTGCGTCCGATCACTTTCACCTCGCCGGAACTTGCCTCTATCAGTCCGGCCACAATGTTGAACATGGTGGACTTGCCACAGCCGGTTTTGCCAAGGACAGCGACGATCTCGCCTTTGGCGATTTCGAAAGACAGTCTGTCGACAGCTACAAAATCGCCGCGTCCGTCCGGACGCTTGAACGTCTTGCTAACGTCCTTGAAGCGAATGACCGGATCGACGTCCGACATGAGCTACATGGCCCGTTCGGACACCGCGCGATAGCGCAAGGCCCAGTTCTCGATTGCCGTGATCGTCTGCTGCACCACTAGCACGAACAGCACGAGCTGTAGAGTCCAGGCCATGGCGCCGGCCATATCGAACAATTGCTGTTGCCGCAACAGCTCATAGCCAACGCCGCCGGTGGCACCGACCAGTTCTGCAACCACCACAACGCGGGCGGCATTGCCGAGATTAACTTTCCAAGCCGTGAGAATGCCGGGCACGATAGTCGGTACAATCAGAAACCGGAACAGCGTCCAGCGGGAAGGTCGGAACACCATGGTCATCTCGAACAGGTCTTTCGACATCGAGCGGAAGGCGTCAAGAATCTGAAAAGTGAATGCAGGCAGCGTCGTCATCACCATGATGAACAGGACACGGAATTCGATGCCGTGGAACCAGATGATGGCGAACACCACCCACGACAGCGCCGGAATGCCCTGGAAGAAAGTCAACACTGGCGCGATGAAATTCTCGGCGGTTCTCGAATGGCCGATGATCATTGCCAGAATGCCGCCGAGAATGAAGGCGCCGAACAACCCGCCGAAAATTCGGCCGGCGGTAAGCAGCACGTCGATCAAAAGGGATCCAGTCGTCAGTATCTCGATGGTGCGCGAAATGATCTCCGGGATCGACGGGAATAGATAGTGCGGAAACACCATGGACAGGATCTGCCAACCCGCCGCGAGCGCGATCATGCCGGCGGCGGCCTGTAGAAGGCGCATAGTGCGCGAATTGGTCATTTCATCGACTTGACGTAGATGGTGTCCGTCGACGGCGGCGACTTGAAATAGCCAACATCGACGCCGGCTTTGTAGACCGCGTCGATCTGTTTGGCGACCTCCCCGGCGGGCACCACGTTCATGCCGAGCCTGTCGTTGGCCTTGATCAAAGAGACCAGCGCGGCGCGGTCCTGCGGCGTCGATTTTGGTGTGATCAGGGCGGCCGCTTCTTCCGGATGTTTGGTGATGAAATCGGCTGCCTCTTTGTAGGTCGCGTAGAGCCTGGGAATGATAGCCTGATTCTGCTCGATCCAGTCGCTGTGCGCGGCGACGCCGAGATAGGGGATGCGCTCGCCTCCGGCGAAGGTCGTCCAGGTCTTGTTTATCTGGGTATCGAGCGTTTGGATCGAGGGCTTCTTCGTCTTCAGTAGCGTATAAGCCGGTTCCCAGAGCTGGATGGCGTCAGCGCGATCAGCCAACGCGTAGCCGACGAGACCCGGTGGTGCGGTGTTGACGACCTGTACCTTCGATCGGTCCATCCCGAGCTTTTTGGCAAAGAATTCGAACATCACGAAATTCGTGGTCGAACTGGCGGCAGCGAGCTGTTTGCCCTCGAGGTCTTTGACCGACTTGATCTCGGGACGCGAGGTGACGACGGTTCCCCAGAAATCGAACAGGTTGAACAGATACTTCACCTTGACACCGCGGGCATCGGCGAGACCGACCGTGAGCACGGCGGCGCTGCCGCCAACCTTGAACTCACCCGAGTTGAACTGAGTCGTGTAGGCGTCTGGCGGACGCTCGACGAACTCGATATCCAATCCATGCGCGGTGTCGAGCTTCTGCGCCTTGATCACCGGTGGCATGAAGGCGCCAAGGGATGGAAAGCCGAAAACCACGATGGTGATTTTCGCCGGCTCCTGCGCGGCGGCAGGGGCAAATAATACGAACGCTGTGAGCGCAAGCGCGGCAATAGTGCCCGCCGCCGATCGCAAAATCGTTGACATCCTGTTGCTCCTCCAAGTCGCTGTTCGCAGTGGGGGCGTTGGCCACATTCTTTTTGTCATTGAATTCTGAATAGCCTTGCCGCCAGTCCACCATTGATGGAATCGTTTTGTATTTTGGACAAACCTGCCTCGCAGACAATTTTCATCGGTTCGGTGTCGCCGATCGGAAACGGCATGTCGGACCCCATCATCAGGTGATCCGTGCCCATGATCTCAACCACGAATTTTAGCACGCGTGCATCGTGCAGGATGGTGTCGGTATAGATCTGCGCCAGGCTCTCGACCGGGTCGCCGATGCCGGGTGTGATTTGTGCATTGCGCTTAAGGCGGCCGATCACGAATGGCAAGGCGGCGGCACCCATTGGCGCAAAAATCCTGGCATTTTTGTACTTCGCAACATGCCCCGCGCAGATCAGCCGCGCCACCGCCACCGCGGCATCGGTGATGCGGCCCAATCCGTTGGCGAGGCCGAAATCGTTCACCCGTACGTCGCCAGCATCGAAGCTTGGGTGAATGTGGATGATCGCGCCAGTCTCGTCCGCCGCCTGCCAGAACGGATCGAGGTCGGCGTCGTCGAGTCTGCTGCCGACGCCGCGCGGCAGCGTCCCGATCATGGCACCGGGAAATCCTGCGGCCATCGCCGCCATCAGCACGCTGGCTGCGCGCGCACCCTCGCCAAGCGGCACGGTCGCGAGTGGCACGAAATGCGGCTCCGACTTGGCCGCAGAAAACAAACAATCATTAGCGAGCCGGCTCCACGCCTCGGCTTCGGCGCCAGGCAACTCATAGCCGAACATGTCGACCCAACCGCCGACGACTTGGCGGTCGATGCCTTGCTTGGACATCCAGACCAGCCGCGCCGATATGTCGGATAGCGCTTTCGACACGGGGCGCGTCGGTTTGCCGCCGGCAAATGCAAAGGCAAGGCTTCCCCCATCTTCGATCTGGTGAACGTTCGGAAATCGCACCGCATCGTTGCGGATCGCGGCCAGAAGGTCCGGCGGCACCAGATGGGCGTGGCAATCGACGATCATTCAGTTTCCCATGCGGGCGCGAGCCCCGGCTATCAGATCGCCGAGTTTCGACGCGTTTAGCGGCAGCGTGTTGATGGAAATACCGAGCGGCCTAATCGCGTCGTTGACCGCATTCGCGATGGCTGCCGGCGCCCCGAGATAACCGGATTCGCCAGAGCCCTTCTGACCAAGCACGGTGTGCGGGGAGGGTGTTTCGTGATGGATGATCTCAACCGCCGGCACCTCGTGCGAGGAGGGCAGCAGATAATCCATGAAGGTCTGGGCGATGAGTTGCCCTTCCTCATTGTAAGCAAACTCCTCGTACAGCGCGGCACCGATTCCATGCGCGACGCCGCCCATCGTCATGCCGCGCACGATTTTTGGATTGATCACTGTGCCGCAGTCATGGCCGAGCCGGTAACGTAAAATTCTCGGCGTTCCGAGGTCGGGATCGATTGAGAGTAGAAGCAAATGAAATTCGAACGAGAAGCAGGGATACATCTGCACGCGCCCATCCGCCGTCGGCAGCGTCCCGCCGGTCGGCACCTGATACACGTGAGCGACCGCCAGACCCGGCTCCAAGCCATCCGGCAACCGGTGGAAATTGCGGTGGGCTATAGCGACGAGCTCTTCCCAGGTGCGCCGCTTATCAGGCGCCGCGCGGTCGTAGACGTTGCCCTGTTCATAGATTGCGCGCTCAGCCGGGATGCCGAGGTCGTGCGCGCCTATGGCCATCAGTTTGGCCTTGAGCTTGTGGGCCGCGTGAAAAGCAGCGCCGCCGAGCATTATCGCCATGCGGCTGCCGACTGGACTGTTGCTTGGCAGCGAATTGAGTGAATGCGCGCGCACAACACGAATGCCGTCCGGGTCGCGCCCGATAACTTCCGCGATCACAGTTGCAATCAGCGTCTCATGGCCTTGCCCGGCCGAGGAGGTGTGCATGGTCGCGGTGATCGCGGAAGTGAGATCGACATCAATGCGGCACGAATCCATCCAGGTTGTGGTGGCGTTTTTGGGGTTTAGCAAGGGCTCGAACGAGGCGTTGCCGCCGCTCGGCTCCAGGCAGGCGGCGACGCCGATGCCGGCGAGCTTGCCCTCAGCGCGCAGCCGATCACGCTCGGCTTTCATCTCGTTGTAGATAGTGTGATCCACCACCTTATCGACGACCCGGTGATAGTCGCCGCTGTCATATGTGGTTCCACTCGGAATCGTGTAGGGAAATTCCTCATGCTGGATCATGTTGCGCCGCCGCACCTCCAGCGGATCGAGGCCGAGCGCATTTGCGACCTCGTCCATTATTCTTTCGATTGCCAGATTGGTCGGCGCTTGGCCGAAGCCACGCACCGCATCCTGCGGAGTTTTGTTGGTAACTGCGGCTATCGCACGATACTGAACGCTCTTGATTTTATACGGCCCCACGATGGCGCCGATCGGCTTTCCGAGTTGGAAAGGTGAACGCCCGGCGTAGGCGCCGATATTCTCCAGCGCACGCATTTTCATCGAACGAATGAGACTACTGTCGTCGAACGCGACCTCTATATCAAATAGCCGCTCCGGTCCGTGCGCGTCTCCACCGCGCATGTTCTCGAGCCGGTCCTCCACCAGTCGCACAGGAAATCCGAGCCGGCGCGCGAGATAGGCAACCAGAACCGAATGCTTGATGCCGCGTTTAACGCCGTAGCTTCCACCGACGTCGACGTCGTAGTGCACGCGTACTGCCGAGGCCGGCAGGCGCAATGCCATGGCGATCTGGTCAGGATATTTCGGCATCTGGATCGAGGCATAGACGTCAAGCACATCGCGCCAGGGGTCCCAGTTCGCGACCACACCGAAAGTTTCGATCGGCACCGTCGATGAACGTGCCCATTTTACTCGGACTGAGAGATGACGCGGACTTGCGGCAAAATCGTTCTCGACCTGACCCCAGACGAAGGTCCTGTCGAGCAGGACGTTGGAACCGTGCGCTGCATGCACCAGCACGGCGCCCGGTTTGATCGCTTGTTCGGCGTCGAGTACGAAGGGCAGGGGCTCGTATCGGACATCGATCTCATCGACAGCGTCTTCGGCTAGCGCCCGCGTGTCGGCCACCACGGCAGCAACCCATTCGCCAGAATAGCGGGCGATGTCGACTGCCAGCGGGCGGCGGAGCACATTTGGCGTGTCGAGCCCGGTCATCAGCGGCAGCGTGGCACCGGCGAGTTCACTTCCGTCCAGCACATAATGAACACCGGGCATGGCGAGGGCGGCGCGCTTGTCGATCGATATAATGCGCGCAGCGGCGTGGGGGCAGGTCAACAATGCGACATGTTTGGTATTGGGCAGATCGATGTCCGCGACGAATCGGCCCTTGCCTGCGACGAAGCGGCGGTCCTCGCGCACGCGCCGGTCGGCCGACACAAACCGATGTTGGTTAGCACTCACCTTCGAAGCTCCGAGGGACGGTTACGCCCGCGGATGCGATTCGCAGCCAGCGCTATTGCCTCTACAATCTGAGCATAGCCAGTGCAGCGACAGAGATTGCCCGAAATCGCATCGACGATGTCGTCTCTCGTCGGGTCCGGATTGTCAGCAAGTAGCGCGTGCGCCGTGAGGATCATGGCCGGAGTGCAGTAACCGCACTGCAAACCGTGTGTTTCACAGAAGGCATCCTGCAACGGCGACAATTCGCCGGGGCCAGGCGTGATGCCTTCGATCGTCGTAATTGGCGTTCCTTCGGCTTGCGGTGCAAACATCAGGCACGCGCGCACGGCGACTCCGTCAAACAGGACGGTACAGGCGCCGCAAACGCCGTGCTCGCAACCGACGTGCGCGCCCTTAAGACCGAGATGTTCGCGCAGGCAATCGAGCAGCGTCGTGCGTGGTTCAACCTCGAGCGTGTGTTCAGTACCATTGACGGTGAGATCAATTCGCATGCGGTTTCTTTCCGATAGCGTGCGAGCGTGCATCAGCAACCGCGCGAGTGGCGAGACTGACGGCAACCCTGCGACGGTATTCAGCCGAGGCATGTAGGTCGGACGAGGGCGTGACATCGGCTAAGGCTTCGAGGACCGCACGTTTAACAGCGACTGTGTCGAGTGTGCTGCCTTTCAATTGCTCCTCGGCGCTCGCCAGCCGAATGGGAAAGTCTGTCGCGGCTCCAATGCCGATGACGATACGGTTACATTTGCCGTCGTCACTGAGTTCGACCTGCGCTGCGGCCGCCACAAAGGCAAAGTCGCTTCGTCGCGTATTCGCTTCACAGAAGCTGACGCCAACTTTTCCAAGCCATTTGGGAAACTGCACGGAGGTTAGCACTGCGTCGCTGGGCAAGCTGGTGGTCATTGGTCCGATGTAGAAGTCATGCGCGGCTATCTTTTCGGTTCGGCCTCCGACGCGATAAGTCAAGATTGCGTCTAAAGTGACGGCGATCAGCGGCAGTTCCGCCGCCGGATCAGCGTTGGCAAGTGAACCGCCTATCGTGCCACGCGCGCGCGTAGCGGCGTGTCCGACAAAAAAAATTGCGCGGGCGAGCAGTGGGAGGTTGGCTGCAATCAGCGCATCACGTTCGACCAGACATTGCCGGGTGGTTGCGCCGATTGAGATCACGTCGCCGTCTGACTCGATATAGGAAAGTTCAGCGATGCGATTGATATCAATAAGTCGAGTGGGCCGCGCCAACCGCATCACCATCATAGGGACCAGCGTTTGACCGCCCGCAATAACGCGTGCGTTCCCATCGGATGCCAGCATCGCACAGGCTTCGTCGACGTTAGCTACGCGGGAATATTCAAATGGCGCCGCTTTCATGGCCTTTGGAGCATTCGACCGGAATATGACATGGTTAGAGTTTCTATAGTGTGATTTCAATCGCCAAAAGCTCGGCGGCGTCGATTGGAAGAAATATTGCACCCACATCTATCACGTTTGCTGTGCCGCCCTTCGTCTATGTAATTTCTCCCTAATTAATGCCGACGAAATTTGCTCTAGTTGCTCGCCTTGATTGCAGCGTCCTTGATGACTCTCGCCCATTGCGGCGTTTCCGTTTTGATGGCGGCCGCAAACTCCGCGGGCGAATTGCCGATCACCTCCATGCCGATGTCGCCCAACTTTTTGCGCACGTCCGGCATGGCAAGGACTTTCATCGTATCCTGGTGAACTTTATCGATTATCGCAGGGGATGTTCCGGCCGGCGCCATCAGACCGATCGAGAGAATCGACACAAATCCCGGGAAACCAGCCTCGATCATCGTCGGCAGATTGGGCGACGCCCCAAATCGCTCGGCCGAAGTGACAGCTAGCGCACGCACCTTGCCTTCCTGCACCAGCGGAATCAAAGGTGAGATGGCACCAAAGTACATGGTGAGACGTCCTCCCAATAGGTCCGTGATAACTGGCGCGGCTCCGCGATAAGGCACGTGCTGGATGTCAATGTTCGCCATCGCCTTGAACAGTTCGCCGGCCAGGTGCTGCGTTGTTCCGACGCCGGCGGAGGCAAAGGTTAGCTTTTCGCCGGTATGCGAGCGCGCATAGGCGACTAACTCCTGAACATTCTTGGCGGGCACGTCATTTGGGACGACGAGAATATTGGGCGAGTAAACAACCTGGGAAATAGGCATCAGGTCCTTGGCGGGGTCGTATGTCATTTTATTGTAGAGACTTGGATTAACGGCAAGCTGGGCATTCGTCGCCACCAAAAGGGTGTAGCCGTCGGACGTCGCCTTGGCGACGCGATCACCTGCGATGTTGCCGCCGGCGCCGGAAATATTTTCCACGACCACCGGTTGGCCCCAGATTTCGGCCAGTTTGTCGCTCATGATCCGTGCGATTATGTCCACCGGCCCTGCCGGTGGATAACCAACGATCATTTTGACCGCGCGATCTGGGTAGCCTGCAACAACATCGCCCCCTGTTAAGAATATTGGCAATACGACAATCAGTGCGGCTGCTGTTTTGATTTTGATTTTCATCGCACCACCCATTTGTTTGCAGGATTATATTAGTATTTACTCCCATAAGGCGTCGATGACGTGAATGGTCTGTAGTGCGGGCAACACTCGCGCGGGAGCACGAGGGTGACACATGCAATGGGCTAGTTGGTCGTCACATCTGCTTCTTGCAGCGAGCGGCCTGGTCGCTTTAGTGACTTTCGTGCCGGCACAAACGACGTCTCCTAATTCCGCACCGTCTATTCCAAAAGGAAAAGAAACAGACGTCAAATTCTACTCGCCGAGTGGCGACAAACCCGTGGTTGGAGGCCACGCATTCGAGCAGATGCCGAAGGCTGGCTTGATACTGTGGTTAGCCGGCAACCAGTTCTTCGCCATGGACGACGTTATAGGCGCGTACCAGAAGCAGCATCCAGGCACTGGCGTCGGTCTGATCACGCTGCCACCCGGCCTGCTACTGCAGGCAATTAAGACCGGTGGCTGGACCTATGCCGATAAGGACTATTGGGGCCTGCCGGACATCTATGCCTCGGTCAACCTCGGGCATCTCAAGCAGCTCAAGGCCTCTGGGATGATGGATAGCTATAAGATCTACATGCACAACGAACTGCAGATCATGGTGGCGAAGGGTAACCCGAAAAAGATTACCGGGGTGCAGGATCTCGCGCGCGCCGACGTGCGTACTTCGATGCCCAATCCGGTTAATGAAGGCATTATGCAGTTCTACATCCGGAAGGTACTCGAACGGTACGGCATTTGGCAGACCATCTCTGGCGGGAAGGAATGCGTGCATTGCCAGGTGACGCCAAACAGCTGGTTCACCGCCGTACATCACCGCGAAACGCTCGACCGCATTCTGGCGAACCAGTCGGACGCTGGCATGGTGTGGAAGACCGAGGTGCTGGCGGCAGAGCGTGGCGGCGCCAAGATCGATGCAGTGGCGCTGTCTGATGAGGACAGTCTGCGCAAGGAAGTGTCCTATGTGATCGGCATGTTGAAGGCCGCACCGCACGCCGCAGCCGCGCAGGCGTTTCTGGAATTCCTGAGTTCGCCAGAAGGCCAGGAGACTTACGCCAAATATGGCTTCGTCAATGCCAGCGCGGACGAACTGAAACCAAAGCCAATCGAATAACCCGGGTCCTATCGCATGTCCGCTTCTGGCCATAGCGGACATCACAGGGCACCGCACATGTCCGCTTTTGACCCGAAGTGGACATGTCTTACGCCCCCCTTTCTCCGTACACGTCGGAGTTGTTACGGCCGTCCGATCCTCGGGGGCGACAATTAGGCGGCGCGACTTTATTACTCTGCTGAGCGGTGCGGCGACTTGGCCCTTCGTAGCGTGGGCGCAGCACTCCGCGATACCTGTGGTCGGATTTGTTAACAGTAGTTCAGCGCAAGCCCAGGTGGCGGCAGACATGAGTTTGTGCATGCATATGTCTACTTGTGACCCAAAGCGGACTTTGGCCCCAATGCGCTAAAGGTCCCGAGTGGCTCATAAAATAAGTCTAAAGCAATTATATCCATTCCTCCGCGCTCACGCCGGCGAGCGCCTGCACGCGAGCTTCGTCTGCGGCGAGTTCTCGTGCAGATCCTGAATAGACGATGGCGCCATCATCGAGCACGTAAGCATGATCCGCAATTTCCAGGCTCATGCGTGCATTCTGCTCGACCAGCAAAACCGATATACCCTCGTTTCGCATCTGTGCCACGATGCGGAACACCTCGCGCACTATTAGCGGGGCAAGTCCCTGCGATGGCTCATCGAGAATGAGCAGCTTTGGATTGAGCAGCAGCGCTCGGCCAATCGATAACATCTCTTGCTCACCGCCAGAAAGCTGGCGGCCGCGATTGAGTTTGCGTTCGGCAAGGCGGGGGAAAAGCTGGTAGATCCGCTCAATTGTCCATGGGCCGTCCCGTTCAAGCGGGATCTTTAAGTTTTCGTCAACGCTGAGATTGGCAAAAATCCGTCGGCCCTCGGGCACATATCCGACGCCTTGAGCGGCAATGCGATAGGTCGGCCAATGAGCGGTTTGGTTCCCGAAAATCGTAATGCGCCCTTCGCGAGGCGGTGTCAGTCCCATTAAGCTGCGCAAAGTGGTAGTTTTGCCGGCGCCGTTGCGGCCAAGTAGCGCAGTAATCTCCCCCTCGGGCACTTCCAGGCTGACATCGTGTAGAATGTGACTCTTGCCGTAAAAAGTGTGCAGCCCTTCGGCGGTAAGCGCGGCGCTCATGCGGCTTTGCCAAGATATGCGGCTTGAACGGCCTCGTTATTGGCAATCTCTTGCGAGGTCCCCTCGGCCAACACGCTGCCCTGATCAAGGACGGTAATTCGGTCTGCAAGATGGAAGACGACGCGCATATCGTGCTCGATCAACACGATGGTGAGCTTGCTGTCGCGGTGAAGACGACGAATCAGTTGCGTAATCTCATAAGTTTCTTGATCTCCCATACCAGCAGTCGGCTCGTCGAGCAGCAAAAGATGCGGTCTGAGCGTCAGCGCCATGGCGATTTCCGCCAACCGCTGATCGCCGTGAGCAAGCTCGCCGACCAGACGATTGAGCTTCGATTGCAGGCCAGTTAATTTAAGAATTTCCTCCACTCTCGTTTCGACGCCTGACTTCTCGGATTCGCTAATCCACGGTCGTAGGCAATAGCCGCCCGCTACCTCGGCGCCAATGCGCACGTTCTCAAATACAGTAAGCTCGGGAAATATTTCCGTGATCTGGAAAGTCCGTGCCATACCTAGCCCGACGCGCTTGTGCGCTGCCAATTGAGTAATGTCGCGACCGTCAAATTCGATCGCGCCCGAACTCGGCGGGAAGAAGCCGCTTATTAAGTTGAAAAACGTGGTCTTGCCCGCTCCATTCGGACCGATAATGGCGCGCAATTCGCCCTTTGGAACGCTAAGAGACACGTCACGCACGGCAATCAGACTACCGAAGCGTTTTGTGGCGTTTTTGACTTCCAACACCGTCATGTGCGTCCTTTATGCCGTGATCTTGCTGCGAACAAAGCCTAACAAACCGCGAGGGAAGAACAGCACGACCAAGACGAACAACAATCCCACGAATGACATCCAGTTGATGGTAACGCTCGACAGGTAATCTTGGAGAACAACGAACACGACAGCGCCGAGCAGCGGGCCCCAGAAGCTGCGCATGCCGCCCATCACGGCCATCATTACGAAATCGCCGGACTGGCTATAGTGCAGGCCTTTCGGATCGGCAAAATTGTTGACGAGCGCGTAAAGCGCACCGGCAAGGCCCATGAAAAAGCAAGATAGCGTAAATGCGATCCAGATATGACGCTCGACTGGAATACCCAAGAAACGCGCCCGCCGCTCATTCTCGCGGATCGCGATCATTGCGCGGCCGAATGGGGAGCGCAAAATGATTCCCATGGCACTGACAGCAAGCGCGAAGCAAAACAGAACGAAATAATAGAAATAATTTGTGTTCGACAGGATATCAATCTGGAACAAACCAAAATCGAGCGGTTGGCGAGAGAAGCCGCGTAACCCATCATCGCCACCGGTGAGCGAGCTCCACTGAAACGCGATATAGTAAAATACTTGGCCGAATGCGATCGTTACCATCGCGAAATAGACGCCGCGCCTTCGTACAATCAGCGCACCTAAAAGAGCGCCGGCAACCCCACCGAGTAACATGCCCAAAACAAGTGATACTGGCGTACTGGTTGTTAGAAATTTTAGTGCGAGCCCAGTGCCATAGGCGCCGAGGCCGAAATAAGCGGCATGACCAAACGACAGCACACCGGTGAATCCGAGAAGGAAGTTCACCGACATGGCCGCCAGCCCAAGCACGAGAACCCGCGTAGCAAGCGCCGTATAGCCGCCGAGGGGCGCCATCCAATAAGGCGCCAGCAATAGCGCAAGCCAGATGACTGCGAGCACAACGAGCTTGCGCGTTTGCTCGCCGCTCATGTCATCATGCCTTCTTCACCGAGCAAACCACGCGGCCGCACAAGCAAGACCACTGCCATCAGCACGTACATGATCGCTTCACTCGCGGCAGGAAAAAACATTGCCGTCAACCCGGACGCGACGCCGATCAACAAGCCGCCGAGCAATGTGCCGGTGAGGCTGCCCACACCACCGACGATGATGGCGATGAAGCTCGGCATCAGCAGTCCCGTCCCCATGGTCGGCTCCAGACCTAGTTGCCCCGCAGCCAGCACACCGCTTAAGCCAGCCAGGAAGATGCCAACCGCAAAATTGAGCGAGCGCAGCATGCGCACATTGATGCCCAACGCCGCTACTGTCTCCAGATCCAGCGTGCCCGCGCGGATGCGCATTCCAAGTCGTGTGAAGCGCAATAGGACGAATAGCAACGCTACCGCCAGCACCACGGCCAAGACCATGAACAAGCGGTAGCCGGTGATGAAAAAGAAATCGGAACTGATCGGCTGTGCGAGAAATGCGGGAACGGTTACCGGCTTACCCTGTGCGCCCCAGATGAATCGCGTACCGTCCTCGATAATAAAGGCCAAACCGAACGTTAGCAGTAGACTATAAAGTGGATCGCGCCCGTAGAGTGGCCTGATCAATACACGTTCAACAGCAAGCCCAATGAGCGCGGTTAAAGGCGGAGCGATCAGCAGTGCACCCCAAAAGCCCACATAGGGCGTGATCGTGTACGCGATATAACCGCCGATTACGAGAAAGCCGCCATGGGCAAAATTAATTACGTTGCTCAAGTTGAGGATGAGCGACAGACCGAGCGCCATAAGCACATAGAACGCGCCAATAATTAGCCCGTTGGTAACGTTGAACAGGAGGAGTTGTGTCATGAAGCGCGTCAGAAACTGAATGGTAGTGGTAACCCGGGAGTGTAAAACCCCCGGGTTTCGTGCAACGAGATCTTCTTAAATCAAGCCGGCCACTTCAACGTACACCCGGTGTCGGCGACAGGCGGCGCAGTCTTATCGCCGGGCACGACTGAATCTACCTTGAATAGGTCTTCTGGATCGTCTTTGCCCTTACTCACGGCTTCGCCAACAAAGGCCGACGTCATTAGTTGATGATCGCCGTTACGGTAATAAACCTTATTAGGTTGCAGTTTGACCTCTGGCGGCAATTCGAAATCGCTCAGGGCTTGCGCAAGCTTTACTGCATCAAGAGACTTTTGTTGGTTTGCAACAAGCGCAAACGTCATTGCCGAGGCGTAGCCAAACCAGTGGCGCGCGGTCGGCACCTTACCGTCGTTGCGTTTGCGAATCTCAGCCACGAATTCTGCCACATGCGGCACTCCGGGTTGTTTCCAATACCATTCAAACATCCAGATGCCGATGCGGGCTTCCGGTGGCAGGCCTGCCAGCGATTCCAACTCCTGTTGCGTACCGGCAACATGGATCTGCTTATCGAGACCGAACTGTACGATCTGCTTTAGGCAATTGATCATGTCCGAACCCTGCACTAGCAGCAGCAGGACGTCGGGATTGGCGGCGCGAGCCTTAATCAGATAGGCAGAAAAGTCGGTAGTACCAAGCGGGGTGAGTTCATTGCCGGTGACCGTACCACCGAGTTTTTTCAAGTTAGCCGCACAGGCATCATAAAGAGTGTGGCCAAACGCGTAGTCTGGCGTAATAAAATGCCATTTCTTACCGTACTTGTTGTAGAGCAAATCAGATACGGAATTCGCTTCCATCCTCGTAGTATTGCAGACCCGGTAGACATTCCAGTGACAGTCTTTTCCGGTAATTGTATCTGTGTGCCCACCTGAGACGACGTGCAGAATTTTCTTTTCGGCAGTAACTTGGGCGATCGCGGCGGCTATGCCCGAGTTCACGTCGCCGATGATGAAATTGACGTTGTCGCGTTCGATCAGCTTACGCGCTTTTTGAACACCGGTACCCACGTCGTTCGCTGAATCTTCGACAAGCAGCTCGACCTGACGACCGAGGATTCCGCCCTTCGCGTTGATCTGCTCTACGGCGAGTTTGGCGCCCGTGACTTCGTTGCCCGCTGGAGCGGCGTAAACGCCGGTCAGCGGATCGACCATTCCCATCTTGATGTTGTCAACGGCGCGAACGGGAATAACGAACGGTGAAGCGACCTGAAGCGCGCCCATCGCAGCGGCGCCTTTCAAGAGTTTGCGGCGGTCAGACACAAGGGAAAGGATAGGGGTTTTCATGGAGGTCCTCCCAGGACTTATTTGATTTGTTGTGGGCCGACCGGGGTCGGCTCATTCGTTCCAAATAAAGTCGAAAGTAGCATCGCCCGCTGCGATTTAATTCACAGCGGTGAAAATTCCGCAAGCTTCCTGTGTCGACGCTGTCCGCAAAATGCCCGGGATGGTGACTAAATTTGACGATTTCCACCGCTCAGCTTTAACCAAATGCTCAGTCCCCGCGGGGTATCGATGCAAACCCGGACGTTTGTTATTGGCACTGAACGGACATCCAACCAAGTGCTGTCAGAGCAGAGCGGACATGGCCATTGTAACTGCGAAAGGTCCGCTAATGACCCTCAGTGGACGATCCGGCCATGTCAGGCGCTTTTAAGGGCAGATCAGACCATGCACGCGTCATGCGGCCTGTGTCCGCGCGTGCTACATCGCGACCTTAACAAACCAAACTCGGCGCCAACGCCATCCCCAAGGGCGTCCAGACACGCCGGACGAACGAGCAACTCGCGAAGCCGAAGCGACCCCTGACGAAGGGGCGCCGGAACGCGAAGTGATCCTCACGAAGGGACGGCGCTGGTCGAAGTCGATTAGGCTCTTCGCATGTCCGCTTTTGGCCCAAAGCGGGCATCGGTGATGCCGGTTCAAAGCCCTCGATTAAGCGGATACGATACGCTCTCGATGGGCTTGGGCATAAACATGAAACGGCGTGAATTCATTGCATTTCTCTGCAACGCGGTCGCAGTTGTGCATGACCCAGCATTCGCCCAGGCGGATCGTATCCGGCTGGTCGGCGTACTACTCTCTCAATTTGAAGGCAGCCAGGAAGCGAAGGGTCGCATCACCGCCGTCCGAGAGGAGCTTCAAAAGCTTGGCTGGACTGAGGGCCGCAACATCCGGATCGAAGCGCACTATGCGAACGGCAATGCAGACCGTATGCGGGCGCAGGCGGCGGAGCTCGTGAAATTAGGACCAGACGTTCTTCTGGCCTCCGCTACAGCATCATTGGCGGCCCTGCAAAAGGCGACTAGCACGATTCCTATCGTGTTCGCACAGGTTACCGATCCCGTAGGTGCCGGCTTCGTGAAGAGCTTGGCGCGACCGGGCGGGAACATCACTGGGTTTACGCAGCAAGAATTTTCAATCGGCGTCAAATGGTTGGAGCTGCTCAAAGAGCTTGCGCCACAAACCGAGCAGGTCGCGATCCTCTACGATCCGCAGAATCCCGCGACGACAGGATATCGACAGGTGATAAAAGCGAGTGCGCCGCAATTTCAGGTGCAAATTTCCGAATATCCCGTGCGCGAATCAGTCGATATCGAGCGCGCCGTTGCCACGATTGCCGGCAAATCGAACAGTGGTCTGATTATATTGCCGGGTCCCTCTCCGTCAGTTCAGCACGAACGGGTCGTTGCGCTGTTAAACCAGCGTCGCCTTCCTGCCGTCTATCCATTCCGTTACTGGGTTACGAGCGGCGGACTGGCGTTTTACGGCATCGACAATATCGAGTTGTACAGGCAGGCCGCGACTTATGTCGACCGCATACTCAAGGGCGAAAAGCCGGTGGATTTACCGGTCCAGAACGCGACCAAATTTGAACTTGTTATCAACCTGAAGACGGCCAAAGAACTCGGCATCAATCCGTCAAACAGTTTGCTGGCGCGAACCGATGAGGTGATCGAGTAGAGAGGGTTTTCTGTATTGCACACGTCCGCTTTTGGCCCAAAGCAGACATGACCTGTGCACTGCAAGAGTCCGCTTTTGACCCTAAGCGGACATAACCCATTCCCGCCAGCTCCCGATGAGAGTAGTCTTCATTATTGGCACTCTTCGCTTTGCTGTCTGCGATGGAGGTGGTCATGTTTGAACTGGAACGCTTTGTTGCCGACTGTCGCACGGCACTTGCCGAAGATCCAACTCACAAAGCAGTTCGCGAAGTGTTAGCCAGCGCGGTGTCGGATCCGGTGGTTGTCCTAAAGGGATTGGGCGAGCCCAGGCGCGCTGAAATCCAAAAAATCTTTCATTCGGATGCCCTCACAATTATCAATGTCGTCTGGGCGCCCGGAATGATAGTGATGCCTCACAACCATCGAATGTGGGCTGTCATCGGGATTTACACGGGCCGAGAAGATAATGTGTTTTGGCGACGCGTGAAGGGGTCCCCGAATAAGATCGAAGCCGCGGGCGCGAAGGCACTGTGCGAAAAAGACGCCGAGCCGCTGGGTACAGACATCATTCATTCCGTCATAAATCCGATCGATAAGCTTACAGGTGCCATCCACATCTATGGCGGCGATTTTTTCGCGGCTGAGCGAAGCGAGTGGGATTCCTTGACGCTTCAAGAGCATCAGACGGATGGGGAGCGGACCCGACGCGTTTTCGAAGAAGCGAATGCGCGTTATGAGGCAAGCAAGCAACTTCGCGCTAACTGACCCTTTGGCTGAGCAAGCGTCTGACTATGACCCAAAGCGGACCTCGATCCGCCCGCGATAACCCCTTTCTGGGCACTGCCGCAAATTGCTACCATGACGTGGGCACCGGCCTTGGCCTTTCCATCAGCCACGATATCATTGTCAAGCAGCATGGCGGGGCGATCGATGTCGACTCTAAGCCCGGTGTGTACGCCGAGTTTAGGATCATTCTTCCGCGCAGGTCCGCCACGGTTGGCAAGGCAGGGGGGTTGGGGTGACTCTACTTATTCTGGTTGTCGACGATGAACCGGATGTCGAGATGCTGTTCCGCGCGCATTTC
>Ga0306923_10001430_pt1 | contig 21102 bp, 23 predicted proteins | sample sta12Can44000108_FD_203841 | JGI IMG/M metagenome (GOLD analysis project Ga0306923, IMG submission 203841) | Lab enrichment of tropical soil microbial communities from Luquillo Experimental Forest, Puerto Rico - statanox.12C.anox.44.000.108 (v2)... | ecosystem: Environmental > Terrestrial >... | reverse complement strand
ATTGTGTCACGATCTTTGGCATGCTGCTCGTCCTCGAAACCCCGAGCGGAGAATGCCATGCAGTCGCGCGATTACGGTCCGTTTCCCTATGTTCCGATCAAGGACCGCCCAAAGCTCGAATGGCCCGGCGGCGCTAGGCTTGCGGTCTGGGTCATCCCCAATATCGAATTCTTTCCGCTCTCCCGCGGCATTTCCGGCCAGCCCGGCGCGCCGCCCGGCAACGCACCGTCGGTGCGGGCCTGGGCGCAACGCGACTACGGCAACCGGGTCGGCATCTGGCGGCTGATGGATGTGCTCCGCAAGCACGGCATTCGCGCCAGCCCGACATTGAACAGCGACATCTGCGACCATCACCCGCAAATCGTCCGGGCCGCGATCGAGCTCGGCTGGGAGATCCTCGGCCACAACCGGACCAACAGCGTGTGGCTCGACCAGTTGAGCCCCGACGAGGAGCGCCAGACGATCGCACACACGCTCTCCCGTATCGCCCAGATGACCGGGAAAAGGCCACTCGGCTGGCTCGGTGCCGGTCTCGCCGAGACCTGGCACACCCTCGACTTCCTCGCCGAAGAGGGGTGTCTCTACGTCGCCGACTGGGTCAATGACGACCAGCCCTACTCGATGGATATCGGCGGCAAGCGGCTGATCTCGATCCCCTACTCCTATGAGATCAACGATTCCCCGCACTTCAATAACCGAAACGGCACGATCGACGAGTTCGAGAAGATGATCCGCCGCCAGTTCGACACGCTCTATGACGAGGGCGCGCAATCCGGCCGCGTCATGGCGATCTGCCTGCATCCCTATCTGATCGGCGTCCCACATCGTATCGCCGGCCTCGACTCGGCACTCAAATACATCCGCTCGCACGCCGGTGTGTGGTTTGCCACCGGCGAGGAGATCGTACGCCACTGGCTGCAGTCGGGCGCGACCTTCTGACTGCAACCAGCAACCTCGCTGTTATCGGCCCGGCGGGCGGTAGTTGACGGTCTTTTCAAGGGCCCGGTCGGTCTCCTCCACGGTCAGCAGCGCCGTGGTGCGGGTGCGAGCCAAGCCCGCCGCCGAGATGGCGATGCCGAGGGCGGCGGCCGTGCTGTTATCCGGCAAATCCGCGATCACGTATGCGTCGTCCGCGCCGAGGGCGTTGTAGAACCCCTCGACCTTGCCGCCCAGTCCCTCGATTGCTGCGGTGACCGCCTGCCGGCGGCCGGAGGCCTTGTCTCTCTGCAGGCCTCTTAGACCTTCAGCGCTATAGGATGCGGAGATCAAGTATTTGGGCATTGCGAACCCTCCCTGAGATCGTCCCCGTCGCTTCGGGACGCGGGTTGAAGTTTACCACAGCCCGGCCAGCCCGAACAGGGCGCCGCATGTGGCGAAAAGTGCCAACGGGTGCAGCCGTGGCCAGCGCAGCAACAACACCGTCGCCACGATTGCCGCGACCCAGATCGCCCACCCCCCGGGCGAGACGCGCAATACGGCGATCCCGCCCGACAGAAGGAGGCCGGCGGCGACCGGTGACAGACCGCGCTCGACCGCTGTGTGCCAAACCGTGCCGCGCCAGCGCCCCCACAGCCGGGCGGCACCGTATACGAGGAGCGAGGACGGCAGATAGAGCGCTATGGTCGCAGTCACCGCACCCCTCCAGCCTGCCGCCTTCCAGCCGATCAGCGCCGAGAGCATCGTCCCGGGTCCGGGTGCCGCGCGCGATATCGCGAAGAGATCGGCGAATTCGCGTGCCGTGGTCCAACCGTGAACGGCGACCGACTGGTGCTCCATATCTGCGAGCAGCGACGCGCCGCCACCGATCGACAGCAATGACAGCGGGACGAACACCAGCACCAACGTCAGCAATGTCCTGAAATCGTCAGGCATTGCGGCCCTGCAGCAATGCCAGGCCGATGCTGATCGGCGCCAGGCATAGAACCACCGGCAGCATTGACCAGCGCAGAACGCCGACGCAGAGCACGGTCGCCAGCGTCACCGCCAGCGGGCCGAGCCGCGCCGAACCACTCGGCAGCAATTTGAGGCCGGTGGCGAAGGTCAGACCGATCGCCGCGGCGGCAATGCCATCGAGGACCGCGTGAACCGCCGGGCTCCATCCGATCCTCGTGTAGATCACCGCAAATGCCAGTACGATCACCAGCGGCCCGGACAACAGGCCGACCACAGCCGCCACAGCGCCGGCTGCGCCGCGTAACCGCTGCCCGACCTGCACGGTCAGGTTGACCCCGCCCGAGCCCGGCACGATCCGCCCGAGCGCCACGTCCGACAGGAACTCCGCGTCCTTGACCCAGTGTCGGCGTTGTACGATCCGGTGATAGAGCCACGCCGCTGTGTTGCCGCCAAAGCTCGTCACGCCGAGCCAAAAGAACGCGGCGAAGATCGCCGGCAGTCCGATCCGATGGTCCTCGCGAACATTGGCATCAGTCTCTGCAGTCATCCCGCCGCGCCGCGCCCCCTTTGACACGGCAGGCGCTAGAGCAGATCGGCGACTGCCGAATGGTAGCGCCGCAGTGCGCCGAGATGATCGCCCATCGTGTGGCCGGGGATGCGCTTGTGATGGCGGCGACTGAAGGTCGTCGTCAAGCAAAGATGCGAGGCGCCGGCTTCTTTCCAGAAGCGGGTTTCCTTGGCCCAATCGGCTTCCGTGCCGGTGCCCATCGACACCCAAACCTCGATCCCGACTTTGGCGGGGTCGCGGCCGGCTTGCTCGGTCAGGCGGCGCAGCTGGGCAAAAACATCGAGTGCCGCCTGATCGGGCGGATAGGCGTTCGGCATCCAGCCGTCGCCCCATTTGGCGATGCGCAGCAAGGTGCGCTCGTGATGCCCGCCAAACCACACCGGCACTTTGCCTGAGGCAGGCAATGGATTGATGCCGGCATCCTCGATCGTGTGCCACCTGCCCTTGAAGCTGACATGCGGTTCGGCCCACAAGGCCTGCATGACCTGCACCTGCTCCTCAGAGCGCCGGCCGCGATTATGGAAATTCTCGTTGAGCCCGGTGTACTCGACCTCGTTCCAGCCGACCCCGACGCCGAGCCGGAACCGGCCGCCGCACAGCAGATCGAGACAGGCCGCCTGCTTGGCGACGAGAACGGTCTGGCGCTGCGGCAGGATCAACACGCCCGTCGAGAAGCCGAGCGTCGTCGTGCAGCCGGCAAGAAAGCCGAACAGCACGAACGGATCGTGGAACAGATCAGCCGAGGTGTTGCGGTCCCAGCCCTGCCGGCTCGCGGCGTTGACCCCGAGCACGTGATCGGGCGCCTCGACAAAATTATAGCCGATCGCTTCCGCCGCCTGCGCATATTCGCGTACGACGCCGGGATCGCCGCCGATATCGCCCAATGGCAACAATGTGCCTAGTTGCATGGTTCGGCTCCTCTCGCTTGGCCCCGAGCGAAGCTACACCCAACCTACCACGGCCGTCATCGGGTCGCTGACGTCCTCTACCCACTCTGCCAGCCGGTGGGTCTCGATCCGCCCGAACCCGGCATGGCGGAGATAGCGCTCGACGAGGCGGGCATGCCCCTCATCATCGAGCGCCCGCCAGATTGCGACGGCTTTGGTCCAGAAGCACCGGTTCGAGAAGCTGATGATGAGCGGAGCGCCGGGCCGCAACAAACGCGCGACCTCGCGGAGCACCGCGACAGGCTGCTGCAGGTACTGGATCGAAACGCAGATCATCGCCGCGTCGAGGCTCGCGTCGCCGAGCGGCAGCTTCGTATCCCGGTTGAGGTTCTGAATGAACCAGCGGCTGAGCCGCGGATTGGCGGCGAGCTCGGCTGCGTTCATGCCGTGGCCGATCACTTCCTTGTAGCCGATTTCGGGCGGCAGGTGGCTGACCCAGCTGCTCATCAGGTCGAGCAACGCGCCATCCGGGGGCAGAACAGTGCGGTAAAAGCCGGTCAATGCCGAGATCGCGCCGTCGTCGATGTGACAGACGAGCCTCGGCGGCTCATAGAAGATCTCGTCGTCCTCGGCGTCGAGCTTGGTAAAGGCGCCGTCCGGCAGCCCGTGCTCATCCTCCATCTTTGGCAATCGAACTCTCGTCCTAAGCTCGGCGAGCGGGCGTCGACATTCGCCCGACGGCAACATAGAACGATGGACTAAATCGAAGCAATTGCTTAATCGAGGAGTGTCGGCCAGCAGCGCCGAAGCGTTCGAGCAGCATCCGTTCATATAAGGGAGGCGCCAGTGGTAGCGGTCGTCGAAGACAAGGAAAGCGTTGGCGCCGCCCAGTACATTGAGTTCAAAGTCTACCGGAGCCCGACCGACCCCAATCGGATTCTGGGGAGTTGGCGGTTTGCGGCCGGCGGACCGAGCGAAACAGTAATTGATCAGAGCAGGCCCGAGACCACTGTAGAGGTGGAATTTGGTCATGTCGTGGATTGCGCCGATCAGCACGGCATACCGTTCGTGTGGGTCAACGATCCCGACGAACTCTTTCCGCCTTTCGTTCGCCGATGAAAAAGCCCGGCCCCACCACCGGGCTCCGATCTCTGCCGGCGCGACATCGGCGCGCCGCGGTCAGGGACCAGCCCCGCGAGTTCGCTGCTCGACGGGAAGATACTGCGAAAATCGCGACATCCCGTCGATCGGCGAGTGGATCCGCTCCGCTAATCCACTGATTTTGCGACCGCGCGTCGGGGAATTCCCTAAGCGACCGAACAGGGAATTAAATCGGCCGAACAGGGAGCCGAATCTGCGCAACAGGGAAGCACCAGAGAACGCTCTCGTGGGGTTCGATTGATGACGGAAAGCCGAGTTCGAGCGGCGGGCTTGACGTTGAAACCGAGCGTACGAGTCGGAAACTTAGTTTGGCGATACGCCCTGCGCTCATTTACAACCATTTACCAACATTCACAAAATTTTGCCCAAATTAACTTGGTCCGGCGTGTCGTGGGGCTGACTCTGTCGGGACGGTAGACAGACAGTCACCTAACGGCGCCGGAAAATTAAGAACGCAGAAACGCTCCGCAACCGCTCGAGCAGGAGAGGTGACAGATGGCAAAATCTGTAGCTGATCAATTCGCGGAAACCCTCGCAGTAGTCGGCGTCAAGCGGATATACGGCATTGTCGGTGACAGCCTCAACGGGCTGACCGACTCTATCCGGCGCCAGGGCAAGATCGAGTGGCTGCATGTTCGGCACGAGGAGGTCGCCGCTTTCGCGGCGGGCGCCGAGGCGCATCTGACCGGGGAGCTCGCCGTGTGCGCCGGGAGCTGCGGCCCGGGCAATCTGCACCTGATCAATGGCCTCTTCGACTGCCACCGGTCGCGCGTCCCGGTGCTCGCGATCGCCGCGCAGATCCCTTCGGCCGAGATCGGCGCCGGGTATTTCCAGGAAACCCATCCGCAGGACCTGTTCCGCGAGTGCAGCCACTTCTGCGAGCTGATCTCCGGCGCAAACCAGATGCCGCGTGTGCTGGAAATGGCGATCCGCGAGGCGGTCGGCAGGCGCGGCGTCTCGGTGGTGGTGATCCCGGGCGACGTGGCATTGCAGCCCTCCGCCGATGCACCGCCGCCCAAGATCGCCGGCCTGCTGCCGCCGCGGCCGGTGGTGACGCCCGAGAAGAGCGATCTCGACCGGCTCGCGGCGCTGCTGAACCGCGAGGGGCGGGTCACGATCCTGTGCGGCTCGGGCTGTGCCGGTGCTCATGCCGAGCTTTTGGCACTCGGCGAGCGCCTCAAAGCGCCGATGGTGCATGCGCTGCGCGGCAAGGAGCATGTCGAGTGGGGCAATCCCTACGATGTCGGCATGACCGGGTTGATCGGCTTCTCGTCGGGCTACTACGCGATGCTCGACTGCGATGTTCTGCTGATGCTCGGGACCGATTTTCCCTATCGGCAATTCTATCCTCAAGGGGCGGGCGTCCGCATCGCCCAAGTTGATATCAGGGCTGAGAACATCGGACGTCGCGCCCCGGTCGATCTCGGCGTGGTCGGCGATGTCAAGGCGACGCTCACCGCCTTGCTGCCGCTGCTGAAGCAGAAATGGGACGGGGCCCATCTCGCGCAGGCCCGCGAGCATTACGCCAGAGCGCGCAAGGCCCTCGACGATCTGGCCGTCGGCACACCCGGCAAGGGGCTGATCCATCCGCAGCAGATCGTAAAGGCGATCAGCGACCATGCCGATAAGGACACCGTCTTTACGTGCGATGTCGGCCTGCCGACGGTATGGGCCGCGCGCTATCTGGCAATGAACGGCAAGCGACGGCTTGTCGGCTCCTTCTGGCACGGTTCGATGGCCAATGCGATGGCCCAGGCGATCGGCGCGCAGGCGGCGTTCCCCGGCCGGCAAGTAATCTCGCTGTCGGGGGACGGTGGGTTCGCGATGCTGATGGGCGATTTCCTCAGCCTCGTGCAGCTCGGCCTGCCGGTGAAGGTCGTCGTGTTCAACAACGGTGCGCTCGGCTTCATCGAGCTCGAGCAGAAATCCACCGGTTTCCTGCCATTCGGCACCGAGTTCACGAACCCGAACTTCGCGGCGATGGTCGAAGCCGTTGGTGTGCGCGGGGTCAGACTCGAAGACCCGGCGGAAGTCGATGCCGCGATCGCCAGCGCCTTAGCTCACAACGGGCCGGTGCTGATCGACGCGGTCGTCAACCGCACCGAGCTTGCGATGCCTCCGGCAGTCACGTTGGAGATGGCCAAGGGGTTCACGCTCTACATGGTGAGAGCGGTCATGAGCGGCCGCGGCGACGAGCTGATCGATCTCGCGCGAACTAATCTGTGGCGCTAGCCCCTGTGACCCACCTCGAAGGTCCCTATCATGAGCGATCAGTCTCCTCCTCCTTCCGTTCCGACCGAACCGCAGCAGGCACCTGCCGAAAAGCCCGTGTTCGCACCTTATGACGCTCCTGCTGGCGGTTGGGGCGCCCTGCACGCCACTGCCAGAGCGCTGCGCGAACAGAGCGTCGAGCTCAAAGGCTCCAGAGCCCTGCTGTCGATGAACCAGCCCGAGGGTTTTGACTGCCCCGGCTGCGCATGGCCAGACCCGCGGCATACCAGCTCATTCGAGTTTTGCGAAAATGGCGCCAAAGCTGTTACCTGGGAGCTGACCAAACACCGCGTGACGCGCGAGTTCTTCGCGACCCACACGGTCCACAAACTGGAGCAAGAGAGTGATCATTGGCTGGAGCAGCAGGGGCGTCTAACCGAGCCGATGCGCTATGATCCCGCGAGCGACCATTACGTGCCGGTCGATTGGGATGAGGCGTTCGCACTGATCGGCCGCGAGCTCAGCGATCTCGCCGATCCGAACGAGGCCGAATTCTATACCTCGGGACGCACCTCAAACGAGGCGGCGTTTATGTACCAGCTGTTTGTGCGCCGCTTCGGCACGAACAATTTTCCCGACTGCTCGAACATGTGTCACGAGCCGACCAGCGTCGGCCTGCCGGAGAGCATCGGCATCGGCAAAGGTACCGTGCTGCTGGATGACTTCGCTTATTCGGACGCGATCTTCATCATCGGTCAGCAACCCGGCACCAACAGCCCGCGAATGTTGACCGAGTTGCACAAGGCGTCGCGGCGCAGCGTGCCGATCGTCGTGTTCAACCCGCTGCGCGAGCGCGCCCTGGAGCGGTTTGCGGCACCCCAGGATCCGGTCGAGATGGCGACGTTTGGCGAGACGAAGATCGCCAGCGAGTATTGCCAGGTCCGCATCGGCGGCGATGTCGCGGCGCTCAAGGGGGTCATGAAGCTGGTGTTGGAGGCACATGACGAGGCGCTCCGCAACGGCGGGGAACCAGTGCTTGATCTCGATTTCATCGCACAACATACACACGGCTTCGAGGCGTTCACCGACGATCTCCGCCAGACATCATGGGAAGACATATTGCGGGTGTGCGGCGTGCCGCGCGAACAGCTGGGGCGCGTAGCGGCCGTCTATATGCGGGCACGCGCGGTTATCGTCGTCTACGGCATGGGGATCACCCAACACCGGCTCGGTACTGCGAACGTGCAGCAGATCGTGAATTTGTTGCTGCTGCGCGGGAATTTTGGGAAGCCCGGGGCGGGGATCTGCCCGGTGCGCGGCCATTCGAACGTGCAAGGCGACCGCACGATGGGCGTCGACGAAAACCCGAAGCCGGAATTACTCGATCAGATAAAGAAAGTATTCGGCTTTGAGCCGCCGCGGGCCCGCGGGCACCGTGTCGTCGACGCGGTCCAGGCGATGGTCGACGGACGCGCCAAGGTTTTCATCGGGTGCGGCGGCAATTTCGTCAGAGCGGTTCCGGACTGGCCGGCGGCCGAAGCGGCGATGCGGCAGCTGAGGCTGACGGTCGCGGTCAGCACGAAGCTCAATCGCGGCCATTTGGTTCATGGCCAACAGGCACTGATTCTTCCCTCTCTGGCGCGCAGCAACATCGACATGCAGGCGAGCGGTCGACAGTCGATCACCGTCGAAGACAGCATGTCGATGGTGCATGCATCATCAGGTCTCGTCGAACCGCCGAGCGAGCATCTCAAGTCGGAGGTTGCGATTATCTGCGGCATGGCGAAAGCTACCTTGCCGGATTGCGGCATCGACTGGGACTACTTTGTCGACGACTACAATCGGATCCGCGACAAAATCGAGGAGATCTTTCCGCAGCTGTTTGCCGGTTTCAACGAGCGCATCCGTCGCCCGGGCGGCTTTCACCTGACCATTCCGCCGCGCGAGCGGATTTGGAACACCCCCACCGGCCGCGCCAATTTCATGGTTTTCCCCGGCGTCAGCGAAGACGAACCGGTCAAGGACCCGGCGATGCTTAGGCTCGCCACATTGCGGAGCCACGATCAGTACAACACGACGATTTACACTCTCGATGACCGGTATCGCGGGGTGTTCGGCGGCCGCATGGTGGTGTTCATGAATGAAGCCGACATGCTTGCGCGCGGCATTGCCGAGGGCGATCTGGTCGAAATCGAATCCCTGGCTGATGACAAGCACCGCGTGGTCGGCGGTTTCTGGGCAAAGACCCATGGTATCGCCGCCGGCTCGGTCGGCGCTTATTACCCGGAAACAAATCCGCTGCTCCCTCTCGCCTTTCATGATGTGAAGAGCGGCACGCCGGCGGCAAAATCGATCCCGGTTCTCGTTCGCCTTCAGCGGCCGCAGGCCGATCCGGGTGAGTGACGATGTTCGCGCTAGAGGCCCCGCGCATGGTGCCGCCGCCGGCGCGATGCGTCCCACGGCAAGCATGGCGCAATGGCTCTGCGTCGACCGGAGAACGCATCTTGGCCGAGGAGGTGCCGGTCGCGTTCAGCTATGACGGTGCGACGCATGCAGTCTTGATGGCGACGCCCGACGATCTCGAGGATTTTGCGCTCGGCTTCAGCTACACCGAAGGAATTATCACGGCGTCAGCTGAAATAGCGGAACTGGCCGTCATTAGTATTGCCGATGGGATCGTGCTGCGAATGTGGCTGACGGGCGACCGGTCCGACGCGTTCGCGGCGCGGCGCCGCCGCTTTGTTGGGCCGGCCGGATGCGGCATGTGCGGATTGGAGAGTTTGGCCGAAGCCAATCGCACAATACCGATGGCGAGTCGTGACCTGCGGGTGAGCCGGCAGGACATCGCAGAAGCAGTGGCGGCACTGCCGGCGAGACAGCGGTTGAACAAGCAGACGCGAGCGGTCCACGCCGCCGCGTTTTGGCGGCCCGATCAGAGCCTGGTCCTCCGCGAAGACGTCGGACGGCACAATGCGCTCGACAAGTTGGCGGGCGCACTGCTGCGCACAGGCTCCGCGGCTGCCGAGGGCGTCATTGTAATTTCGAGCCGGATATCCATCGAGCTCGTGCAAAAGGCGGGAATGATGGGAGCGGCTATCATCGTGGGGGTGTCTGCGCCGACCGCTTTGGCCGTCCGCATTGCCAACGCAACGGGCCTCACCCTCGTCGGCATCGCACGGGACGATGGGTTCGAGGTGTTCACCCATCCCGAGCGGATCACACGATACTGGTGAGGAAAGACCAATGGACCTCACGGCGCTTTTCTTATCCCGGCTGCAGTTCGCGTTTACCGTTTCGTTCCACATCATCTTTCCGTCCTTCACGATCGGGCTGGCGGCGTGGCTCACCGCGCTCGAGGCGCTGCATTTGTGGACCGGGCGTCCGGCGTACCGTCTGGTGTTCGAGTTCTGGCTCAAGATCTTCGGGGTGGCGTTCGGGCTCGGCGTCGTCTCCGGGATCGTCATGGCTTTCCAGTTCGGCACGAACTGGAGCGTGCTGGCTCGGATGTCCGGACCGATCCAGGGGCCGCTTCTGTCGTACGAGACCTTCACCGCCTTTTTCCTCGAGGCGAGCTTTTTCGGGATCCTGCTGTTTGGCCGCCCTCGCGTCCCTCCGTGGTTCTATCTTTTTTCGACTGGAATGGTAGCGCTGGGAACCACGCTCTCGGCGTTCTGGATCATGGCCAACAACAGCTGGATGCAGGTGCCGCTCGGCTATGCGATTGAAAACGGCCAGTTCGTTCCGGACGACTGGTTCAAGATCCTTTTCAGTCCGGTGCTGTGGGTGCGCTTCCCTCACATGCTGCTGGCTTCCTACATCACCGGCGCCATGTGCGTCGCTGCCACCGGAGCATGGTACGCACTGCGTCGGGAATTTGCTGCCGAGGCACGCGTCATGCTGCGCATGGGATTGTACCTCGCGGCCGTGCTGCTGCCGCTCCAGCTCCTTTTCGGACACCTCAACGGTGAATATGTCGTTCACCACCAGCCCGCGAAAATGGCGGCGATCGAGGCCCGGTGGCACGACGAGCAGCCGGCTTCCGAGGTATTGCTCGCTTGGCCTGACGTCGAGAACCGGCGAAACCTGTTCGCGATCACCTTGCCCCCACCCTTCGGCAGCCTGATCGACTCCAACAGCCTCGATGCGGCGGAGGTAGGGCTAGACAGCATCCCGCGGGAGAATTGGCCACCGGTCGCGATTCCGTTCTTCACGTTCAGGATCATGGTCGGCTGCGGGGTCATCATGCTGCTGATCGCCTGGGTCGGCTCGTATTTGATCCACAAGGAGCGTATCGAACAGAACAGACTGCTGCTCTGGGCGACTTTTTTTAGCTTTCCACTGCCTTTTATCGCGACATTGACGGGCTGGTTCACGGCCGAGGTCGGACGTCAGCCGTGGACAGTATACGGCGTTCTGCGGACGACCGACGCGATGACGCCGTTCCTGACTACTCGGGCGGCGATGACCTCGCTGGTCGTCTTTTGTGCCGTCTACAGTTTCATTTTCGCGTTTGGAACCTACTACATCTACCGGCTGCTGCGCGCGGGACCGGAAGGACGCCTGGCTCTGCCCCCTGCCGCTGCAATTCCCAACCGCCCGATGTCGGTCGTCGATGAGCATCGGCTCACGCCGGCCGCTCGCCACGTCCCTGCAGGAGAATAGCCGTGGTTACGTTCTGGGTGGGCATACTGGCCGTCAGCGTCCTCCTCTACGTGCTTCTCGACGGATTCGATCTCGGCGTCGGCATTCTCTTCGGTCGGACCGGCGACGAAGCGAGACGGCATGCGATGTTGAGCGCGGTCGCCCCGATCTGGGACGGCAACGAGACGTGGCTCGTCGTCGCCGGCGTGATCCTCTGGGGCGCTTTTCCGGTCGTCTACGCGACGCTGTTCTCCGCGTTTTATTTGCCGCTTCTGCTGATGCTGGCCGGCCTGATCCTGCGCGGCGTCGCGTTCGAGTATCGCTACAAGACCGAGCGGATGCGGTGGATCTGGGACACCAGTTTTGCTGGAGGGTCTCTGGTCGCTGCATTCATGCAAGGCATGACCGTCGGCGCCCTAGTGGAGGGGCTGCCGATCACCAACGGTCAATACACGGGAGGCGAATTCGGCTGGTTCAGTGCTTTTGCGGTGCTGTGCGGCCTCGGCCTATGTCTCGGCTATGCCCTGCTCGGTGCTTGTTGGCTGATCAGGAAATGCGAGGGCGACGTCCGAGAGGCGGCCTATCGTCTGATCCCATATCTGTCGGTTGGACTGCTCGCCTTCCTGGTTATTGTCTTCGTATACGCCCTTGCCGAAAATCTTCAGGTCATGCACCGATGGCTCGAGCGGCCGTATCTGTTTTTCTTCCCAGCGATCGGTGTCATCGCCGCACTGGTGGCGGCCGAAAGTGTTCGGAGTCGCCGGGACGGGGTGCCATACCACATGGTCGCGCTGATTTTCGCGGCGGCGTTCGGCACTCTCGCGATCTCGTTCTGGCCCTACATGATCCCATTTTCGATCACGATCGAAGAAGCCGCCGCACCGCATTCAAGCCTCGCCTTCATGTTCTGGGGCGCGGGCCTCTTCGTCTTCCCGCTGATGCTGCTTTACACGGTCATCAGCTACACCGTCTTCAGAGGAAAGGTCAAACCCACACCCGGGCATTATTGAAACAGAGGAGGAGGCCATGGAGGATGGCTATAATTGCCGTCCGCTCACCAGGCGGTTCTTGCTTGGCCAGGCCGGCGTGGCGGGCCTGGCACTCGCAACCGCACCGGCCTGGGCGCAAACGACGGTTGACCTTGGTTTGCCCGGCGGGCCCAATACGCGGCCGATCACGACGTCCTTTCCTCAAAAGACCGCGATGATTCTGCAGCGGTCGCGCCCACCGTTGCTCGAAACACCGTTCGAGGTTTTCGACAAGGGCGTCTTCACGCCGAACAACGAGTTCTATGTGCGCTGGCACTGGGCGGTCATCCCGACCGAGGTCGATGTCGACAAATTCCGTCTGGCGGTGCGCGGGCATGTCAATGAGGTTCTATCCCTGTCGCTGCAGCAAATCATGTCCCTGCCTCGGGTGGAGATGGCGGCCGTCAATCAGTGTTCGGGCAACTCGCGTGGCTTCTTCGAACCGCGTGTCGCCGGCGGCGAGTGGGCGAACGGCGCCATGGGCAACGCTCGCTGGATCGGCGTGCGGCTCAAGGATGTGCTGGACCGAGCGGGTGTGAAGGCCGGCGCTGTACAGGTGCGGTTCAATGGTATGGACGAGCCGGTCGTGTCCGATGGGCCGGATTTCATGAAGTCGCTCGACATCGATCATGCCCGCGACGGCGAGGTGATGATCGCGTATGGGATGAACGGGGAGCAATTGCCCCTGCTGAACGGCTTTCCATTGCGATTGGTCGTGCCGGGCTGGTATGCGACTTACTGGGTCAAGATGCTCGACGACATCGAGGTGCTGGATCGACCCGACGATAATTTCTGGACGAAAACCGCGTACACCATTCCGGATACCCCTCATGCCGACATGAAGCCAGGCGAGACCGGCGTCAGGATGGTGCCGATCAACCGAATGGTTCCCCGCTCCTTCATCACCAACATCAAGTCCGGCGAGACTGTGCAGGCGGGTGCGCCGGCGCTTGTCCGGGGCATCGCCTTCGGCGGTGACACCGGCGTTGGGCGGGTGGATCTATCGATCGATAACGGCAAGACCTGGCAGGCCTCCCAGCTCAGCAAGGACGAGGGGAAATACAGCTTTCGGCAATGGGAGGCCCGGCTCACATTACCCGCCAAGAGCAACTATACGCTGATGGTTCGCTGCACCAACAGCGATGGGGTTGCGCAACCCGCTCAGTCCAATTGGAACCCGTCCGGGTTCATGCGCAACGTCATCGAAGCGATCCCTGTTGTCGCGGCCTGAGGAAGACCAACCCATGTCCCGCAAGATGCTGCCGCTCGCGCTTATCACGGTCGCCGTCTTCGCACCCTTATTCGGTCGAGCGCAAGCGCCTATCACGCTGAAGTCGGTGACGGTCGATCTTCCGGACAGCGGGAGGATGTTTCCCGGTCCAGGATCCGATGCAATCAACAACAACTGCCTGGCCTGTCACTCCGCTGGCATGGTGTTGAACCAGCCTGTGCTATCGAAATCGGCTTGGCAGGCCGCGGTCACCAAGATGATCAACACCTACAAGGCTCCCGTGTCCGAGGACGACGCGGCTGCCATCGTCGACTATCTGACTCGCGCGAAGGGTGCCCAATAGTCCCGGATCTCTCTGTCATCCCATAGAGGCGAGGTCAGCTAGACCTCACGCCATTCCGGAAGGAGGTGACGAATGCGCATCGGGCTCTTCATTCCCTGTTACATCGACGCCCTTTCTCCGGAAGTCGGTATTGCAACTTTGGAGCTGCTGGAGCGGCTTGGTCACGAGGTAGTGTACCCGCGCGCCCAGAGCTGCTGCGGGGCAGCCGATGGCCAATAGCGGCTTCAACGCCGAGGCCGCCGACACCGAGGCGCTGTTTGTGCGCGATTTCGCCGGCGTCGATTATGTCGTGGCGCCGTCGGGCTGCTGCGTCCACCACGTCGCGACAATTTCGCGAGCCGACGCTGTGCCGGGCGTCGTAGACCGCGGCATTGCGCCGACGCCCGAGCGACTGGTTTAGAAACGCATCGCGGTGGACCGGTCGTGTGTGAAGTCGGCACTAAATGAGGAGGAGCAGGCCATGGAAATTCGAAGGACCGACACCGCCGTTGTGTTTATCGATCCGCAAAACGACGTGCTGAGCGAGAAAGGGGCAAATTGGGCGGCCGTTGGGGCGAGCGTCACCGAGAACAGGACAGTCGAGAACATGGAGCGGATCTTCGAGGTGGCGAAGGCGAAGGGATATGACGTGTTCATTTCGCCTCACTATTTCTACCCGACCGACAGCGCTTGGAAGATGAACGGTCCGCTCGAGGCCGAGGAGTTCAGGACACGCACATTTGCACGAAGCGGGCCGCTGACCCTGACGGGCTTCTCAAACTCCGGCGCGGACTGGCTGGATCGGTTCAAGCAATATATCGAAGACGGAAAGACAATCGTCGTCAGCCCGCACAAGGTGTTTGGGCCGCAGACCAACGATCTGGTCTTGCAGCTGCGAAAACGGGGGATCAGCAAGATCATCCTCGGGGGCATGTTAGCGAACATGTGCGTCGAATCCCATCTGCGCGAGCTTCTTGAGCAGGGCTTCGAGGTTGCGCTAGTCAAGGACGCTACCGCTGGACCTCGGCATCCGGTATGGGGCGACGGTTATCAAGCGGCCATGATCAACTACCGATTTCTCGCTCATGCGGTGTTGTCGACCGATGAAACGATCGACGCGATGCGTTGACGGATTTTGCCACCGCGCCTCACTGACGGGGATGAATTAGACAGCGTAGGATAAGGGATTTTTGCGTTGAAAGGAGACACGACGTGACTGTTTCGGAAAAGCTGCTTCAGATCGACATACCGGTTAAGCTGTCGGACGACTTGGTGTTCAGTATCGGCGCCTTGGCGTTTGAAGGAGATCTTCCGGCTTCGATTTTCCACCTTCAGCTCATCAAAAATGACATTGCCGATTGGAATGCCGAGTCCCAAGTCATAGCCGTCTTTCACACGAACGCTGGTCACGTGACGTTGCACGATAGCGCCTACAATGCCGACCGCAACATAGCGACGGGTAATCCTTACAAGGATCTCATCGCTGACCTTCAGCACCGCGGCGTGCAGGTTGAACTCTGCGGGGCAACCGCAAAAGTCCACAACTGGGGGAACGCCGACCTGCTTCCGGGCATCAAGGTCAACACGGATGCCATGGCAAGGACAACGCAGCTTGTCCAGAATGGATTCGTGAAAATCACAGAGTGAACCGCAGACGGGGTCGCCAATATGATCCTCACGAAGCCGGGCAATCAAGCGTCAGCGAGGCAGCGCTCCACGGTAATGGAGGCATCGCAATGATACCTGTAATACTGGTCGCATCCCGATGTCCGATCGGATGTGGCGAACTCACCGGGCCATAAGCAAGCGAGAGGTGGTGGATGCGCATTGGGCTCTTCATCCCCTGTTTCATCGACGCCTTCTTCCCGGAAGTTGGGGTCGCGACCCTCGAGCTTTTGGAGCGCTTTGGCCATGAGGTCGTATACCCGCGCGACCAGACCTGCTGCGGTCAGCCGATGGCCGATAACGGCTTCAACGCCGACGGCGCCGCTACAGAAGCTTTGTTCGTGCGCAACTTCTCCGGCTTCGATTACGTGGTGGCGCCAGAGGGTAGCTGTGTCCATCATGTGCGCGACAATTTCGATGCGGTCGAGCAGACCGCAGCGGTGAAGGAGGTTCGCGCGCGAACCTACGAACTGGTCGAGTTTCTGCACGACATCCAGAAGGCGGACGCGTTTCCATGGGCGAAGTTCCCGCACCGCGTCGGGCTCCACAACAAATGCATAACGCTGCGCCGCCTGAGGCACGCAAAACCCTCCGAACTGCACGAGCCGTTCTACTCGAAACCGATAGACTTGCTCTCGAAGGTCGAGGGACTCGAGTTCGTCACCCCGGCGCGACCAGACGAGTGCTGCGGCTTTGGCGGCACCTTCTCGGTCTTCGAGGAAGCCGTCTCCGCCAAGATGGGCTATGACAAGGTCACCGACCACGCCCGCGCCGGTGCTGAATACATCGTGTCGGCCGACAGCTCGTGCCTGATGCACCAGCAAGGCTGCGCCGAGCGCATCGGGGTGCCGATCAAGTTCATCCATATCGCCCAGATCCTGAATGGAGCCGCGGAATGATGGCCAAAGCCTTTCTGCTGCCCCTCGCACGACTGCTGATGTCGAGCCTGTTCGTCTGGGACGGCATCGTCCAGCTGCGGAATCCGGGCGGCACGGCGCAGTATTTCGCCAGCGTTCACGTACCAGCGCCCGATTTCTCCGTCTGGATCTCGATAGTGGTGCATCTGCTCGGCGGCCTGGCGCTGCTCGTGGGTTTCTACACCCGATGGGCCGCTGCTCTGCTTGTCCTTGTCTGCCTCGGCACTGCTTTTGGCGTGCATCTGCCGGCCGGAGATCAGGGCAACATGATCCACTTCTACAAGAACCTGGTGATGATCGGCGGGTTCCTTTACGTGATTGCCTTCGGCCCGGGCGGCCTCAGCCTCGACAGAGAAGCCGCATAGATGCCACGCGACGCGCATCCGGCGATGCCAACTAGACTCTATCGACGTGGAGCGAGCCGATGAGCACCCTTCCAGCCATCCTGCATCCCGAATTGCTAGCCGACGACGGTGCTGACAGCATTGTCCGCGACGGCCGCCGCCTCGATCACGCCGAGGGTGCCTCCAAGCCGCTGCGTTCGCGCCCCGAACCGCAGCCGCGCGGCGCCAAGGTCCACGGTAATCGGCCGATCGACCAGGCGGAAGCCGCCGCGCGTTTTATTGCCGCGCCCGAGCATGAAAAGATGCACGACGAGCGGCTGTGGGATCTGCGGCAAAAGCGCGACCGCGAGATGTACGGCATTGCCGAATGGGAGGAGCTGCGCTCGCTCGCCTCGGCGATCAAGGAGCACACGCTCACCCATCTCGACCAATATCTGGAAGAGTTCGAGGCCAATGCGCGGTCGAACGGTATCCACGTGCATTGGGCCCGCGACGCCGCCGAGCACAATCAAATCGTCCACGGCATCCTGAAGGATCACGGCGCCAAGTCGCTGATCAAAAGCAAATCGATGCTGACCGAGGAGTGCGGTTTTCGCCATTACATGGCGTCTGTCGGGATCGAAGTCATCGAAACCGACCTCGGCGAGCGCATCCAGCAGCTCGACAATGAAGACCCGAGCCACGTCGTCGTGCCCGCGGTGCACAAGCTCCGGACGGACGTCGCCGAGGTGTTCGCGCGAACGATCGGCACCGATTCCGCCAACAGCGACGTCCACTATCTTGCGGAAGCGCAGCGCGAGGCGACGCGACCGCTGATCCTTGCCGCCGATGCTGGCATGACCGGTTGCAATTTCGCGGTCGCCGAGACCGGCGGCGTCACCGTCTGCACCAACGAGGGAAACGCCGATTTATCGGCCAATGTGCCGAAACTGCACATCGCCGCGATCGGCATCGAGAAGATCATCCCGCGTATCGAACACTTGGCGGTTTTCGTGCGTCTGTTGTCGCGCAGCGCGCTCGGCTCTCCGATCACCCAATACACCTCGCATTTCCGCGGGCCGCGCGAGGGCGGCGAGATGCATTTCGTGCTGGTCGACAACGGCCGGTCCGCCCGCCTCGGCATGGAGGAGTTCTGGACCTCGCTCAAATGCATCCGCTGCGGCGCCTGCATGAATACCTGCCCGGTGTACCGGCGCAGCGGGGGCTTGAGCTACGGCGCCACCTATTCGGGGCCGATCGGGCTCATCATCGATCCGACCTTCAATGCGCACAAATACAGCAATCTGCCCTTCGCCTCGACGCTTAATGGCAGTTGCAGCAATGTCTGCCCGGTCAAGATCAATATTCACGAACAGATCTATGCGTGGCGAAGAGTGCTCGTCGAGCGGCACGAGACCCCGCTGGCCAAGAGGATCGAGATGAAGGCTGCCGGCGAATTATTATCGCGGCCCGCTGCCTATCGCGCCGCGATCGCCGCCGCTGATGTCGCGCTGGCGCATCTACCGCGGTTCGTCATCTACAACGGCCTCAACGCCTGGGGCAGACACCGCGAGGTGCCGCACCCGCCCAAACAGACCTTCCACAGCTGGTATCAGGCCAATCGCGGAGAGAAAAAATGAGCAGCCGCGACGATATCCTCGCCTCAGTCCGTGCGAACCTGCCGCGCGTAGACCGACCGCTTCCTACTGTTCCGCTGTTCGATGACCACCCGCCGGCATCGCTGCTGGAGGCTTTCAAGAAGAGCCTGCATCAGATGGGCGGCATATTCCTCGACCCGCCCGCTTCCGGCGATACGCTTGCCCCGGTCCGAGCGAAGATCGCTAGCGCCAAAATCGTGTGCTCGACAGCGCCGGAGATCGCTGGAAATCGTGACATCACCGGTGTCGGGGTGCCACAGGATCTGGCGGACGTGGACTTCGCCATCGTCCGCGCATCCTTCGCCGTTGCCGAGACCGGCTCCGTTCTTTTGACCGAGGCCGACCTCCAGGTCAATGCGGTCGCCTACTTGGCGCAACACCTGATCGTGCTGCTGGATCCTGCCGACGTCGTCGTCAATCTGCACCACGCCTATCGCCGGCCCGAGTTCCGCGCCCGGCACTACGCCTCCTTCCACACTGGCCCCTCCGCCACGGCCGATATCGAAGGCGTTCTGATCCACGGCGCGCAAGGTGCGCGCTCACTCTCGGTGATGCCGATGGCGCGGCTGCCGGCGCCGACTGACGCCAATAGAACTCTTGGGAGAGCGGCAATATGACCGAAGTCCGCAGAGAAACCGACAGCCTCGGCGTGGTCGAGGTGCCCGCTGACAAGCTGTGGGGGGCACAGACGCAGCGCTCGCTGGAGCATTTCAGCATCGGCCATGACCTGATCCCGCGGGAGATGATCACCGCATATGCAACGCTGAAGAAGGCGGCGGCCAATGCCAATCATGCAGGCGGACGGCTGGAAGACCGGGCTTTCCGGCTGATCGCACAGGCCTGCGATGAGATCCTGGCCGGGCAGCACCACGATATGTTCCCACTGCATGTGTGGATGACCGGCAGCGGCACGCAATTCAACATGAACGTCAATGAGGTGATTTCCAACCGCTGCTGCCAGCTCGCGGGCACTGCGCTGGGCAGCAAAACTCCAGTGCACCCCAATGACCACGTCAACATGTCGCAATCGTCGAACGATTCGTTCCCCTCGGCGATGTACATTGCCGCCGCTGTCAACGCGAAGGGGCTGCTGCTGCCTGCTGTCTCCGGCCTGCGCGACGCGATCGCGGCGAAGGCCGAAGAGTGGAAGGACATCGTCAAGATCGGCCGCACCCACATGCAGGACGCCACACCGATCACCTTGGGTCAGGAATGGTCCGGTTACGCCGGCATGCTCAGCGACGATATTGAGCGCATCGAAGATGGGCTGAAGGGCGTCTACCGGCTGGCGCTCGGCGGCACCGCGGTCGGCACTGGTATCAATGCAGCGCCCGGCTTCGCCGAGGCAGTGGCGGCGGAAATAGCAAAGCTCACTGGGTTGGCGTTTGTCAGCGCGCCGAACAAGTTCGCCGTGCAAGGCGCGCATGATGCGCTGGTGCAGCTGTCCGGAGCATTCCGCACATTGGCGGTGTCGCTCTACAAGATCGCCAATGACATCCGCCTGATGTCGTGCGGCCCGCGCGCGGGCTTTAGTGAATTGGAGATCCCGGAGAACGAGCCCGGCTCCTCGATCATGCCGGGCAAGGTGAACCCGACCCAGGCCGAGGCGCTGACCATGATCGCGGTGCAGGTGATGGCCAATGACGTGGCGGTCGGCTTTGGCGGCGCCGGCGGCTATCTGGAAATGAATGTCTACAAACCGCTGGTGATCTTCAACATCGCGCACTCGATCACGATCCTGAGCGACGGGTGCACCAACTTCCGCAAGTTCCTGGTCGAAGGAACCAAGCCGAACCTGAAAAAGATCAAGGAGTACGTCGAGCGGTCCCTGATGCTGGTGACTGCGCTGTCGCCGATTATCGGCTACGACAAAGCATCGCACATCGCCCATTACGCAATGGACAATGACCTTAGCTTGAAGGAGGCCGCGCTCAAGCTCGGCTTCGTGACCGAGGAGCTGTTCGACCGCGTCGTCGATCCGGCGAAGATGGTTAGGCCCTACGTTGCCGAAAATAACTAGTACACGTTGCGTAAATTGGCGAATATGCAGACCACATCCCACGGCCGGCCGTATCGTCACTCCCGCGCAAGCGGGAGTCCAGGAAGCGTTCCGAACATTGATCCCTGGATGCCCGCTTTCGCGGGCATGACGAGCTATCGGGCATCGCCAGACGTCGACTTTCGCAACGAGGTACTGGGCCTAAGCCGGATGCACATCTGAACACGAGACTTCCGCGAGAGGAGAAAGAAATGTCTGCTTCCCATACTGGCATTACCAAGCGCGGCATCGACCTTTTACACGACCCCAGTCTCAACAAATCCACCGGTTTTACCGAGGCCGAGCGGCAGGCGCTGGGGCTGGTCGGGCTGGTACCCGATGTGACCGAGTCGATCGAGACTCAGCTGAGCCGTGTTCTGCAGCAGCTCAAAGGCAAACCCAACGACCTCGAACGTTTCATTCACCTGATGAATTTGCTCGAGACGAATGAGACGCTGTTCTACCGTACATTGATGTCGGACCCGGCTCGCTTCCTTTACATTGTCTACGACCCGACGATCGGCGAGGCCTGCCTGAAGTTCGACCACATCTTCCGGCG
>Ga0306923_10001426_pt1 | contig 21118 bp, 8 predicted proteins | sample sta12Can44000108_FD_203841 | JGI IMG/M metagenome (GOLD analysis project Ga0306923, IMG submission 203841) | Lab enrichment of tropical soil microbial communities from Luquillo Experimental Forest, Puerto Rico - statanox.12C.anox.44.000.108 (v2)... | ecosystem: Environmental > Terrestrial > Soil... | reverse complement strand
GGGTGCCGAGGAGGTGTGGCTGGCGGAGGCGTGGGGAGACGGGGGGGACATGCTTGCCGACATGCTCTTCGACACTGCGACGACCAAGGCTATCGTCCCGAGCAGCACCACCGCTGCCCAGGCCATCCGGGACAGCGCTGACATCCGCCTCCTGCCCTGGGCGGGAGCAGCCGGAGGCGGCCCCGCCGACATAGGGGCCGACGGAGGAGGCCCCGACGACGTAGGGGCCAGCTGAGGCGGCCCCGACGACGTAGCGGCCACCGCTACATGGGTTTGCTCGGCTTGGGGGGGCAGGAGGTTGACGAGCATTGGCGCCAGCCCACTCCAGTAGCGCCACGGGCCCGGCGCGGGTAGCGCGGTTAGGGCTGCGGCCACGTCGGGATACTTGCGGCTCAGGCCGTCCCATGCGGCCTGCAGGATCTCATGGTTGTAGGATTCGCTGGCCGTCTTCGCCATGGAAGCTGTCGCCATCACCTGTCCGACGGGGTCGCCGGCCTGAGCATACGCTTCGGCCGCACGCTGGAAGAGCCGGGCAGCGGCGCGTCGCAGCCGCAGGGCCAGTAGCTCTGCCTCTTCGAAGGCCAGCTCGGCCAGACGCCGCCGCGGGACGGCGGGATCCACGGTATAGGGGCGCCCGGTCAGGGCCTCCCGGCGCAGCGCGACGCGAGCATCCAGGAATGGGTCCGCCGAACGGACCGGCGGGCTCTTCCGCTGCGGCTGGGCGAGCCAGTCCGCCAGCTCCCGTTGGAGCTTCGGCAGCGAGGGATGATCGAGCTGGCGCACTTCTTCGAGGTCGAGCTCGATGTCCGCGACTTCGAGGCCCGCGATGATGGGCTGGTCGAGCCACCGGACCGGGGGGAAGTCGAGCGGCAGAGCCGGCTGGCACTGCCACCATGTGTGCCAGCCGGCGGCTCGGTCCGACACCTCGGGTCCTATCTGAGCAGGCAGTTGCCGGTGCACGACTGCCATGGCCCGGCGGGCGGCGTCCTGGAGCCCGAGCCCTGACGGATCGGAGTAGTCACCGGAGGACAGCCGGGTCAGCGTGTGCCGCTCGTCGTCGAGCCGGAGCCGGCGGACCAGCCGGACCGTTGCGGCGTCGGCCAGCCGCAGCGTGCTGTCGTCGGCGCGCCGGTCCCGGCGGTCCAGCGCGTCGGCGCGCCGCTGCCGGATCAGGGCCAGCGCGCGTTCAGGCCGCCCGGCAGGCACCTCCGCCTCGGCCAGCGTCACGAACAGCGGTGGCACGAGATCGTGAGCCGAGCACGTGGGAGCTCGGCCCGGACTGTAGCCGTCGATTTGCTCCCAGTGGTCGAGTTCGGCCCGCTCGATGGTCCCGCCGTCCAGGCGCAGCCGCAGACAAAGCGAGGCAAGGCGTTCCCGGTCGACATTGCTGAGGTCGCCCGCGGCGTAGCCCTCCCATTCGTCAAGGGGTAGCTCGGCTACAGCGAAGGCGTCCACCGCGCACAGCAGCCCGAGCTCCAGGCGGACCCGGGCCAGCAGGTCCGCGGGGGGCACCCAGTCGGCCCAGGCCGGCTCGGCGCCTGCCGTCGCGGCGGCGGCCTCGGCGTCGGCCAGGGCGTACCGGGCTTCCCGCCTGTCCTCGTCGGCCCAGAGCCGGCCCAGCACGACACGGCCCCAGGCCTGCACGCGGCTGCCTGCCTCCCCGTCCAGTGCGCCGCGCAGGTGGCCGGTCCGAAGGAGCCGCACCACCGCGCCTGATGCGCCGGCTTCGAGCAGACGGTCCGCCGTGTCCACGGCGGCCGCCGCCAGCGCCGGGCTGGGGATCACCGACTGCACGTCCTCCCATGCTGACGGGTCGTCGGGTGTGTACGGCAGCAAGCCCAGCGCGGCGCGCGCCCGGAGTATCCGCCCCGAGGCCTCACTGGGATGACAGTCGGCCCATTCCCGCACGTCGACCCACGTGCTGCGTGGGTTGAGCGACGTGTCCGCCCGGCGGCGGGCAGCGAGATAGGAGGCAGTGACCGTCGCCCGCAACGCCCTGGCGGTGGGCCACTGCTCCTCTTCGGACTCGCCCAGGACCCGCCGGGCGACGTTGAGGATCCAGCCCCAGCGCCCCGGTGACGCCTCGGCCCGCTCGGCGATGTCGTCCCATAGGCCTGCTGCTTCGGCCGGCTCCGACCACCGCAGCGCCGCCAGCAACTCGTCCACGTCGATATCGGCCAAGGGCAGGGTGCGCACCGCCTGGCGGAGGACCTTGGCCAGCTGCGCGACAGTAGCGGTGAACTCGGCCCGGCGCGGCGGGGCGCTGAAATAACGCTGCAGGCCCGGGACAAGGCCTGGCTTGACGGTGAGGCGGGTCGGAGGGTCAGCGTCAGCGTCGATCCATTCCTGCTCGGCCAGTCGTGCCGCCAGCGCAGCCGCTGACACGACGCCGTCGCCCGCCACCGACGCCAGCGTGCTGACCCGGCACCGGCCGAGCAGAGCAACGACCGGCAGCGCCTTGAGTACCACGGGATCATCGAGACGGCCGATGATCCGGCCCTCGACGTAAGCGTCGCGGCCGGCCACTTCGATCCGCCGCATGTCGAGGCCAGGATCTTCCTCGGCCCACAGCAGGAACAGCGCCAGGTCGAAGGGACTCACGCGCTCCGGCAGATTCCCTTCCGAGGGCAGCTCCCCATCCACGGCGGGGGACAGCCGGATCAAGGCGTCCCTGAGGTCACGGGCCAGGGGTCTGGCTGAGAGGGTGTCGAGATACTCGCGGGCCTCGTCCACCGTGAACCCAGTGACCTCTTCGACGGTCAGGTACGGGCGCGCGGGGAGCGGCCTGCGGCCTGCGAGTAGGACTCTGGTCGAACTCGCCTGGTCGTGGAGCCGCTCGATGATTCCGAGCGTGGCCTCGACCGCGGGCGCCGCGGGGTTGCCCGCGTCGGCTTTGGCGAGCTCTTCGCACGTGTCCAGGATCAACAGCACCACGCCGGGGAGACGGTCGATCGCCTGCGCGAAGTCGTCGATGGCGCGCAGCACGAGCGGGTGCTGAAGGGGCGGACCGCTCTCCTCGCGAAGGCCGCTGAGCGCTTCATGCGCGCTGGTGGCGGTGGCGCGGAAGGAGGACAGCGCCCGGTCGGATCCGGTGATCGCCGCCGTGTGCAGCGCGAGTTCGTCGGCCAACTCCAAGAGCAGCTGCACCGGCCGGCGCACCGGGTAGTCCGGCCTGATGTGATCGAAGTCGGCCCGGGCGATCGGGATGATGGCACGACCCCGCTCCGCGGCGTAGCGGCCGGAGGCCAGGTAGCGGACGAGCATCGTCTTGCCGACACCGCCGACGCCCCGCAGGTGCAGAGCCCATTCCCTGGCCTCTGGGTCGGGATCCAGGAGGCGGGTCACCGCGTCAGAAAGCGAGGGGCGGTCGAGGTACCGGCCGAGCGCACGCCCGTCGTGGCGGCGGCGCGCGCCGAGATTCATGAGCCGCCGGGCGCGATCGACGGCCAGCTCAGCCGCGCCGGCCAGCAACGGCGCCAGCGCCTCGCCCACCACGACCAGCTGCTGGGCGTGGCCGAGAGCGTCGGCTCCGACGGCTTGCCGTACCCGGTCGATGAGGGCCTTCTCCGGCGAGGCTTCGCACATCAGCTCGGCCCAGTCTCGCAGCGTCGTCGGCAGCGTGGTCCCGGTGCTGGTCATGCGTTCAGCGATCCCCTTGACCTCGCGCCGGAGCCGGTCCGCGCCCTCTCGCTCACTCAATATGTTGATGACCTCGCGCCGCGCCTCGTCCGGAATCCAGAACTGCAGCTCACCTGACCCCTGACTACGACGTGATCCCCGGCTCTCACACCAGCCGACGTCCTGCGCCTGCGTGACGAACTCGGCGACGGACACCGCGGGAAACCCCGTGGCCTCGGCCGCGTCCTTGGTCCACAGCGGCGCCGCCGCCAGCCACAGCGTGGGCTCGCGGCCCAGCTTGTCGACCGTGGCCGATCGCTCGGCGCGGATCGCCTGAGCGAGATCGTCCGGCAGCCCGGCTGTCAAGGGGCGACCTTCGCGAAGCCGGCCATCACGTCGTTGTCGGTGTCGCAGGTGAAGTAGTCAGGCACGAGCATCTTCACGAACGTGAAAAGCACTTGCTCGTCGTAGAGCGCTTTGTCTTTCATGGCGTAACGCAGCAGGCCATGCCATCCATGGGAACTACCCCGCTTGGGCGCGTAGACCTCACTGCGGCCCCGAGGCGGGTTCAGCAGCCACCACTGGTAGGCGAGGAGATCCTCCGGGTCCAGGTCGGAGCAGCGGAACCTGTTGAGCGGGTGGAACTTGATCCAGGCGGCTCCGCTGTACGTCGCCTCTGCTTCCTGGAGCTCGCTTCCCTGCTCGGCGCCGCACGCGCCGGTCATGACGACGGGCAGAGGACGCGCGCCCGGCCCCAGGCCCTGCGGCCTCAGCATGCCCTTCAGGTCACCGAAAGCGTCGAGCCACAGGTCGACGCGATGGCACAGCAGCACCGCGTGTGGGTGCGGGCTCGTCCGTACGGGGTCGCCGTCCGGAAGATCCTGCTCGAGCTCCTCCAGGTCGGCGCGGATCGCCAGCGCGAGATCCAGCGGCCTGGTTCTCGGATCAGCGGCCGCTGCCACCACGCGGGTGGGTTTGACAGGGAGCTCGAGGTTGGCGCGCATTTCCCGTAGGCGCCACTCGAGCTCATCGGCCAGGCCGGCACGATCCGTCGGCGGGGTCTTGTCGAACGGGCCGAGAAGGACCGGCAGACGACCCGAGCGCACCGCGCGCGCGCCTAGCTCGCGGAGCAGGCGCATGCCCCCGTAGCTTTGCGCGGGGTCGGCCGTCTTAGCGATCAGGACGTTCAGCGTGTTGGAGTCGTCGAGCAGGCGGTCGAAGTCCTCGATGAATTCGCCGCGCCCGCAGAAGACCGGCTCCCGGGCTACATCGAGCAGGTGGGCGCGCCTCTTGGCGGCCGTCGTGGCCCTGACATCCACCAGGCAGGTCTCGGACGGGACACGCTCAGCGAGAAAGAGAACCGGCATCATCCAGTCGATCGAATCGGGGTCGGGCCGCTCGTAGAAGGCGGCTCGGCGGCCGACGATGACCGCGCGGACCAGCGGGGATCCCTGCTCGATCGCGGCAGTCAGCGCGCGGGTGAACACCCGGCACGCCGTGTCGGCGATGTCGCCCGCCATGGCGACCACGACGGGCACACCTTCCGCCACCAGCAGGGCCGCGAAGGGCAGGGCGTTCATTGGGTCGTCATCGGCAGGTGCCGCCTGACTGCCACCGGCCGGCGTCGAGGCCGTCCGGCAGGCCGACAGTACGACGACTCTCGGCACGTGACCCGCCTCCCGGAACGCGCCGAGTAGGTCCGCCGCCGTGACATAGACATCACCGGGTGTCGCGGAGGTGTCCGGCTGCAGCTGAAGCTTTACGCAGCGCTCGCCGGGGAACCACCGGCCGTGTCCGATCAGATGGACTGCGTCCGGCCCGAAACGCTCCACTTCCCCCCGAAGTGACGAAAGCGACGCCGACTCCAGGACCCGCGGCTGGATCGAGCCCCCGTCCCGTTCCAGGTGCCGGAGGATGCCCATGAATTCAGCCCCGGGCCTTACTCTCGGGTCGGTGAGACGGCTGCCGACCGCGAACAGGACTCGGGGTATCCGCTGGATCGGGGTAAGCGTCGCCTGCTCGGCCTGATCGTCGGCGGGGGCGATGAGCCGTACGACGCCCACGGACAGGGACTGGCCCGAGGCCGTCGCCGCGCCCCGGGCGGCGACGAACGTGGTGCCGTCATGAAGCCCCTCCCAGTGCAGCGCCTGCCACGCGCCGGGCATGCCCGGCTCTTGGCCGCCATCCCCGCGGATAGCCAGCTCGAGATAGGGTTCTCCGGCCGATCGCCCGACCAGTTCTCGCCAGATCTCGGTGCCGAAGGCGGCCTCGAACAAGAACCCGCCGTAGCAAGCGAGTGGCTGAACCGCCGAGCCGCCCTTTTCTATACATGCGCAGACCGCCGCGGCGTCCTCGTCGCTGATCGCTTCTTCTCGCGAAACGAGCAGGTATCCGCTTGCTGTGCCCGCCCAGCGCACGGCCCGTTCCCATGTTGTGCCGTCAGGCAGGCGGACGCACACGACCCTCCCGCTGTCGCGGGATTCCAGGTCCAGGAAAGCTCGCATCCAGCCGAACCCCCTCCCTATTCAGAAAGAATCTCCCGGACTGGTCCTGATACAGGTAATCCGTCAGCTTTCTGATACAGATCAGCCAGCAATTGCTGCGTCACATCATCGGCATCATGGGTAGCGTCCCCGGCGCGCGTGCCTGGGTCCTGGCACAGCGGAAGCAAGGTCCGCAGCCGCGGGGCCAACCGCTCGGCCAGTCCGGGTTGCCCGCCGGACTGCTCCCAGATGCCAACGCCGGCTGCGACGCAGAAGCGAGCTGCGTCGAGCAGTTGCTGCGCGATCGGCTCGTCGGCGCCGAGCAGCTCAGCACGCCATGCAGCCACGTTTGCACCGTCGCAGTAGGCTTGCGACGTCGCAGCTGCCAGCGAGAGCAACGTCCGGCCGGGCGTCGGCTCAAGTGCGGTGAGCGCGGCGGCCACGGCAGGGACGCGGGCCAGCAGCGGACCAATGCGGTCGTCGTCCTCGGCTACGTCCCAGCCCGGCAGCGCGGCGCCCGCCGACTGGTCAACCGCGATCTCGGCTCGTTCGGCCACTGCCCGCAGAACGGCCAGGCGGACAAGCGGCGGCGGATAGCTGCCCGACGGGCTCTTCCGCAATCCTGCCGGGGGGCGCATCTCGAGCTCGGATACGGCCCAGATGGCGGCCGGGCCGACGAGGAGCACCGAACACGCGTCGGCGAACAGCTCACGGCACCACGGCCGCCACCTCTCGGCGAGCCAGACATCGTCATCAACGCCATCCGCTGCGGCGACGACCCGTTCCTGAGTGAGTTCCTCCAGGCGGGACTGGCCGGCTTCGAATTGCACGTGATGGCTGGCCTCGTGCGCGGTGAGGATGATCCACCACGGCCGTCGGCAGCAGACCGGCGGCAAGCCAACCGCCGCCACCGGCAGCTGTTCGACGTGCTTGCGGAGCAGGTCATCCACTCCAGGGCGCAACTCCGGCGGGGGGTCGGTCTTTGGGGTGGCGTTCGCCGAGTAGAGCGGCGCCAGGTAAGGAATGGGGGCGGGGGGAACGGGCTCACCCAGCAGGGTGAAGGCGGTCTTCCAGCAGCTCCACAGCACCTCATCGGCCGCGCGCAGGGTCTGTACGACGTCGTCGTCGGGTGGCCCGGCCCGTTGGTCGAGCTTGTCGGCGTACCATCGCCACAGCCGCCGCGCGTGCAGCAGTCGGCCATCCTGGCTCCGGCATTGTTCGTACACCTCGCCGGTCCCCGTGGCGATGTTGATGGCGTCGATGTGCCTGGAGATCTCGTCGATCAATCCCAACGACACTGCATACAGCTGGTCGAGTTGGGTGAGGTGGAGGCCCATCGCGTCCACCTCACCCCAGCCGGATCGCCAGGCCTCGACTTCCTTGCGAAGCGCCACGGCCTCGTCCCGGCTCTCATCTACGCGCAACCGGCTGCGCACCCGCACTAGCGCATTGTAGTCTAATTTTGCTGATACTCGGCATATGCGCACCTCCAGGAGGTTGGTCCAGCCGAGGCCTAACTGTGCCTTGGTCGGCACAGTGCTTGGCCGGGCGGCACGCACCAGGCGAGCGCGGACCGGGCGCCCAGGTCGTACAGCTCGCGCCGCCCGCAGGGAGCCAGATGCGACCGCAGAATTACCGTCTGCCGTCATTCGGCGCCACCCCGACCTCGACCGAGACTCCGCACCGACCGAGATCCCGGCAGACGTGCCGAGCGGAGCCTCAGCCCGACCTCAGGCCCGGGTGGCGAATCATAGGCCGGTCTGAATCGGCGGATCATGGCCGAACGGTCCGCGGTAACGCTTGCCAGCCGGGCGGTTCCCACTGGGCATTGTCTCGCGGCTGGATGATGAGTTCGCGTCCGTCCTCATCGATCACGACGCCGGCAACGCTCACTGAGTGGCGGGTGTCCTTACCGGTCCCTTGTACTCCGATCAGGCGGCTAGGAGTCCTCGAGATTACGGATGCGTCTACCCTAGGCGGCTTACCGGATCGAAGGCAGCCGCACGCTTGCTGCCTATTGGTCTCACTCGAAGTGCGAGGGGGCCCGACTTGGGATAAGCCGCTCTGAGTGTGCCTGTCACCAGGAGCGGCGGAGCATGACGCATTGCGGTATGCATGTGCGGGTCATATCGGCGATGCGGCGCATGGTGTTGGGCAGCCAGCGGTCGTAGTACTCCAGCGCCCGGGCCAGGTCGGGGCGCATGCCGCCGTAAGTTCGGCGCCACTCGGCGGCCAGGGTGGACAGTTGCCAGATCGCCCGAGGGACTGTACACGTCGGCGTTGCTGCAGATCGCCTCGTCCTGCTCGCCGCTTCGGTGGCCGCCCGAGGTCGTGTTCGGTGTCGACAACCGGGAAGCCCTGGCCGGACGACTGGCCAGGGGCTTCCTCTTCGGATCTGAGAAGGACTTCCTGGCGTACGCTGGCATCCGCGCGATGTCTGGCGAGGCCGCTGGCCTGCGCCGCGCGGGGCAGGTGCCACACGACGTCCGTAACCTTTCACCCCGCAAGCTCGGTTGAGCTGGACGACCATAGGCGACTATTCCAGGGAGGCCCTGGGGGCGAAATAAAAGCGACCCATGGGCCCATCTGAGCCGGATCTGCCTGACCTGCGAGCGTACCGGCGTCTGGCGCTGCGCCTTGTCTGTAGGAAATGAACTTATCCGAGCGCACCGGAAGGGCGCATGCCCCAGAGGAGGTCCGTGGGTTCGTAGAGGAGCTGGCCCAGCAGAACCCGCGTTGAGGTTACGTGTTATAGCCTCTGGGCATCGCCCTGTATGAACAGAGCATTGGGGGGCGGTATGGGTCGGGATCTGGTCGTTTCCAGTGAGCCATTAGTGGTGTCGGCCAACTGGTCTTACAATCCGTCCGTGCATGTGCGCGATCGGCTACGGATCGAGGAGAGCGTCGGCGAGGCGCGGGCACTTCGCGACGAGGTGGCGGCATGGCGGTCTCGCTGGGAGACAATCGACGCCATGGGAGGGCACCTCACCCAGCTGGACCTGCTGTCCGCGGTGGTGCTCACCCTCATCGATGAGATCGCGGTCCGGACCGCCGCCATCGACCCGGCGATCGGGACCGGGGCCGTATATGAGAGATGCCGTGCCGAAGACCTTCGGCTGCTGCACGCCCGGCGGCTATGGCGGTGGTACGCCGACAAGCTCGACCAGCGCGCCGGAGTGGTGGACGACATCGCGGTTCAGACGCTGCGAGCAGCCGACGAAGTGATATGGAGCTGCTGGAAGGCGGCGTTCACGACGCTGGGCGAGGCGCTGCCCGCCGCCCCCATCCCGTACCTGGCTCCGCAATTCTCGGCGTCCGCGACACCCCGCACCGACCCGCCGCCGGATTTGCGTGTCGGACTGGATGACCTGCTGCGCAGGCACGTCGAGGAACTGCCAGTGGCGGTGGTGGGCTTGCCGCCGGTCTGCTGCCGACGGCCGTGGTGGATCATCGTGAGCGCGCACGAGACGAGTCACCATGTTCAGTTCGAGTCGGACGGCCTTGAGCAGCTGACCCAGGAGCGCGTCGTCGCCGCTGCCTACCGCGCGAGTGAGGACACAGAGCTGGCCGAGGCGTGGCGCCCATGGTGCCGTGAGCTATTCGCCGACGCGTGCTCGGTGCTCCTCGTCGGCCCGGCCGCTATCTGGGCGGTCAGCGAACTCGAGATGCGCACCCTGCCGGGCCTGCGCAAGAGCCCGTCAGGCAGTTACCCGCCGCCTCTCGTACGGCTGGCCGTGCTGCGTGCGGTGGCAGAGCGGGCCGGCTTCACCGCTGGGCAGGCGGAGCTTGGTACGGAGGGTCTCGACGTGCCGCTGGGCGACGATGACCTTACGCGGCTCGCTGAGTGCGTCCCCCATGTCGCCGCGGCGCTGCTTGCGCTCACGTCGGCGGCCGGGATGCCGCTTCGCTCGCTGGGCGAGCCGACGGTCCTGGCCTATAGCGCGCAGGGCAGCGTCGCCGGGTGGCGAGCGGAGCTTCTCGGCGCGGAGGAGCCGTACCCGCGGCAAACGCTCGACGCTGCCCGCTTCTGTGCGGCCGCCGGTGTTGACGCCTGGCAGCGGTTCGGCGCTCGTGGTGGCCACGAGCGCCTGGCGGCGCGGCTGCGGGCCGTTCTTCCGCTGTGCCACGAGCCGGGCAAGCGGGTCGGCGGCGTGGCCGGTGACCCCGCCGATGTAACCCGGCGGTTCATCGCCGACCTGTACGAGGGGGACAAAGGGAGGTTCGGGCAGGCATGAGGGTGGTCCTAGACCTCGACGAGCGGGCTGGTGAGTACTTCGTTGTGGTCAGCGCTTCGGGCGGGCCGCTGTCCGAGCGGTCCGTGCGCTGGACAGCCGGTCGACGGCTGCTCGTGGCCAAGGACGAGCCCATCGGTGACGACGAAGCCAGCGAGCTGGCATCGTCGGTCGATGGCGGCAGCGCCACGGCCGCGGAGCTGGACCGGTACGGCAGGCTGCTGTTCGACGCCGCCTTGGGCGCGCAAACGTGGCAGCGGATCGTCGCGGACGCGGCCAGCGCGTCCTACCTTGAGCTGGCGATCCGGGGGCGAGCCGACCAAGAGCAGGCCGCCACGTCGGCGATGCAGGCGGTGCGCTGGGAAGCGCTCCATGACGGCACGGCCCCCGTGGCGGCAAAAGGTACTGCGGTGGGATCGGGCAGACGACTGTCGGTAGGCATCGTGCGGCTCGTGCCCCTCTCTCTTCCCATTGGTCCGAACGACAGCGGCGTGCTCTCCCGCATCGACCGCATCCCCAGCGTGCTTTTCGCGATCGGCAGCCGGCTGACCGATCCCCGGGTCCGGCCAGGCGCCGAATTCATGGGGATCCTACGCAACCTGGAGCGCAGGGGCGGATCGATACAGCCACGCGTGCTCGAGTCGGCGTCGGTGCCATCCCTTACCTGGGAACTTAACCGCTTCGAGCCGGACGTCCTGCATGTGATCGGGCACGGGCGGCAGTTCCCTGTCGAGCACTGCGTCAAGCTCCAGCTGCAGGCAGAGCCACCCTCGACGGCCGACGAGTACATAACGGCGAGACAACTGCTGGACATCTTCGACGGCGCAGGGCATGTTCCGAAGGTGGTGGTGCTGTCGGCGTGCCAGACCGCGTCGGCTCCGCTGGGGAACACCGTCGGCGTCCCGGTCCCCGATCCGGTCAACGCCCTGCCGTTCGCCGCGCGGCTGGTGGCGGGTGGCGTTCCAGTCGTCGTCGCGATGGCCGGCGACATAGCCGATACCGCATGCCGGGTGTTCACGCGCGCGCTGACGCAGGCGATCGGGGAGGGGATACCGCTTGTCGAGGCGGTCATCAGGGGTCGGCGGGCCGCCTTCCACGCGCGGCCCGACCTCGACTCCGCCGACTGGATGCTGCCTGCTGTGTTTCTCGCGGAGCAGCTTCCCGGCGACACGTGCCTGGTGAACACTGCTGCCATCAAAACGGTGAAGGAACGCATTCACGACCTTGATTTCGCTTGGGAGCCCGTCTTCTGCGGGCGGGGTGAGTTCATCGTCGCCATGGACCGCCTGCTCGACGGCGATGACCCGCTGAACGTGCTCGTCGCCTGCACGCCCGATCCCGTCAAGGGCTATGGAGGCCTGCGGCTGCTGCGTGAACTAGGTGCGCGAGCGGTGCGTGCAGGGCGGCTGCCGGTTCTGCTCGGCCCGTTCGACCAGGACCCCCCGCAAACTCGTGCCTCCGTTGCTGAGGCGCTCAGCGACAAGCTCGATGAGATACGCGAGACCCTTGAGCTGCCGTCGAAACCGAACCGTATCGTGGGGGAGGCTCAATCAGGGGCGAAGCCACAGCGCCTCGTGCGCGCGATCCGCGAAGCGTTCGACGAGCTCGTGGCCGACCTCCCCGAAACCGACCCGGTCCGGGCGAGCCCGCACCCGCGGGTCGTGCTGCTGTGCCATCGCGTCGATGAGTGGCTGGACGCTCTCGACGGGCTGCTGGCGTTGCTTGGACCGCAGGGCCTAAGCCCCGGCGGGCATGCGATTCCGGTGGTGATGACCGGAACGGAAACCGGCGCCCTCGCGCAGGCCCGGCTTGACACGTATAAAGGGGCGGCCTGGGCCAAGTTCGCGCCGCTCGACCGGTTCCACAGCGATGATAGCGACCCGGAGGACATCCTCGCGTACCAGTGGTGGCTGCTTAACCCGCCGGAGCGGACCCCAGTCTACGCGCCGAAGCGCGGTGCCGACCCGAGCTGGCAAGGCCAGCTCCGGTTCGTCATGCGGAAGTCCCTGTACGACGAGCAGGAGCTGTTCGGGTTCGTGAAGGCGTCCAGTTTCTTCTTCACCTCGGACATGGACGGCGACATGCTCGCCAGCTATGCGAAGGCAGCCCGGTGAGCGCCCCGAACGCCGAGTTCCCGGCTCTGGTGGCGGAGGCAGTCCAGGCCGAGCGGGCGGCCGCGATGGAGGATCTTGGCCGTGACGCCACGCTATGGCTGGCCGCGGTGCCGCTATGGACTCGCGGCGCCGCCGAGGCCGCCAGGTTCCCCGCGCCGTCCGTCATCGAGTTCGTCAAGCGCGCGCGCGACGTGGGCTGGTGCGAGACGCGCGGCTCGCTGCGCGGTCAGAGGGCGGCGAACCTGCGCTTCTGGATGCCCAACGCGGTACGGCGCGATGTGGTGGATCTCCTCAGCCGCCTAGAAGGCGCGGAGCCGCTGGTCCGTGAGGCGACGAAGATCGCTGAACTCATCACGAGCCTGGGGCGCGCGACCGGGACCGGCGACGAGAGGGACGAGATCGCGCTGCCCGGGACACTGCTTGGCTGGGCTGGGCTGATGATGGCCGAGGCACCCGACCTGGCGCTTGTCGACCGGGTACGGCAGGCCGTCCAGGCCCGCGACCTGAGCGGCGCGCAGCATCTCGTCGCCGCAGGCGACGCCCTGGCAGCGCTGCTGGCGGGCACCGCGGAGCTGGCCGCCGATCGCGCGCGCCGCCTGCTGAACCTCGGCACCCGCCAGCGGCAGGATGGCCGCGCGCTCGAATACTACCTCGACCGCCCGGAACTCTCCGGCGCAGTGACCCGCCTGCTGCAGCCCGGCGACGCGAACTGGGCGCTGCACCTGCGGGGGGCTGGCGGCTCCGGGAAGACGATGCTCATCAGGTACCTGGCATCGGGCCGGTACGCCGCCGAACGGGGTATGGCCGCGATCCCGATCGCCCGCGCGGATTTCGACCACATGAGCCCCGACTACCCGGTGCGTCGGCCGGTGCAACTACTGCTCGAGCTGGCCGACGAACTGGCGTTGCATACCGCGGCCGTCGGACGGGCCGACCGCGCGCTCCGGCGGTTCCGCGCGAGCGCCGCCGGGCTGCACGAGTCGCTGAGCAGCGTTCGCGAAGAACGCCCTTCGCCCATGCAGATCCCGCAGGTGCTTGGTGCGATCGACGACTTCGCGGCCATGCTCGCGGAACTCCCCGAGGTGCTGCTGATCCTTGATACGTGCGAGGAACTCGCCAAGGCCGACTCCGGAGATCCCGCCGCGCCCGCCGTTGCGACCACGCTCGCCATCATGGAACGCATCAGCGTCGGCGCGTCGTCCGTCCGTGTCCTGTTCGCCGGGCGGCGGCCGCTGCCGCGGCGCGACTATCTGGAGGTGCGGGAGGTCACCGGGTTCACGATCGACGAGGCCAGGAGGTACTTGGCGGCCTTTTCGAGCAGGCCGCTGGCGGACGATCTGGTCGACGCGATGATTTGCCAGTCGCCCGCCGTGGACTTGGCCGTCCCTCCCCCAGGCGAGCTACCCAGCCGTGTAAGCCCCTTCGATCTCGCGCTGTATCGCTCGTGGGCGGAACAGGACCCAGGCTTTGATACAGGCAGTGTGGCACAGGGGACCGACGCCTATATCGAATGGCTCATTATCGAGCGGCTCCGCGATCCGCACGTCCTGCGGGCGCTGCCGGTGCTGGCGTGCGCCGGGCGGTGCCGGATCGCGACCATCGCCTCGTTCGTCGGGACCGACGCAGCGGTCGTCGGGCCGCGGCTGGCCGAGCAGGAGTGGATCGACGCGGACGGTGACCCGCCTATGCACATAACGGCGAAGCCTGCGCTCGCCGCGCGGCTGCGCCACTACTTCAGCGCTCCAGACCGGGAGGCCGAGTTCACTGCGGAAACCGCGCGCCTCGCGGACGCGCTCCGTTGTCAGGTGGCGGACGCGGCGCTCGGCGACATCGACGTAGACGAACTGCTGGCCGCGCTGCGGCTGTCCGAGCCCGCCGACGCAGTGCGCCTCTGGGACAACATCGCGGACCGTGTCGTGACGGAGGGACGCTGGAGCTGGCTGCTCAACGTCACCAGGCGAGTCCGCGGCGAGTCCGAGGAGGGGCACTGGCCCACCGCGGACGCGCTGCGCGCGACCGTCCTCGCGTCCTCCATCGCCGCCAGCCGCCGTGCCTTCCCGTCGTACAACGTGCGCGCCGCCTGGAACGAAGTGTTCGTCTGGTCTGCTTCCCACCCCGAGGCCGAAGCCGGGCAGTTCCTGCGGGCACGCGCTGCGCTTGGGTCGCTGCCTCACTCACCGGACGACGAATCGCTGTGGAGTGCCCTCCGGGCCGGGTACTCCTACCCGTACGGCTCTCGGGCCCGCGCTACTGAACTCACGGCGGCGACCGTCGACACCGTGCATCAGCTGCTCGAAACGTGCGCCGATGAGGCCGCAGCGCGGCTCTTTGATCTAGGTTCCCTTGACGTGTTGTATCCCGGCAGGCCCGATGACAGCCCGTCCTCCGCACCAGCGCTGGCTGCCGGGGGCAACGCGCAGATCCGGGCATGGACGCATGTAGTGGTGGCCCGGTTCCATGCCGACGAGACTCCGACGCTCGCACGAGATGCCTTGACGAGGGCTGAGTACGAGGCGATAAGGGCCACGACGGAGTCAGCCAGCGAACCTGTGTGGACCGACTGGATCCCGCCGGACGACCTGCTGGCCCGGGTGCGGATCGAGCGCGGTCTGATCGAGTCGCCCGGAGACCGCGACCTCGAGACGTGGCAAGCCTATGCCGCGGACAACCTCGGCACTATCGACGGGGAACGGCTCGCCTCCGTGTGCCTGCGGCTCCGGCTCGGCCAGGAGGTAATAGACCCGTCCGTGATCGAGCGGTGGGAGGCGGCCGACCGCTACGACCCGGGCCGGATGGCGACCTGCTCGGCCCACGAACTGGTGCCGCCGTTGTTCGCGACACTCGCAGAGGCCTGGCTCGCCGCCGGGGACCCGCAACGGGCGCTGAATCTCCTCGAAAGGCGGCGTACGCTGGCGCTGGACTCTCGGGACGACGACGCCACCGTGCGGGTCGCGGACGAAGAGACGGTCAGAATCGCGCGTCGGCTCCGGCTCGACTATCAGCGCGCGCTGCTCTCCCGGTTGTCCATCGCTCGTGATTCCGACCCGTCCCGGCTCCACATAGTGGACAGCGCCCGCCGCGCCATGGCGGTCGTGTACGGCGTGCCCCCGCACATCGCGGGCAGGGAGGTCTCGGAGCGGCCGGCGGGCTGGCACACATGGTGCCAATGCCGGAGCAACCCGCGAGTTCCCCTTCCACCGGTCAAATGGCCGACAGATAGCACTAGTACAGAACACGCGGCCGACATCGAGCTCGACCTCCAAGAGCTGCGGCAACTAGACCATCCCAAGCTGAGTGGGCTGGAGGAACAGCTTGCCGGATGGCTTGCCCAGCCTCGCCCGGCCCCGCGTGTGCGCTCCGCCGATCCCTATCCTGGTGTGCGCACCGCATTGCGGCGCGCCGCACTCACCACGGTTAAGGAGGACTACCAGCTGCCGGGGGAAGTCCCGCGGCGGCTGCTCGCGGAGATGGCGTTTGACGAGGCCGAGCTGCTCGCGCCCAGGCTCCCGGTTGCGGCTTCGCGGCTCTTCGAGTACGCGTACGACGCGTACCTGGCAGCAGGTGACCCTATCGGGCAGGTGCTGGCGATCTCGTCGATCACCGCGTCAGCAGTCGCCGACCAGGTCCCCCTATCCGTTGAGAGAATGGGAGAAGCGTTTGCCAGGCTGCGCGCCGACAGGCCAGACGTCGCCGCCGCGCTGACGGGAGACCCCGCGGACGCGGGACCTTGGCGCTACTGGGCGGATTTCGTGCGACGACTGAAGACCTTGGAGTATGCGCAGGTTGCGCGCGGGCCTCTGTCCTGGGTGGGTCCCGTTCTCGACAAAACGTCGCATGCGATCTCCATCGCGTTTCTGGCCGCAGGCCTGGTGGCCGCAGGGCTGTACGCGTTTCACGCCGCTCCGAGATATTTCATCTTCGGCGCGCTGAGCTTGATCGTCGTAGTGGTCGGGGTGGTCGCCGTGACAGGGGCATGGCGGCTACGCAGCGTCCGCCGCCTCGCCGATAGCCAGGGCGTGGGTGTTTTCACCCCGGCGACCGTGGGTTTGACTGCGCTGATCCAGTTCGGCGTGCAACGGGACCGGGCTCGTGTCTACCTCTCGGCGAATGCGCGACCGCTTCGAACCACACGCAGGAGATACTGGGCGAGACTCATCGTCCTGGCCTTTGCCGGCGCGTTGCTGTCGGGATTCCACCGGGGCGGTCGGCAGATCGGATATACCGGCGGATTCCAGGTGCCGGAGCCGTCAGCGCAGGCAGTGCGCCTCGACTGGGAGACGGGCTGTCCGGACGCGACCAGCGAGTGGTGGTCGACGGGAACCGCAGCCGGCATCATCCTCGTGAAGCTGGCCGATGGGACCCAGCCGTGGGAGCGGATCATTACCGAGGCGCTCGGCCCGCATGCCGCCGGGCGCATCGATTGGTACCGACGGCTTATCGGCGGGACCAGACTGCCAGACGCGCACGGTTCGGCCGCAGTGGCGCTCGACGCGCCGGCCGAGTGGCTGCGCTACTTCGGCCGTTTCTATAAGGCCGGCGAGGGACCATACGCAGAACGGGAAGAAGCCGAATCGCCGGTTCGGGTCAGGTACGCGATCGGCAGGGCGGTCAGCACGTCGGCGGGACCGCGCCTCGATGTCAGCGGTGAGCGCACCGAATCGAGCAGCGCCCGTGAACTGCTCGGCACCGAGGCACTCTCGCGCGGCGCGCCATCGCTGATCGTCCTGCAGGCTGAGCCGACCTCAGAGGATGTCGAGGCAGGCCCACGCGACGACCTCCTCGAGAAGCTGGCGCTGGCCGTGGACCTACTGGAAGCCGGTGCCGCACGCGAGGTGCTCATCGTGCCTGCCCTACCGGTCCGCCTCGCCGAGGCCGTCGCTCGTACCGTCGCCGAGCACGCCGCCACTCGCCCGCGCAGCCGTGCCCGAGCGTTGCAGGCCAGTCTGCGACGGCTGCTCAGGCCCGAGGTCGAGCCCGCCGTGCTCGATGACCTCGTGTTGTTTTCGTGAATGTCAGGAGATAGCAGATGAACGACAAGGCAGTCAGCAAGCTCTGGATGCGGATACGGCGTCAGGTGGAAGCCGAGGCCGACCACCTGCACCGGCTGTTCTTCCCGCAGGACGACGCTATCACGATGACCCCCAACGATAGTTACGTCCGCGTCTGGCTCAGCGAGCTCTTCCTCGCCAAGGAGGTGTCATGGGGCGCGGAGCGGTCGCCAGCCGTGCAGGCGTCCGTGCGGCTGCTTTTCGGCGGCCTGAGCCCAAAGACCTTCGTCACGCTCGTCCAGCCCCCGGCCACCACCAGCCGTGGGGTGTTTGAGGACTTCCAGTTGACCGAACTGCTGCCTTACTGCGGTCACTCAGTCGAGCTGCAGGCCGGGCTATACAGCATCCTTGGCAAGAACAACCTCGGCACCGCCATCGACATTCTCACGAGCTTCGCCTCGCTGGTGACCCCGCCACTGTCCACCGCGCTGACCATCGTCGACATGGTTGCGAGCGGAGCCGAGAAGATCATCGAGGCGAACGCGGAGGACCCGGTGCTCAGCATGCAGGGCACGCTTGCCGCGCCAGGCGGCGGCCTCACCAACGAGCTCAGGCCTGGGTGGCTCGCGGTCGTCCGCGCCACCGAGGCCGAACTGCCCGCGAAGGAGTTCCAGATCAGCGGCGGCAAGCTCTGCCGGAACGGAACCCGGCTCACTGGGTTCGACTATATGGTGCTACGGATTGAGGGCCGCCGCGAACGGGACGACTGGCGGACCCAGGACCTCGACCAGGCCATCAGAGAAGCGGCCTACGCCAAATCCCTGGGCCGTTCAGGCGATTACGAGCGGGCGCGGGCGGACGCCCTGAGCAAGATTTACTTCTCGCCGGACTTCACCCCGGTACAGCGCAACCAGGTGGCGCAAGCGGTGAAGGATGAACTCGGCGACACGGAACCGCGCGCCGCCGCGCCAGGGGAGATGACGGTGGGGGCCATCGTCGGACGCCGGGGCCTCCCCCCGCGAGAGTCGACCAGGCACCTGACGCTCGGGGAACTGCTGTCCGCTTGATGGCGCCACGCAAGGCCCGGTTAGCCTGGTCGGGTGGCTCGGGGGAACGACACCCCAGGGCTCTCGCGATAGGTGATGTGTGGCAGTACCGTCGCGGCGGGAACAAAGCAGTTAGTCGCCATCAGGCTGCTCACGATCTGCGGAGGAAGACCCAAGGTAGTGGCTGGGTAGGTCGGCACGCCGGTGACGCCAGATGCGTGCGCTTGCGATGCGCACGGGGGCGGGTGCTACATGGCGGCTGCGTAGGCGGGGAGCCGCCGGGCACCTGGTGAGGCCCGGGCGAGGTACGGCTGGGCCTTGCTATGGGCCAGGAAGTGGTCGCCCTGGGTCACATGTTCACCTGCGGTCCTCGACAGTCTTCGGACACCTCACGAACAGCACTACCGAAAGGTGATGCGCATCACTGATAGGATCAGTCCGTGGCAGTCAGCAAGCTCAGTGATGTGGTTATAGGGCGCGTCGCCGTTGTCAGACGACGGCTCGCCGAGGTCGTCGGCCGGGCCGCTGACCCCTGCATGACACTTGGGTCGGGCATTCCGGATCCGGCGGTCGTGTTCACCGAGATTCGCTACGTGGGCCAACCGATTACGGAGATCTCGGTTGACGACCGCGGGTAATAGCCAAGGTGCACTAACCCTCTACACGGCAGAGGAAGCCGCCGAGATCCTGCGTGTCAAAAAGAGCTGGCTGGAACGCCAGGCTGCGGCCCGCAAGATCCCGTTCACCATGCTCGGCCGCAGCTACAGGTTCACCTCCGCCCACCTGTCCGCCATCGTCCGGATGTACGAGCAAGCGCCTGCCCCGTCGGGGTGGACAGGTGACAGCAATACCCGTTCTCGGCGGCACAGCGCAGAAGCACGCGTAATAGACCGCGGATCGCCGCCACTGCGCCCCCGGCCGCGCAACGGCCCGCGCAGGGCGGCTTTACCGCGCAGCGAGGCCCGGCTGGCACTACGGGAGATCGATGGCCTACGCGGAGAAACGAGGGAACCTGTGGCGCGCACGCTGGAGGGGGCCAGACGGCACGCTGGAATCCAGACGAGGCTTCCACACGCGTAAGGCCGCCGAGAACTACGGTCGCGACCAGGAAGCCGCCATCCGCGCCAACACCTACGTCGATCCGCGTGCGGGAAAGATCACGCTGACCGAGTGGGTCAATCAGTGGTACCCGGCTCTGGACCTGGAGCCGACGACCCTGAGCAACTACCGGTATCAGATCGAGGTGCACATCCTGCCGGCGTTCGGGAACCGCGCTCTGGCCTCCATCACGGCGGAAGAGGTAAGCGCCTGGGAGGGGCATATCGCGGCCAGCGGGTACTCCCGGCGCACGGCCCGCGATGCGCGGTCCACCCTGACGACGGTCCTCGGCGACGCCATCCCGCGGTACATCCAGGCGAATCCGGCGCAGCGCCGACGCGGGAAAGGCCGCAAGGGGCAGCGGCGCATCCAGCGCATCGAGCAGGCCGGGAAAGCGTGGGCGACGCCTATCCAGGCGCTGCTGGTCGCCGAGCGATGCGCGGCCCTGTCCGGCTACGACACCGACTTCGTAATGATCATCACCGTGGCCTACACGGGCATGCGGTGGAGTGAGGTCATCGGCCTCGGCCCCGAATGCCTCCAAGACGACCACGTAGACGTCAGCTGGAAGCTGTACGAGCTGAACGGCCGCTTCTACCGGGGGCGGCCTAAGGATGGCTCGATCCGGCCCGCTGACCTGCCGCCGTTCCTGATCGGGATGCTGGCCAACCAGGTGAACATGCACGCCCGGAAGTGCACCTGCCGGAATACCGAGAAACCCTGGTGCCCGGGTGGCCGTTACGTGTTCCTCGGCCCTGAGCAGGGCCACTTCCGCCGATCCAACTACAGCGAGCGGTTCTTCCGGCCCGCCGCCGACGGCTCCTACCCCGCCCGCGGGCAGCGGCCAGCGATGCCGGTCCTGGTGGACACCGAGGCCCCGTACCCGGGACGCCCGGTGCCGCCATGGCCAATGGCCGTGCCTGGCCAGGAATTCCAGCCACCGGTCGGCCGGGGCGTCACCCGCCTGGTCAGCGACACCACGACTGGCCGGTGCGCGGTGTGCGGCCGCGCGTGGCCGCGGCGACTGGACGGCCACGTCATCTTGCATATGGCGGGCGGCGTCCGCTGCGACGGATCGGGACAACCGCCGGCCGGTGACATGACCCTGGCGTCGTGGCTGCCGGTGCTCCCCGGCCTGCCCCCCCACGGCCTGCGGCACGGCCACCAGACCTGGATGGACGAGGACCGCATCACAGACGTTCTCAAATCCGAACGAATGGGCCACGAAGTCCCTGGCATGCGCGGCGTCTACAGCCACGTCAGCGAAGCCATGCGCGCCGAGCTCACGGCCGCATTGCAAGAGCACTAGGAAACCTCACTCCGTGACCGAGCCCGGCTTGCGCCACGCTCAATCGTGCCTGTCCTCGACACCCTGCTGGCCGAGCAAGGCGGCTCCCCGAACAAGATCCGCTCCTGTCAAGATCCGCTCCCAAATTGCTCCCAAAATCGGACACGGATCGGGACAGTTGAAGCCAAGGAGCCGGAAATAGGCCTCTGACCTGCAAGAACTCGGTGGAGCTTATCCGCCGTTATTCGAAC
>Ga0306923_10001424_pt1 | contig 21133 bp, 22 predicted proteins | sample sta12Can44000108_FD_203841 | JGI IMG/M metagenome (GOLD analysis project Ga0306923, IMG submission 203841) | Lab enrichment of tropical soil microbial communities from Luquillo Experimental Forest, Puerto Rico - statanox.12C.anox.44.000.108 (v2)... | ecosystem: Environmental > Terrestrial >... | reverse complement strand
TGCTGCGCATAATCCGTGATTCCGATCCTGGCGTTGCCATCCTTCGCCTCAACCCATTCGTGCTCTTTCGTGTAGCGGAACTGCTTTGGGTAGGCCATGTCGTGACTCCTTCCACTGTTCGAAATCTCGGTTGTTTATACCGCTTTTGCTCTCTTTTGCCGCTTGTAAAAAGGTGTCGGCACTACCTGTGCCCGGCACTTCTGGGAACGAATCTCAACGTAAACGGAGCTGCCAACGGCGGAAAACGCCGGAGGCAAATAAGCGAGTGCGATGTTTTTGCAAAGCGTCGGAGAAGGCGACCCGCTGGTCACCGCTCCAATTTCGTTGCCTTGGTCGTTCAGACAGCGATAGCCGTCTCGCGCGATTCCGCGCTCTACCATTTCGAGTCCCACCAGCGTTCTCTTCAAACCGGCGGCACGAGCTTTTTCCAGCGCGGGGCGCCCGATGAACTCGCCCTTCTCCATCTTGCAGTAGCGGTCGAGGCCCGCTTCCCAGACATTGATTTTGTCGCTTATCTCGTGCTCGTACAACGCCATTCTCGATTCGAGGCGGAGCGTATTCCGTGCTCCCAGACCGCAGGGCACAATACCTAATTCCTTGCCGGCGTCGATCATCGCGTTCCAGACCCGCTCGCTCGTGCTTACGGCTGACGGGATATAGATCTCGAATCCATCTTCACCGGTGTAACCCGTTCGGGCGATGAGCGTATCGGGCAACCCGCACACGGATCCGTGGGTAAACCAGTAGTTTTTGATGCCGTCCAATGGCGCATCCGTCAATTTTCCCAGAACATCGACTGCTCGCGGGCCTTGGATCGCCAGTTGGGTGTAGGCGTCGCTGAGATCTTCCACCGTACAATCGAAATTCCTTGTGTGTTCTTTCGCCCAGGTGACGTCTTTCTCGCGCGTCCCCGCATTAATGACAAGGAGATAGTCGTCTTCGGCAAGACGGTGAACGATGACGTCGTCTACGAAGCTTCCTTCGGGGTACAGCATCGCCGAGTACTGCGCCTGGCCAACCGCGAGCTTGGCGGCATCGTTCATCGTGATGTGTTGCACCGCCGCGAGCGCTGCTCCCGGCGTTTTCCGACCCCGGACGCGAATATCACCCATGTGACTCACGTCAAAAATGCCGACTCCGTTGCGCACCGACTTATGTTCGGCCATGAGGCCGCCGCTCGCGGGGTATTCCACAGGCATGTCCCAGCCGCCAAAGTTCACCATCTTTGCCCCAAGGCGGCGGTGCAACGCGTTCAGTGGCGTCTTCCGGAGAATTGGATTTGCAGGAGAGGTTACGGAGTCCATTCCGTTTGCTCGGGCAAATTTGGATGGTAGCATGCGACTCGTTTGCCGTCAAAATCAGGCCTTCCTGCGGCCCGTTGGCGGTTTGCCAATCGCTTCCCTCAGCACTCTTGCTGGTGGCGCAACCCTCAGGTACAGTTTCTTCAGAGGCGTTTATGGCAGCTCATCCGCAGATTGTGTGCACCCAATGCGACCAGCCTGAAGACTCCTGCCGCTGCGAGAAGTACTGCACGATCTGCAAAGGCCAGCATAACGTCCGGCTGTGTGCCGACGGCCTTTACTACTGCCCGGACTGTCGCGAAGCTTGCGACGTGGCACTGGCCAACGAACGATAACCGTGCGCGACCGGCCACATATGATCAGCGTCCGTATGGACAATGACGACCGCCTGGTAGCTGCCGTCGGTGGAGCGGCGCGTTATCTGGCGGACGTAGCGGGCCTGGGCAATGACGTGATCTTGCAATTTCAGGATTCAGTCGTTTCTGCCTGCCGATTTTGCTTCGAGTGCCGCCGTTCGGCGGAAAGCTGCGCGATTATTTTGCGCCGCTCGGAAGATCGAATCGAAGTGGAAGTGTCCTTGGACGGCGCGCAGCCGCCCGCTTCAGAGAAGCCATTGTGGAGGGGCATTGACGAAGTGTACTGTGAAGCAGGGCAAAACACATCGATGCTGCGTCTCACCAAGTTCGTTTCACCCGGACATCCTGTCGAATAGGCAGGTTTCCTCGAAATCCCAAAAGAGGCTTGGAGCTTCAGTTGTTTCGGGTGAAGTCGTCGTCACATCTTAAAGGCAAAAGTATTTCGGCGGATGAGCGAAGTCATCTGGTCATCGCTGATCGACAGTCGAATGACAACCCGGTCTCCCGAGGGAGTTACGTTAGTCTGGTCAAGAAGTTGTCCGAGCTCCGGATTGTCTTTGCTCGCCTGATATTTCTTGTAGAGAAGTCCCGCGGTCATTAATTGGCTTAAGGTGTTGGCATCCTGCGTTGAGCCGCAAACCGCCTGAAATTTGCTATCGACGCCGCTGCTGGCATTCGCCGTGATGATCATGGATTTCATGTTCGCCACGAGTTTCGCCGCTTCGGGGAACTGCTGCACCTCGGGAGCGAGCTGTGACATCGCCAGCCGCGTGTAGCTTGGGTCCAGCACCGCCCAAACCACTCCGGAGCCGTTGACTTCATTGATTAGGCTGAACATTTGCTCGTTGCGGAGGAGCCCATCCTCGCGTCCAAACCGAATTTCGAGGAGTTTTTCGAGCAGCACTTTGTGGCCAAAGACCGCCTTGTTCGAATCCAGGAAGAAGAAAAAAAGATCCGTATCGCCCGAGCCCGAGCCGAACGCAAACAACGTGTAATCGTTCACTTTCACCGTGGGCAGCTTTTGTTGTTTGAAGTAGGCCTGGGTGGATTCGGGATTGTAGTTCCCCATTGCGATTCCAACCAGCATCTCGCCCGAGGGGACGTCGCTCCCGTCTTTCTTCGCGACGCCATCGGCGACCAGGCCCCACACTAGTTCGTCCACCTGGGTATTCGGGTCGACTCCGGCCGAGGCCAGAAATTTCTCGAACTGCCGGAAGCGCTCGGGCAGCATCTGTTCCTGAAGGGCAGGGAACCATTTCATGGTGCGCGCCTTCTTCAGGTCGGCGTAAGCAAACTCGCCAGTCTGCTTCGGGAAAAGCGCGATTGTGTCGGCGCCCACTCCTCCCGCCTTCGCGGGCTTGGCCATGGCCGCCAGCAACATGAGCACGGCGGCTACGGCAATACACCGCGCGAACTTTTCGGTCAACTTCATGTCTTGCTCCTTTCGAGAGGCCCAGAAAAAGAAACTCCATTTTACGATAATGTGCTTCCACTAGCCCAACTGATTGCGCAGTTCGTCAACTCTCGACCTCACCCGGGCGATATAATCCTTGTCCTTCAGGCCTTCCAGGTTGATCTCGACGTTGGCGAGCGCTCCCTTCGCGCCGGCTACGGCCATTAGACGCGCCACTTGCAGATCTGATTTCATAGATGCGGCTGCGATTGCTTCCAGTTGCTGGAGTTGTCGGTGCAACCTGGTGGCTTTCTCCGCCACTTCCAGCGGAACCTCCGAAGCGCCCTTTGTCGTGGTCTGAATGGCGTCTTCGCGTTGACGGGTTTCTTCGGCGTTGCCTTGCGGCAGCTTGAAGGCAGCCATGACCGCATCATAAGCGGCCGCGTCACGATCAATCGCCTCGGTGAGCTCATTGGCGGTTTTCCGCAGAGCATCGATCTGGTTAGAGAGTTGATCGACGTACGCTGCCTGCGATTTTTTCTTGCGCGACAGTCCAGCTACCATTTGACCGAGGGAAGCGCTCAACGCTGCCGCAAAGGCCGACACGCTCCCTCCCCCGGGAGTCGGCGTGGAAGCTGCGACGGCATCCAAAAACGGCCGCGCCAAGCCTGCGAGCTTGCCGCCTTTGGCTTCGAGCGCAGCCCCGCCCAGGGCAGCTTCCAGTTTGTTTTCGAACACCTGGGAGGGAGAAAAATTCTCAAGTTGCAGGAAATAATCCGCGGCCATCTCGATCGCTTTCTTCGGGACCAGCCCCACGATCTCGCTGCCTACCGGCACCGCTCCGTAGCGCTCCGCTTCGCGCTTCACAATTGCGTATACACGGTGCATCGGCGTCTGCTCGAAATCGGTCAAGTTGATGGACACCTGCGCCAGGTTTCGGGCCTTCAACTCAACGCCCATGGACTTCACGTAGCGCAGCCCCCCGCTCGAAAAGCGGATGGCCCTGGCAATTTTGTTGGCGATACCCACATCCGGGGTATTGAGATTGACGTTGTAGGCGATCAGGAATTTTCGTGCGCCGACAACGGTGACGCCTGCGGTGGGATGGACTTTGGGCTCGCCCACGTCCGGTTGACGATCGTGGCTTCTCTTCATCTCCTCGCGAAGGCCCTCGAACTGTCCGCGCCTTACATTTTCGAGGTTTACGCGGTCTGGCCGCGTGGCCGCGGCTTCGTAGAAGAAAACAGGAATGCGGAAGCGCTTCCAGATTTCATTCCCGACACGGCGCGCGAGTGCGACGCAGTCCTCGATGGTCACCCCTTCAATCGGGATGAACGGGACAACGTCGGTCGCGCCGACCCGCGGGTGCGCGCCGGTGTGCTGGGTCATGTCGATCAGTTCCATGGCTTTCCCGGTACCGAGGAGTGCCGCTTCCGCCACAGCATCGGGTTCGCCCGCGAGGGTAATCACACAGCGGTTGTGGTCGGCATCCATCTCGCGATCGAGCACGTACACGCCGGGGATGTTGCTCATCGCATGAACGATGGCGTCGACCTTGGAGGGATCGCGCCCTTCGGAGAAATTTGGGACAGATTCAATCAGTCGTTTCATCGTCAGGTTCCATCGCCCGTCCGGGCACAAAATCGCATTGCCCAATTGTTGTCGTTCCCCGTACTTAGTCCTGCATGTAGATGATCTCGCCGCGCTTCAGGGTCATCCAGCAGCGGTTCTCGCCAAAATAATAGGGAATTTCCCGGTAATCCTCCACTTCGAACACCGCCAGGTCAGCCTGCTTGTCAACCTCGATTGATCCCACAATTTTCTCGCGCCGCAAAGCATAAGCGCCGTTGATCGTTGCGGCCGCAATGGCTTCCGCGGGGGTCATCCGTAATTGCGTGCAGGCCAGCGACAGGATCATCGGCATACTCACGGTCGGGCTTGTCCCAGGGTTGTAGTCGGTGGCGAGTGCGACGATCGCTCCAGCGTCGATGAGCTTTCGAGCGGGGGCATAATTTTTCAATCCCAGGTGGAAGTCGCATCCCGGCAATAGTGTCGCTGCCGTTTGCGACCCCGCCAAAGCGGTTATGTCGCTCGAGTTGATCTGTTCGAGATGGTCGCAGCTTGCAGCACCCAGCTCTACGCCAAGCTGCGTAGCTCGCGTCCGGGACAGCTGCTCCGCGTGAAGCCGGGGCAGCAGCCCGTGACGTTTTCCTTCGGTGAGAATTCGCTTCGCTTGCTGGCGTGTGAAAGCGCCCCGGTCGCAGAACACGTCGCAGAATTCTGCCAAATCTTGCGCGGCTACCTCGGGCAACATCTTCTCCATCACGATGGTGGTATAGAGCTCTGCTCCACCGGCTTTTCCACGAAATTCTTCCGGCACAACATGAGCGCCGAGGAAAGTCGAGACGATGTCAATGGGTTGTTGCTCGCGCATTTCCTTTTGCAGCGTCAAAATGTTCAGTTCGCTGGCGGCGTCCAGTCCGTAGCCGCTTTTCGCTTCAATCGTTGTGGTTCCATGCGAGACGAAAGCTTCGAGGGCTGCGCGAGCCCGCTGCTTCAGTGCATCCTTGGTCGCGGCTCTCAGCTTTTTCACCGAGTTCAGAATCCCCCCGCCCTTACGCGCGATTTCCTCGTAACTGGCTCCTCGAATCTTCAACTCGTACTCTTCCGCGCGGCTTGCGGCGTGAATCAAGTGGGTGTGCGAATCAACAAATCCAGGGAAGGCCACGCGCCCGCCAAGGTCGAGCTTCTCTGCCTTTTTCGACTCGCTACGCGCTTCGACCGTGCGGCGCGTTCCGACCGCGGCGATCCGGCCGTCGCGCACCAGGACAGCGCCATCCTTTACGATCCCCAGTTTAGAAAGGGCAGCACCCCGCCGCGCAGAACTGCCACGCAGAGTTAGGAGTTGTGATATGCCTGTAATCAGTAGGTTCTGGTCCAAAATGTCGTTGTGGCGTTCCTAAGGAGCCAAGTCTGGATCAGGCCCCGACGGCCATTGCCTGATAAGCTGGCACAAACTTTTCTTTCAAAAAACTTTCAATTGAAGTCGGCGTGGTGTTCCCCGCCGATCGCGTTTCCGTGGGCACAACAGTGCCATTATTGAATGCTCGAAACATCTCCGTGAATACCACCGCTGTTTTGGGCGGCGTTCCCATGTGGATCAATATCTTCTCAACCTCGTCGTAAGGGAACTGGATATAGAGCAGATCTACTTTGCCGAGCGCTTTGCCCATCACCCCAACGACTTCACTCATGCACAGATCGCGCTCTCCGAGCAAGTCCTGAGTAGACTTCCCGGTGAAGTCAAGCTTGAAGAGGCGATCGGCTACGTAGGCTCCTATATCGCGCGTTGCGATCATGGGAATCCGCAGGTCGCTTTTCAACGGGCCGCCAAAAATACCCATCATCTGGATCATGCTGATTCCGGGCAAGAGATTCTCGAAGAAGTAGGCGGGGCGCAAATGCAAGACGTTCAACCGGTCGATGGCATTCAGCTTCTGCTCCGAGAAATGCTGTCCAAGAATCGGCCCCGTGCGGGCCGGCACATGTGCGCCAATACTGCTGAGGTTTACGGCATAGCGCAGACCGGCGTTCTTAGCCGCAATCAAGATGGCATCGCTGGCACGTTCCTGGTCTGCACGGTAATCGGACGATCGCATCGACGGCGGAACCATGAGGAACGCCGCCCGCGCTCCGGTCATTGCTTTGGTGAGCGCCTTCGAATCCGCTACATCACCTACGAACGCCTCGGCGCCTTTTTGCACCAGCGCCTGGAGCCTTCCTCCGTGCCGTCCGAAGACCCTGACCTTCTCTCCCTTCTCCAAAAGCGTCCTGGTAATGACAGATCCGATGTTGCCGGTCGCACCTAAAACTGTGTACATCTCTCACTCCCTCGACTCGTGATACGTGCTTTCTGCTCCATTCGCTCTGCGTGGCTACCGTCCTCCGGCGGTTGCACCTCCGCCGGGCCCCTGGTTGCCGAACTCAGAGCATTGGCACTTTGACGCCAGATCGCTTCGCAAATTCAATCGCTTCCGGATAGCCGGCGTCGACGTGACGGACGACGCCCATACCGGGGTCATTCCGCAACACTCGTTCGATGCGCTGGCCCATCTCCTTGGTGCCATCGGCGCAGGTCACCTGTCCGGCATGTTGCGAATATCCAATACCGACGCCACCGCCATTGTGAATGGACACCCACGAAGCCCCGCTCGCGGTGTTTATCAAAGCATTCAGCAGCGCCCAGTCGGCAACCGCATCGGAACCGTCTTTCATGGCTTCGGTCTCTCGATAGGGCGAAGCGACTGACCCGCAATCGAGATGGTCGCGTCCAATCACGATCGGAGCCTTCAACTCGCCTTTGGCGACGAGATGGTTGAGCGCCAGCCCGAACCTGTCGCGCTCGCCATAGCCGAGCCAGCAGATCCGCGACGGCAGGCCTTGAAACTTTACTTTCTTTCCGGCCATCGTGATCCAGCGGTTCAGATGCTCGTTTTCGGGGAACATTTCGAGCACCAACCGGTCAGTGCGGGCGATGTCAGAGGCTTCTCCGGAAAGCGCGGCCCACCGGAACGGCCCCTTGCCCTCGCAAAACAGGGGCCGGATGTAGGCTGGTACAAATCCGGGGAACGCATAGGCGTCCTTTACCCCCGCTTCGTAGGCAAAGGTTCGAATATTGTTTCCGTAGTCGAACGTCACCGCTCCGAGCTTTTGGAGTTCCAGCATTCCTTGCACATGCTGGCCCATCGAGGCTACCGCCCGTTTCCGATACTCCTGCGGATTCGTCTTGCGCAGTTCCAGGGCCTGCTCAAGTGATATTCCGTTTGGGACATAGCCGCCAAGCGCATCGTGCGCGCTGGTTTGATCGGTCAAGATATCCGGCACGACGCCACGCTGGGCCAATTCGGGGATCAGATCGGCGCAGTTTCCGACCAGACCAACTGAAGCCGCTTCGGCTTTGCGCACGGCATTCTTGAGGATCCGGAGGGCTTCATCGAGCGACGTCACCATCACATCGCAGTAACCGCCCCGAACGCGCCGCTTGATCCTCTCGGGGTCCACGTCGATTCCTAAAAAGGCTGCGCCGTTCAAGGTCGCCGCGAGTGGCTGCGCTCCGCCCATTCCGCCCATGCCGCCAGACACGACGAGTTTGCTCCTCAAATTGCCGGCGAAATGCTTCCTCGCCGCTGCGGCAAAGGTCTCGTAGGTACCCTGCAGAATTCCTTGCGTCCCGATGTAAATCCAGCTTCCCGCGGTCATCTGGCCATACATCATCAGTCCGACGCGGTCAAGCTCGTTGAATTTCTCCCAGTTGTTCCAGTGGCCGACGAGATTGGAATTACAGAGCAGCACGCGCGGGGCGTAATCGTGCGTTTGAAAGATTCCAACCGGCTTGCCGGACTGAACCAGCAGCGTCTCATCGGCCTCGAGGGCTCGAAGGGATCTGACGATGGCATGGAAACAATCCCAATTACGCGCGGCTTTGCCCGTGCCCCCGTACACCACCAAGTCTTCGGGCCTTTCGCCGACCTCGGGATCCAGATTGTTCATCAGCATGCGCAGCGCCGCTTCCTGTTGCCAGCCCTTGCAAGAAAGCGTGGTCCCTCTGGGAGCGCGGAATGGCCCTCGGCCCGTCGCCGGATCATTCAGTGCGGGTGTACTTGCACTCATATCTTTTGTCGGCATCTCCAACATCTTAACGCAGCTTTAAGGTTCACGTAACCGCAAGCAGCGGAGGGCATGGATCGAAACCGCTTGCCCTGGTTCGTCATCGCGTGTACCGGCTTACTTCTCTACGTGCGGCCCGCGTGAAGACACACTGACGGTGTTATGTTGTTGGGGGCCGCGAGGGGAGCCATGGTCAAGAAACCTCTTGCTTGGATAGTCTTTACTTCGGCGTCCTCCTGTTGCTGGCGTTCAGCAATTCTCCTTACGTGAAGGTCTTTGATCTCTTCGATGGCCCCTGCGTTTTGGTTTTTCGATCCTCTTTGTCCAGGTGGAGACATCGCCGCGACGCGGCGAGAAACAAAAGCGGCACCGCCGCGCCGCAAGATGCGGCCGATCATTTCCTCTCGTACCGCGGTGCGCTGGTTCCGCGACGATTCGAAGCGCTCAAAGTAAACAGCACGCCCGTTCTGGGTACAGGCCGCTGTCCATGCGGGCCAGAACGCCTCGAACCACCGGCGTTTGGTCGCCCCCTAGACATTGCGAGCGCTCGAGCCGGAGGCCACCAAAATTTCGGGAGTGGGAACTATTATGCGACAAATGCCGGTTGTCTTTGCTGCTCGGCAAAGTCGGCGCTCCTTGTCCCTCAAATCCCTGCGATATTCCGGGCGGCAGGGCGGTTTGAAACACCCGGTAAACGCTCCGTTGCGCCCGCATTCCTTCTAGGGTAAATTCAAAAAACGAATGAGTTACAGCACCCTGCCTTCCAGATTTCTAAGCGCCGTGGACCGATATCCGTCGCCCCGCGCGCAGATGGTCCGCCGGGCCGAGCGATGGGAGGCGATTTCTTCCCAGGAATTTCTGCGCCGGGTCGCGGGGCTTGCCAACTGCTTTGTCGAGCTGGGAGTGAAGCCCGGTGACCGGGTCGGTCTTTTTGCTCCGAATTGCCCTGAATGGCACACAGCGGATTTCGCGATCAGCGGTTGCGGGGCCGTTACCGTTCCCGTTTACTTCAACGAATCGCCGGACCGAATGGCGTACATCCTCAATCACTGCGGAGCGGAAGTCCTATTCATCGCCGGTAACGGCCAGTTTGAAAGATTTCTTCGGATCCGCGACCAACTGCCCAATTTGCAGCAAGTGATTGTTTCGGGCGCGAGCGACGCGATGCCCGCCGACTTTCTTCACTACGAGACGCTGATCCGGACTTGCGGGCTCAACGAGGTCTCCGCTTACCGCAAGCGCGCAGCAGTGGTCCTTCCCACGCAACTTGCCTCGATCATCTACACCTCGGGAACTACGGGCGAGCCCAAGGGGGTCATGCTCACGCACAATAATTTCAGTTCCAACGTGACCGACAGCTGCAAGGATATCGAACTCCATTCCGGGACCGACTTGGCCGTTTCCTTTCTGCCGTTGGCGCACGTGTACGGGCGGACGCTGGACTACCTGTATATTTTTCAAGGCTGTCCAGTGGCCTATGTAGAAGCGGTCGAAAATGTTGCCCAGGCCCTGCTGGAGGTACAGCCCACGGTTCTGGCGGCTGTCCCGCGCTTTTTTGAAAAGATTTACGCTCGTCTAATGGAACAGGGCAGCAGGACCAAGGGCCTGAAGCACAGTATTTTTGAATTTGCGATGCGCACCGCGAGACAAGCGGCTCCCTGGCGCTGCGGCGAAAAATCGGCAAACCTTGCGTTGAAGCTACAATGGGTGGTGGCGGACCGCCTGGTCTATTCCAAGATTCGGGCGGGAACCGGCGGTCACCTTCGCTTGATACTATCCGGCGGCGCTCCTCTTTCGAAGGCTCTTGGGGAGTTTTTCTGGGCGACCGGCATACCAATCTACCAGGGTTACGGTCTCACGGAAACGTCGCCGATCCTGACGTCGAACTACCCGAAGAATCGGATTGGAAGTTCGGGCCGGCCGATTGCCAACGTACAGATCCGCATTGCGGACGACGGCGAGATCCTCGCGAAGGGGCCTTGCGTTATGCAGGGTTACTACAAATCACCGGAGTCAACCCGTGAAGTCCTGTCGGATGACGGATGGTTTCGCACAGGTGATATCGGCTACCTCGACAAGGACAACTACCTGTTTATCACCGACAGAAAAAAAGACCTTCTCAAAACGGCTGCCGGAAAATTTGTGGCTCCTCAGCCGATCGAAAACACGCTGAAAACCAGTCCCTACATCCTCAATGCGATGGTCGTCGGCGATCAACGCAAGTTCATTGTTGCGCTGATCGTTCCCAACGCTGCCACACTTTCCGCCAGACTTGCGGAGGAAGGCCTGAAGTTTTCTTCGAACGCAGAACTCGCGGCTCATCCACGGGCTTACGCGGTGATTGAGAATGAGGTAAACCGCCTGACAGCTCACTTAGCGCAATACGAATCGATAAAGCGGTTCGCGTTGCTGGCCGAGGATTTCACATTCGACAGCGGAGCCCTGACCTTCACAATGAAGCTGAAGCGTCGTGTGGTCGAAAAGCAGTACCGCGATCTGATTGACAAGCTGTACGCGGACGTGGTTGAGCCCCGTCCCCTTGTTCGCGACTAGACGCTTCCGGCCGCGCAATACGACACGTCAATCATCCTCAGGAGGTTTTCTATGGCAAAGCCCGCAACCGCAACCGCCCGCACATTTCCCAGCAGCATTGGCGTTCCCGAAAACAATCGCCAGGCGATCATCGCGTTGTTGAACGCCCGTCTTGCCGACAGCTCGGACCTTCGCAGTCAGGTCAAGTGGGCTCACTGGAATCTGAAGGGCATGCATTTCATTCAGCTACACGAGCTTTTCGATTCGATTGCGACCCACCTCGACGATCAAACCGACTCAATCGCTGAACGAACGACTACGCTCGGCGGCGTGGCCAATGGTACCGTGCGCGAAGCGGCGGCCAAGTCTGGACTGAAAGAAGCCGATCTGACGGCGTCTGAAGGCGCGTCGATGCTGAAGTTTCTTGTGCACAACGTGGCGCACCACGCGAATGCGCTGCGCACTGCCATCCAGGAGTCCGATGATCTGGGCGATCCGATCACGGCGGATCTCTTTACGCAACTGACGCGTGAACTGGACAAGGATCTTTGGTTCCTGGAAGCGCATCTCACGCAAGCGTAACCTGGATTCTTCAGGACATTGCATAAGTGAAGCCCGAACGCCGGCGCCGCCGTGAGACCGGCTGGTGGTGTGTCTGGCCCATTTGTTCTGACCTCCTCCATGGACTACAATTTTCATGGAGCCACGCCCATGTCCGATCAACTTGTCATCGCAGGTCGCGCATTCAACTCACGTCTTATCGTTGGAACCGGGAAGTACCGCAGCTTTCAGGAGATGGCCCGCGCGCACGCCGCATCCGGCGCGGACATGGTGACGGTCGCCGTTCGCCGCGTCAACTTGACGGACAAGTCGAAAGAATCGCTGCTCGACTATATTGATCGCGAGAAGATATTCATCCTTCCGAACACCGCCGCTTGCTATTCGGCTGACGAAGCTATTCGGACAGCCCGGCTCGCACGCGAAGTCGGCCTATCGAATTGGATCAAACTCGAGGTTATCGGCGATCAGCAAACACTGCTCCCCGACACGGGGCAGCTCATCGAAGCGACCAAGGTTCTTGTGAAAGAGGGTTTTGTCGTTTTGCCGTATACCAACGACGACCTTATCGCCGCCCGGAAGCTGATCGACGCCGGCGCTTCGGCCGTAATGCCGCTGGCGGCACCGATTGGCTCTGGTCTCGGCATCCAGAATCCCGCTAATCTGCGGATTCTTCGCGAGCGAATCACGGAAGTTCCTATGATCGTGGACGCGGGTGTCGGCACAGCGTCGGACGCCGCAATTGCGATGGAACTCGGCGCCGATGGCGTGCTGATGAATACAGCGATAGCCGAGGCCGCCGATGCTGTTCTGATGGCGGAAGCGATGCGCGGAGCCGTGAGTGCTGGCCGCAAGGCGTATCTCGCCGGCCGGATGCCGAAGCGCTTGTACGCTTCTGCTTCTTCGCCACTCACTGGTGTAGTCCGCTGATTCCAGCTTGACGCCGACGCGGTGTGATCCTAAATAGCTTTCGAAACTGTTCCGGCATCGAATACTGTGGGCCTTGATCGTTTGCTTGCATTTTGCGCAAGGCTTTCCTCTGATGACCGCCCAGAAAAACATTCGCATGGTGATCACCCGCTTGGGTGGTCCCGAGGTTCTTAAACTAGTCAACGAGGGCTTGCCTTCTCCCGCCGCAGGAGTGGTTCGAGTGAAGGTCCTGGCTGCTGGTGTCGCGTACGCCGACATCCTGATGCGCCACGGCCTTTACCCCGGCGTGCCACGACTTCCTTTTGCGCCCGGTTACGACATCGTCGGCGAGGTGGACGCGCCCGGCAAAGGCGTTACGGGTTTCTCGATCGGCCAGCGCGTTGCGGCTCTCACGATGATTGGCGGCTACAGCCGGTTCACGCTGGTGAAAGCGGCGCATCTGATACCCGTTCCGCCGGAACTCGACCCGGCAGAAGCCGTGAGTCTCGTTCTGAACTACGTCACGGCGTACCAAATGCTGCATCGGATCGCTGTGCTACACTCCGGCCAAGGCTTGCTGGTGCACAGTGCCGCGGGAGGTGTAGGCACGGCTGCACTTCAACTCGGCAGACTCTCGGGGCTGCGCCTTTTCGGCACCGCTTCGAAGGCCAAGCACGAAATTCTCTTCTCGCTGGGCGCCACTCCCATTGACTACAGGAACGAAAGCTTCGTCGAGCGAATCCGTCAGCTGGTGCCGGAAGGTCTGGATTCCGTCTTCGATCCGATCGGGGGGAAACAGTGGTGGGATTCCTACCGCTGCCTCCGCCGGGGCGGCTCGCTTGTGTGCTACGGGGTCCAAGCGGCCGTCACGGAAGGGAAGTCCGCCGCGGGAATCGGCTTCGCTTTGCTGGGCTTGATGAAAATGATCCCCGACCGACGGCGTGCTTCCTGGTACAACGTCAAGGTGCTGCGCGACGCTCATCCGGAGTGGTTTCGCGAGGATCTGACCAAGCTTTTCGAATTGCTCGCGCTTCGGCAGATCCAGCCGGTCATTGCCGCGAGACTCCCTCTGCGCGAAGCGGTGCGCGCGAACGAAATGCTGGAGAAGGCGCAAGTCTCGGGAAAGATTGTTCTGCTACCGCATTCGTGAGCCGTGGAGGTTGTGAGACCCATGCTGACGCAAACTGAGAAAGCGCGAGCCTTTCAGGCACTGCATCAGGCGGAGGGAACGTTTATCATTCCCAATCCGTGGGACGTCGGCACGGCTCGCCTCTTGGCCCACATGGGCTTCAAAGCGCTGGCTTCGACAAGTATGGGCTATGCGTTCTCGATCGGGAAGCGTGATAACACAGTCGGCCGCGACCAGATCATCGCGCACATCTCTTCGATCGCGTCGGCAACCGATCTGCCGCTGAGCGCCGACCTCGAGAATGGATTTGACGATGCGCCAGAAGCCGTGGCAGGAACGATCCGGCTTGCCGCTGCTGCCGGCGTTGTCGGGGGTTCGATCGAAGACGCCACTGGTCAAGCCGATCGTCCTATCTATGAAAAGGAGCATGCAGCCGAAAGAATCCGCGCGGCCGCCGAAGCGGCACGGTCGCTGCCTTTTACGTTTATGCTGACCGGCCGCGCGGAAAACTACCTGCACGGCCGTCCTGATTTGAAGGACACCATCTCGCGGCTTCAAGCCTATGAGGAGGCCGGCGCCGATGTTCTGTATGCGCCGGGTCTGGGTACCAGAGACGACATAGCGGCAGTCGTCAGCTCGGTCGACCGCCCTGTAAACGCTCTTATGGGGCTGCAGGGTGTACTGCTGAGTCTCGCCGAGCTGTCAGCGCTCGGCGTGAAACGGGTCAGCATCGGCAGTTCCCTGTGCCGCGCGGCGCTCGGCGCAGTTCTGCAGGCTGCGCGCGAGATGCGCGAGCATGGCACCTTCACATACGCAAACGAGGCGGTGAGTTCGCGCGAGATTACGGAGATTTTCAGCGCTTGAGATGGGCGCACTCAGATGGTTTTTCCGTGGTGGCGCCCTGCAGCTTCGAACAATGACAGCACACTCGTAACACTGAATAATGCTCGAATCTGGTCACTGGCGTTGACCAGTTCGAGTTTGCATCCTCGGGTGCGGGCCGACACGTAGAGCGCCATTACAGTTCCCAGCCCCGAACTGTCCATTTGGGGGACTTCCTTCAAGTCGAGCACCAGTCGCTTATGTCCGGGAATCTTGCCCTTCACTTCGTCCTTGAGAGTGTGCGTGTTGCCAAAGGTCAGGCAGCCGTGGCACTTCACGATCAGCACATCCGGTTCTTCGCGGCACTCCACGCGAAATCCCCGTGCTGCGCTACCTCGCCGCTCCTCGGTCATGTCGCCTCCGCCTATTGCCGTCGTGCAGCTGCTGACTTTTTATCGCACCTGCTGAACAAATTCCAGCCATCGGCGAGACTGGTTCTTGGCAAATCGGGTTAGACTCGGTTGATGCAGCGCAGGATCTTCTGGATCACGTTCGGCTCGCTCGGCTTGCTCGCCGATCTTGTACTGCCTTTGTGGTGGGCACTCGCTGCCACCATCCCGCTCCTGGCGTTCAGCTGGTGGTTTGCCTATCGGAGCGACTGGTTCGAGTAGCGGTGAGGCCGTTGCGATATTGACTCTTGCGCTATACCTTCTTTCTGTTACCCGCAGTTAATGTATTCTCATTTCATCGGTGCTTGTCGTTTTTTTCCGCGCAACCAAGCCATGGTTTCCTGCGCCGCCGGAGAGGAAAACTCGAAAAATGCATCGCTCCACCGCAAGATCTTTCCGCGCCCGGCTGTTGAAGGGTCTGTACCTGTTCCTTGTCGGACTGTTGGCCGCCAGTCCTGCTTGCGCCCAGGAGCGTAAGAGTCCGCAAACCGCCGGGGTCGACAACTCCAAGATGGGGCCTTATCGCGCCTTGGCCCAATTGGCTTTTGCGAGTTCGCAGAAAGGCGAAAATGCTACCGCCGCTACTCTGGCGAAGATTCTGGAACGCACCTGGGACAAGAGCGAAGACTACGGTGGCGATACGGCGCTCTCCAAGACCAACCACGCTCTATTTGACGAGATCGATAAGGCGATGGACCAATTTGTGAATCTTTTGGTGGAACACCAGACTTCCGCGCCCGATTCCGCCAAGCTCAAGGCGGTCTACAACGCCTACCTGGAGAAGCTAAAGCGCGCCGATTAGCAGGCGCCGGTGGTGGCCTGAAGGGAACTACAAAGTACGGAAGAGGAAGTGCCATGCGGTGTCGGCCGCAGCATGGACCAACGCCGACGCAAAAATCGATCCCGTTTTCCGCCATGTCCAGCCATAAAAAAGTCCGGCGATGGATGCGAGGATTACGTAGCGCCAGTTCGGAAAACCCAAGTTGGTGATGTGTGAGAACCCAAAAAGCATCGAAGCCGTCCACCATCCTGCCGCGTCGCTCTTTGAAGCTCGCGCCAGGAAGTTCTGCAATAAGCCTCTGAAGAGCAATTCCTCGGGCCACGCCGTGAACATCAGAATGGCCAGGGAGAGGGCTGCAAAGTTGGTCCACCTGCTCCATTGCGGGGCGAGAGCGATAAAGTGAATTCCGGTTCCTAGCGCGACGGCAATCAATGCAAAGACGAGAAAGCTGCCAAGAATGTAGCCCGTCCAGCTTTTTCCCCAGCCAATCGAATATCCGACCCCTTTGGCTCGTCTCACGAGCAGAAAACAGGCCAGAGAGCTGCTCACGGCCATCAGGACCGTCATCACATACGCCAACCGTCCACCTGGATACGGCCATAACCAGTGCGTGGGGCCGAACTTCACAAACACCCACACGCCTGCGATGGTGGTGAAATCCTGCCACGTGCCGGCCGACGCGCCGCCTGCGGATATAGCCAGCGCCAGCGGCACAAAAATCAGCCCCGCAATGGCTCCGGCGCGCCCGACCGTGAAGGTTCCCGTCCCCGCCAGGTACACGATGTATACGAGAAGCACACACACGCCGAGGAGCAGTCCGCCGGCCGCGCCGAATCTGGCCGCAATTCCCTCAGGGATGCCTCGAGCGGCCATGACCAAAGTCACGAGCAGCAAGAAGGCAAAGGTCGTCAGCGCGGCCGCGAAGGCTCTGCCGCCATAACCGAGCCAAGACGCATACAGCGCTCCGCCAAGGCAAAACGCGGCCCAGATTCCGACCACCGGCCACAGTCCCAGTTGCTTCATCTCGCTCCTTGCTTCCGGGTTCCGCCGCTTATTAGACTCTACACAAACTTGCTCCGCGCGCGAAAAGTGCCGCCCCGAAGCTGTACACTGGCCGAAGAGTCTCCACCTTGAAGCGCCTTGCATACATCGACTGGATGCGCGGGCTTGCTTGCCTGCTCATGTTTCAAACCCATTGCTACGATTCCTGGCTGCGACCCGATCTCCGCGAGACGCGGCTCTATAAATTGTCGCAACTTGGGGGCACGCTTCCAGCACCGCTTTTTATCTTTCTCGCGGGCCTTTCATTCGCGCTAGTCACCGAACGACTGCGGGAGAAGGGCGTTGCGCGCAACGCCATCGCCGCGCAAACCATTCGGCGCGGAGCAGAAATCTTTGGGCTGGGAATCGTCTTCCGGATTCAGGAATACGCACTCGGTTACAGGTGGGTGCCTTGGACGGACCTTGTTCGCGTCGACATTCTGAACATTCTCGGCGTTTCGATGATGCTGATGGGAGTGCTCTGCTGGTTTACGGCGGCAGCAACGGTCGACATTGCCCGGCTTCGGGGCATAATCGCGGCGTTTGCCGCGGCGGCGGTGGTCGCGGTCGTCACACCGCCCCTTTGGACGACCTGGCGTCCTCAGTTCCTGCCCTGGCCGTTCGAGTCGTACTTGAACGGCGTGCACACCTTTAGCCAGCCCCAGCCCTGGCTGTTTCCCATTTTTCCGTGGACAGCCTTTGCCTTTGCCGGTTTGGGCGTAGGGTTTCTGATTTTCACCGAATTTGCGCGCCGCCGCGAAGCGCGGTTCTTCACGTGCCTCGGGCTCGGCGGCGCTTTTGCGATGGGCCTGTCAATTCTGCTGGAACTGTCTCCTGTGCGGTTCTACGCCGTCCACGACTACTGGCACTCGCACCCTGATTTCTTTCTAGCGCGCTGCGGCGTGCTAGCCATGATCCTTTTCCTCGCGTATGCGTGGTGCCGATGGGGCCTTGCGCAGAAGGGTTTCAGTCCCATCATCCAGCTCGGAACCACCTCGCTGCTGGTTTATTGGGTCCACATTGAATTTGTGTACGGAAGGTTTTCGATTTTGCCGAAACGGCACAGTTCCATAGCGGTGGCGACGCTTGGGCTGTGCGTGATCTTTCTCGCGATGCTGGCACTATCGGTTTTCCGGACGCGGTTCAAAAAGAGCGCGGTCAGGGCTTTGCCCCAGGAGGGGCGTTCGGCGTCGGCGCCGGCGGCGGCAACTTGATGATGACCTCTCCTGGGTGGGCCAACTGCAGTTCTTCGCGCGCAATGCGCCGGATGGTCTGGGGGTCGGTCTTCAAATCCTGCTTTTCACGCTGGAGCGCGGCATTTTCCTTGTTCAAGCGCTCGAGTTCGCTGGTGACTTTCTGAATTTCTTGCTGCTTGCGGCGCATGGCCAGAAATCCGTGGGTGCCAAAAACATCGTGTACAAGCAGCACGAGGACAAAAACGCCCAACAGGTGCCGCCCATACTCATGAATGAGCTCTGTCAATTTCTCTTCGAGGCCGTTCTTCATGCGTCGTTTTAGCTGCAGCGCATCCAGCTTTCACGGAAGTTCGGATGACCGGCTCGGTTTGGCAGAGACGGGCAAACGGAAACGAGCCATCTCCCGTTACAAATTCTGCTGCATAGAGAAGATCCAGTGATACAACTTTTTGGGGACGGGTGTCGAAGCGTCCACCCTTGTCGTCCTGGCCGGATTTGCTTTCTGTTCGTCGCATGGCGGCCAACGTCGACCGTCATCGATTCCGGCTAGGCCGTATACAATCATGTGCGGAGAAACACCTCATGAGACGCGAGACGAAGTACCGGGTGGTTCTGGTGACCTGCGCCACGCTGGACGAGGCGCGCAAGATTGCCCGCGAGGTTGTGGAAAAGCGTCTGGCCGCCTGCGTGAATATCGTGACGCACGCGATTGAGTCGTTCTACACCTGGAAAGAGAAAGTGGAAGACAGCAGCGAGTATTTGCTAATTATCAAGACGAGCACCGGGCGCGTCGCCGAGCTCGAAAGGGAAGTGGTCAGCCTGCATTCCTACGACACACCCGAATTTATCGTTTTGCCCATCGTATCTGGATCCGAAGGATACCTCTGCTGGCTGGGAGCCTCCGTCGAATCGCCCAAAGGTTAGTAACTCCTTGAGCGATGGGGCGGAGGGTCGGCTCGTGTAAGAAGCCCGTTTCGTCAGAGGTACAAAAGGGCCTGGTCGATGTCGGACATGATGTCTTCGACGTCTTCAATTCCCACCGACAAGCGCACAAGGCTGTCCGTGATACCGATGCGGTCCCGCATTTCCTTCGGCATCGACGAATGAGTCATCTGCGCCGGCAATGAAATTAAAGACTCCACGCCACCAAGACTTTCGGCCAGCGAGCAAATCTTGACCTGATTCAAGAACCGGCGCGCGCCTTCTTCGGTGCCAAGGTCAAACGCCAGCATGGCGCCCGGGCCTTTCTGCTGACGCCGCGCCAGATCGTGCTGTGGGTGTGAAGGCAACCCCGGATAAAAAACTCTTCGTACTTTCGGGTGCGCATCAAGGTGCCGCGCGACAGCCAAGCCATTGGCGTTGTGCTGAAGCATTCTCACGGCGAGCGTTTTGATGCCGCGCGACGTCAGGAAACAGTCCATGGGCGCCAGGCCGGAGCCCGCGGAGCGTTGGATAAAGTAAATCTTCTCGGCATCCTCCGGACGGGTAAGGATCACCGCACCCCCGGTCGCATCGCTGTGCCCGTTCAGGTATTTGGTCAACGAATGTACGACGATGTGCGCGCCGAGTTCGATCGGCCGTTGCAGATAAGGAGTGAGGAAAGTGTTGTCGACAACCAGGGTGGCGTGCCGTTCATTAGCGAGCTTGCCCATGGCCATGATGTCCGTGATGCGCATGGTGGGATTTGTCGGAGTTTCGATATAGAGCATTTTCGTGTTGGGGCGAAGTGCGCCAAGAACGACCCCCGGGTCCGTGGTGTCCACGAAGCTGAACTCCAGTCCGAAGTGCACGAGCAACTGCGTGGTCAGGCGGTACACGCCTCCATAAACGGCTTCGGAAACCACGACGTGGTCGCCTGGCCGGAGAAGGCGAAAGACCGCGTCGATCCCAGCCATGCCCGAACTAAACACGTAAGCGCTGTGGCCTCCCTCGAGTTTTGCTACGGTTTTTTCGAGCGCTTTACGGTTGGGGTGGTTGGTACGGGCGTAGTCGTAGCCGCTTCGCGTCTTTCCTAGTTCGGCGTAAACGTAGGTCGAAGTCTGGTAAATCGGAGCAACCACGGCGCCAGTCGCTGGTTCTGGCTCCTGGCCGACATGTATTGCGTTCGTCGCAAATCCCATTGATAGTCTCCTCGTTCAATTGAGGCCGGAAGCGCAAGGCCACGGTAGGCCGACGCAAAAATGGCAGAGTGACTGAGGGCCGCGGGGGCGGCTGGGCGACAGGTCCGCCAACTCCAGCAGTGCAGAAAAGTTACAAGAGCCTGAAGGGCGAGTCAATCGCTGGTCGGCTTGACGTTTCCATAACAAGCGACGAACATAAGATCAATCGACATGGTTACACGCCGGTTCGCTTCACGATTTACGTTAGCCGCAACCCTTGCGCTGCCGGTTCTGCTTTTCGCCCGACAGGACCAGTCCAAGAAACAACAGGCTCCTTCGCCGGAAAACCGCATCACGATCATTGTCACGGGTGGTGATTCCGAGAAGCCGGTGGAGAATGCGAGCGTCTACGTCAAGACCGTCGAAGAGCACGCGGTGTTAAAAAACAAAAAGTTTGAAGTAAACGTGAAGACCAATCAGTCGGGTGTTGCGCATGTCCCCGATGCACCGCTCGGCCGCGTCCTCGTGCAAGTCGTGGCCGATGGATGGAAGACTTACGGACACTGGTATGACGTGACGGATCCGAAGCAGACAATCAAAGTCCACTTAGAACGTCCTCCGAAGTGGTATTAGCGTCTTGTGACGATTCATCAAAAAGTTCAGCCAGAAATCTTCGAAATTGCGCAAAGGGCTGGTGAACAGCGTCGTGAAACAGCGTGGAACATTTTTTCAGCATGGTCGCGCTCGAACGGTTGTTCAGAACACAGCGACACAGATTCCCCGGACAAAAAACTTTTCGAAGACTTTGTCGCGGGATCCGATTGCACCAAAATGGTGCAAACCGTATCATCGTGTTGAAAGTTGTAGGGTTACCGGAAGATTTTCCGTGGCTTTCCACAA
>Ga0306923_10001423_pt1 | contig 21150 bp, 22 predicted proteins | sample sta12Can44000108_FD_203841 | JGI IMG/M metagenome (GOLD analysis project Ga0306923, IMG submission 203841) | Lab enrichment of tropical soil microbial communities from Luquillo Experimental Forest, Puerto Rico - statanox.12C.anox.44.000.108 (v2)... | ecosystem: Environmental > Terrestrial >... | reverse complement strand
GATCGGGGCCGGCTCGGTCGCCAAGCTCGTGCACAACGGTGCCGGCTACTGCATCCAGACGGCCCTCGCCGAGATGTTCTCGGTCGGGGTCAAGGCTGGGGTCGAGCCGCTGGCGTTGTGGGAAGCTGTACGGGACGGCGCCGGCGGCCGTCGGCGCACCTTTGACGGGCTGATCGATCAGTTTCTCCCCGGCAAGTACGAGCCTGCCGCCTTTGCCCTGCGGCTGGCGCACAAGGACATGACGCTCGCCACGCAACTGGGCCGCGACTTCAACGTGCCGATGCGAATTGCCAACCTGGCGCTTGCCGAATTGAGCGAAGCTCTCAGCCGCGGCTGGGCTGAGCGCGACTCGCGCTCGCCCATGATATTGCAGCAGGAACGAGCGGGGGTCGAGATCCGTGTCGATCCGAAGCGCATCGAGGAAGCACTCCAACGCGATCCCCCGGCCTAGGCAGCCCGAACCAAGCATTGGTCATCGAACTCTCCGGCACGGGAGCAGCAGCGGCTGAGCCGAAGGATGCGGTTTGCGGCTCCCCACTCCTTTCGCGGGAAGTGGGATTACGTGCCAAATTTATGGCGCAACTTTCCGAAGAGGATTAGCTCTTCACAATCCCGATGAGGAGGCGAGCCCCGAGTGTCGACCGATTGGGTATAAATATCGGCAAAAGACCGGGGGGAAGGCGATGGCAGCCGACGACACTTGGCCCAGCGGAGCTGTCGGCCTCCAACAAGGCGAATATGGAGACGGGAGTCCGCTCGACGGGGTGCACTATCTCGAGTGCAAGCTTATCCTGAAGCCGGATCGTTTCACCTGTGTCCAGGATTTTCACGAGTACGGCTCTATCGTGCGGGAGGCGGCGCAACAATGCGAGGCCGGATTTTCTACGAAGCACATGGCGCAGCCGAAGCCTGGGATCCGAGAAGTTCTTTTTCTCGATACCGAGGACTTCCGATTTTACAACAATGCTTTCATACTGCGGCGGCGCACCACTTACGAAGACGGGTTCCCGGTGGGTGATCCGGAAATCGTCCTCAAGTTCAGGCACCCGGATTTGCACACGGCCGCAGCGGTCGACGTCCGGCCAACGATCCCGGGCAGCTACCAGATCAAGTTCAAGGCAGAAGCCCTACCACTGCGCGATCAGCTCGGCGGGTACCGCTTCCTCTATTCTCATAATGTGCAATTTGGACTCAGCCAGGCGCCCGCGGGCGACCAGACATCGATGCTGACCCTGGCCAGAATGTTCCCAGCGTTGGAGGCGCTCAAGAAGTCCGACAGCGAGAGGGTCGAACTCGTGAACCAGGCCATTGTCGAGGAGGTGCTGCAGGATCTCGGCACGGTAGACTTCGGAAAAGGAGTGGCGGCCGATTCCGATGTCGCACTCTGGCGCACCCGCGGTGAGCACAAGTCGCTCGTGGGAGAATTCTCCTTCCAACTTAAGTTCAAGCGTAGGAGCGACCTGCCGGAGAAGTCCGTGGAGCGCTGCAAGCAGTTTTACATCTCCCTTCAGAACATCGCGCCGGATTGGGTCGCGCTTGGGGTGACCAAGACGGCAATGGTCTACCGGCTCAAAGGCAATCCGCCGCAAGCCCATGAGTAAACGCTTTCCGAGCGGTCTTGGGGCACCATCAGCGGAACCGGCGGCCGCGGTCGAGCGTATCGCGCTCTGTCAGATATTCACCGCGTTTCTTATCATCGGCGCGACGAGCGTCGGCGGCGGCCTCGTCGCGTACTTGCGGCGCGACCTGGTCGCCAAGCGCGGCTGGTTGGATGATCCGACCTTCGTTCAAATGTTATCGATCAGCGAGGCACTTCCCGGCCTCAATGGGACAAATATCGCGATCCTCGCGGGGGACCGCCTGCGTGGCGCGCGGGGCGCAATTGCAGCAATTCTCGGAATTTGTCTGCCGGGCGCGCTGATCATGTTTGCCGTCGCGCTCGCATATCAAGCTCATGGTAATCGGCCCGTCGTCGCGGCGATGTTGGCGACTATAGCGGCAGCGGCCGTGGGGTGACTTTTTCGGTTACGGTGCAGCTCGGCCAGAGCTTACTCAAGCGCACCAGCGATTTCATCTTCTTATTACTGACAGTTCTTTTAGTCCATTGGCTGCATGTGTCGGTCATGGTGGTCTTGCTGGGTGTCGGAGCCGTTACCGTCTGGTGGTATCGGCCCCGGCGCAGCAGCAAGGAAGCCGTGAGGCCGTGAGGCAGCTCCCGTTCTAGTCGGCGTGTTCGCCTACCTGTCGTTGCTGACGATAGGGGGCGGCATGTCGGCGTTTCCGGAAATGAAAAGCCTCACGGTCGATGTTTATCACTGGCTGACGTTCTCGCAGCTCATCCATTTCTTTAGTATCGGTCAGCTCGCCCCCGGACCCAACATGATGATGGTGGCTGCGATCGGGGAATGGGTCGCGGGGCCGCTCGGCGCTTTCCTCGTCGTCGTCGCGTTCTTCCTTCCGACCGCCCTCATCACCTTCGGGGTGGGCCGGCTCTGGAACAGGTTGGGAGGGTGGCCTTGGAGAGACGCTATTCAGCGCGGCCTCGCCCCCGTATCGATCGGACTGCTTTTATCGGGGTCCCTGACCGTAGCGAAAGGGGCAGTTACTGGCTGGCTAACAGCCTTCGTCGCGGTCGCCGTCTTCGGATTGCTGGTACGCACTCGCATCAATCCTGCCATTCTAATCGTGGGAAGCGGACTGATCGGCTTGTTCACGTTTCTCGACAAGTAGCCCCGCGGCCATCCCGAACGGCCGGTTCCCTCGACGCGATCTCCCGCGTTATAGTGAGCAAGGCCCTTACTTGGCCGCCGACGTGAGAGGAGTGACGAGCAATGGATGGAACCGGCGTGGAGCTGGATTGTCTCGAAGGTGTTCGGATCGTTGATTTTACGCAATTCGAGGCGGGGCCTTCCTGCACCGAGGCGCTCGCCTGGCTCGGCGCCGAGGTGGTCAAGATCGAAAACCCAAAGATCGGCGATCCTGGCCGCAGATTGCGGCCAGGGCAACCGGATGACGATCCCTGGTATTTCCACCAATTCAACGCCAACAAGAAATCGATCACCCTCAATTTGAAAGCCCCTCGAGGGCTCGAAATCGTCAAGGAATTGCTGAAAAAGGCCGACGTCACGGTCGAGAACATGGCGCCCGGCACGATCGAGCGGCTGGGCCTGGGCTACGACGTGGTCAGGGAGTTGAACCCGGGGATCGTCTATTGCCAAGTCAAGGGTTTTGGCGCCGGCAGCCCGTACGAGAAAAACCTCGCCTTCGACATGATCGCGCAGGCGGCGGGCGGCCCGACCAGCGTCACCGGCTACGGCGACCGCCCGCCGGTCAAGCCGGGCCCATCCTTTGGCGACACCGGCACCGGCATGCTGATGGCGATCAGCATCCTGGCCGCGTTGCGCAAGCGTGACCGCACCGGCAAAGGGCAGCGGCTGCAGGTGGCGATGCAAGATGCGATGATCCATTATATGCGCGTGCCGTTTTCGCGCACGCAGCTCAGCGGCAAGGCCCAGCTGCGCGGCGGCAGCGACCGGTCCCAGCCCGGCGGACTGGTGCCGTCGGCGCTCTACCCGTGCGAGCCCGGCGGCCCCAACGATTACGTCTACGTGTTTACGAGCCGCGCCAATCCGGAGCATTGGACGCGCCTGTTGAAGGTGATCGGCCGCGAAGACCTGGTCGGCGACCCGCGCTACCAGACCAATCAGGCCCGCAGCGGGCGCGCGGCTGAGGTCGACGAGATCATCGCCGCCTGGACGCGCCAGCATTCCAAGGAAGAGGCGATGCGGATCATCGGCGAGGCCGGGGTCCCGGCCGGGGCGGTGTTCGACACGCTCGAGCTGATGAACGATTCTTCACTCGCCGAGCGCGGCATCATGCAGACCGTTGAGCACCCGACGACCGGTGCCTACAAGATGCCGGCGTGGCCCGTTCGCTTCGACGGCGTGCCGGCGCGCGTGAAGCCGTCGCCGCTGCTCGGCCAGCACAATGCCGAGGTGCTCGGCGGTTGGCTCGGTATCGGCTCCACCGAGGTGGAGGCGTTGCGCGCCGAGGGCATTGTGTAAGGGGGGCGTGCTCAGCGCCCCTCGTCAGTCCGAAAGCACGAGGCGACGTCGATCTTGTCCATCCCTTCAAGGCTTTCTTGTACGGTACTGTAGATCGTGCAGTGATGGTCTTCGATGGCGATCCGCGCGACCTGGAAGACAAATTCTTTGCGACTGCTGCCGAACGTCACGCTGATCGCATCGCCGACCGCGACGCGCGGGGGTAGACGGATATGGTGGTACTGGTTGCAGGTGCTGCCGACGAGCCAATTGCGGCATTTGGTCAGCACGCCGGGTCCGCCCGGCGTGACCGCTTCGACGATCATGGACTGATCAGCCACGGCCGACGCGCAAGCCGCGGCGGCGATCAACAAACCAGCAATCAAGATCCGCAGCGCCATCAGCCTTCGCCGATCGAATGCCGCATGATACACCATCGCTCGGCATCACGGCCTTTTAACCAAAGGAGGACACCGAGATGAAGCTCTATTATGCCCCCGGCGCGTGCTCGATCGGCATCCATGTCTTGCTCGAAGAAATCGGCAAACCCTATCAGCTGGAAGCCGTCAATTTCCGCGAGGGCGCGCAATACCAGCCGACCTATACCGGCATCAACCCGAAATCTAAGGTACCCACGCTCGAACGCGACGACGGCTCGGTCCTGACCGAATTCCCTGTCATCGCGCGGTGGCTCGCGCTGAAAAATCCGCAAGCCAACCTCATCCCCAGAGACGAGGAGATCGACCTCCGGGCGATGGAGGCGATGGAATATGCGGTCGGCACGATCCACGCGCAGGGCTTCACCCGGCTGTTCCGCACCGAACGCTTCGCACCGTCCGCATCCGATTACGAAAAGGTTAAGGCGCAAGGCCGCGAACAGATCGAGAAGGGATTTGCGATCGTCGACAAGGCGCTAGCGGGCAAGGACTATCTCGGCGGCAACAATCTCTCGGCGGCCGACGCCGCGCTGTTCTATGTCGAATATTGGGGGGCAAAACGGCTCGGCATGCAATTGCCGAAGAACTGCGCCGCCCATTTCGAGCGGATGATGGCACGCCCGGCAGTGCAGCGGGCGTTGCAGCAGGAGGGCCTCAACTAACGCACTGATCGGGTTGAAGGATGGGCGCGCAATGCGCTGAGTTTCGGAAGGAGTGACAGCAGATGGATGGAAATGTCGTACCGCCGAATTGCCTCGCCGGCATCAAAGTTCTCGATCTGACCCAGTTCGAGGCCGGAACAACTTGCACCGAGGCGCTCGCCTGGATGGGTGCAGATGTCGTCAAGGTAGAGAACCCCGACGGCGGGGAAGCCGGGCGCCGGGGGGTGGCGGATCCCTATTACTTCATGATCTACAGCGCCAACAAGCGGTCGATCACCGTCAATCTCAAATCCGAACGCGGTTTGGGCTTGGTCAAGGAGATGGCCAAACATGCTGATGTGTTTGCCGAAAATTTCGGACCCGGCGTCATCGAACGGCTGGGCCTCGGCTATGACGTGATCAGCGCAATCAACCCGCGCATCATCTATGCTCAGGTCAAGGGCTTCGGTGAGGGCAGCCCTTATGAAAAGGGCCTGTGCTTTGATCCGATCGCCCAGGCCGTCGGCGGTGCGATGAGCATCACCGGGGAACCCGGCGGCAAGCCGATCAAGCCCGGGCCGACGATCGGTGACACCGGCACCGGCATGCTGCTGGCGTTCAGCATCGTCAGCGCGCTCTACCAGCGCGCCTCGACAGGCAAAGGCCGTCGGCTACAAGCGGCGATGCAGGATTCGGTCATGCATTACAGCCGCGGCATGTTCATCAGACAGGCGCAGAGCGGCCAACCTGCGCCGCGCCGGCCGGCGGGCGGCAATGCGCCGTCGGGGATCTTTCCGTGCAAGCCCGGCGGTCCCAACGACTACGTCTATCTGTTGACTAGTCGCGCCAACCCCGAGCATTGGCCGCGGCTCCTAAAACTGATCGGGCGCGAGGAGCTGATCGGCGATGCGCGCTACGACAAGGCCTCCGCCCGAGTGGAGCATGAGGCCGAGGTCAATGAGATCATCGCCCAATGGACGCGCCAGCACACCAAGGAAGAGGCGATGGCGTTGATCAGCGGCGCAGGCGTCCCTGCCGGAGCTGTCTTCGACTCGATGGAGCTGACGAATGAGCCGAGCTTCTACGAGCGCGGTATCCTTCAGGAGATGCAGCACGGCGACTGGAAGATGACGATGACGACCTGGCCGGTCCGCTTTGACGGTGCGGTCGCTCCGCTCAAACCGGCACCATTGCTCGGCGAGCACACCACCGAAACGCTCAGTGATTGGCTCGGGTTGGGCGCCGCCGACGTGGAGACGCTGCGCCGGGAAGGGGTCGTCTGATCGCAAGCCCCCTCCTTCGTTCTCGCTGAGGAGTGTCTTTCCCGGGTGGCCGGCTTTGTCCAGCTGCCCGGGCGAGACCCGAAATGACAATGGCTGAACAAAGGCTCCGCTACCTTTCCGGTTTCGGCAACGAGCATGCCACCGAGGCGCTGCCGGGCACGTTGCCCGAGGGCCAGAATGCGCCGCAGCGGCCTCCCCGCGGTCTCTACACCGAGCAGATCTCGGGCACGCCGTTCACCGCACCACGCGCCGAGAACCGGCGAACTTGGCTCTATCGCATCCGGCCGTCGGCGATGCACCCGCCATTCCGCCGGATCGACAATGGCCTGATCCGCAGCGCGCCGTTCGACGAGACAGCGCCGCCGCCAGACCGGCTCAGATGGAACCCGCTGCCGTTTCCCGACGAACCAGCCGATTTTGTCGACGGGCTCGTGACGATGGGCGGGAACGGCGATGTCGGCGGCCGGTTTGGCGTCGGGATACATATCTACCGCGCGACCGAGCCGATGCGGTCGCGTGTCTTTTACAACGCCGACGGCGAGCTGTTGATCGTGCCGCAGAGCGGACGATTGCGGCTGGCGACCGAGCTCGGCATCATAGAGGCGAGACCCGGCGAAATCACGGTGATGCCGCGCGGCATAAAATTCCGCGTCGGACTGCCCGACGGCCGCGCGCGCGGCTATGTCTGCGAGAATTACGGCGCGCTTTTCGCTCTGCCCGAGCTCGGCCCGATCGGCGCGAACGGCCTTGCCAACCCGCGCGACTTCCGCACGCCGGCCGCCGCCTTCGAAGACGGCGACGAGCGCTGCGAGGTGGTCGCCAAATTCGAGGGCAATCTCTGGGCTACCGAACTCGACCACTCGCCGCTCGACGTCGCCGCCTGGCACGGCAACTACGCCCCATACGTCTACGATCTCGCGCGCTTCAATACGATCGGGACAGTTAGCTTCGACCACCCGGACCCGTCGATTTTTACTGTCCTGACCTCGCCGAGCGAGACCCACGGCATCGCCAATTGCGATTTCGTAATCTTCCCGCCGCGCTGGCTGGTCGCCGAGCACACCTTCCGGCCGCCCTGGTTCCATCGCAATTACATGAACGAGTTTATGGGCCTCGTGCACGGCGTCTATGACGCCAAGGCAGAAGGCTTCGCGCCCGGCGGCGCCTCACTGCACAATTGCATGTCCGCGCACGGCCCCGACCGCGCCACGTTCGAGAAAGCCGTCGCGGCTGAACTCGAGCCCCAGAAGATCGAGGACACGCTCGCCTTTATGTTCGAGACGCGCATGCCCGTTCGCCCCACCCGCTTCGCGCTCGAAACCGACGCCCTGCAGCGTGATTACGATGCGTGCTGGGCGGGCTTCGAGAAACTGTTCCAGGGATAATCACCACCAGGTACGGAGGGCATAGAGGAACTCTCCTCATGTCCTCTGTGCCTCTTTGGTCAATCTTACGTCACCGACGAAAAGCTCGTCGGCTGCAGGATACTGTTCTCCACTCTAGCGACGATGGCGCCGTTCTTCTCGGTCTCGGCCCGCTTGGTGTGCCATTCGGGATCGGCCTGAAAGGCATTCCATTTTTTCTCGCGGTCGGCGAGCGATTCCCATTTGAGCAAATAGTACAAGGCTTGGTTCGAATCGCCGATCGCGGTGGTCCAAAAGCCGGCCTGCTCGATGCCGTGCCGCTTCCAGATCCCTAACGTGATCGTATCGAAGCGCTTCAGCAGATCCGGCAAACGCCCTGGTACACAGTGGTAGACACGCAGTTCGTAGAGCATGGCTTCCTCCGTTACTTTACCGACGAGAAGGTGGTCGGCTGCAGGATCGTGTTGGTGATCGAGGCAACGATCTGACCGCTCTTTTCAGTCTCGGCGCGACCGGCGATCCATTCGGGGTCGGCCGCAAACCCGGCAAAGCGCTTAGCCCGGTCATCGAGCGATTCCCATTTGAGCATGTAGGTCAGATCCTGGTTCGACGGCCCGATAGCCGTGGTCCAGAACCCGGCCTGTTGGATGCCATGCTTTTTCCACAGCGGCAGGGTGAGCGTGTCGAAGCGCTTTATCAGGTCGGGCAGACGCCCAGGCACGCAATGGTATACGCGCAGCTCATAGATCATCGTGTTTTCTCCTTTTGAGTGAACCGACAGCAAAAATCAATGGAGCCGCGCCTCAGCCCAGGCGGCGGCATCGAGCAACGCCTCGTCGCGGAAGCGTGGACCCACGAGCTGAATGCCGAGCGGCAAGCCGCTGCGGCCGCTTCCGGCCGGCAGAGTCAGACAGGGTGTCCAGGCCAACGTCCAGATCGAGTTGAAGTTGGGCTCCCCTGTCGAGGCCAGTCCCTTTGGTGCCTCACCCGGGGCGCTCGGGGTGAGCAGCACATCGACATCGGCAAAGACATCGTCGAGATAGCGGCGGAACGCTTCCGCTGTCTCGATGGCCTCGATATAGGCGGCAAGGGGCAGCGCCCGCCCTTGCGCCAGGAGCCCGTCTCGCAGCGCCTCGCTCAACTTGTCACCGTGCATCTCGTATTCATGGGCGTAATTGCGTGCAGCTTCGAATGCAAAGATCCGGCGGTGCTGGTCGAGAATATTCGCCGGGGTCAGCGTAACATCGCGCACCGTGGCGCCGGCAGAAGCCAGCACTGCGGCGGTATGCTCGAGCAGGGCATGAGTGTCGCCGTCGGCGCGCTCCCACGCTGGCGTGCGGCAAAAGCCGATGCGCGGGACAGCGGATGCGCGGTCGACCCGGTGCGGCTCCTGGGCGAGCAGCACGCCGCGCAACAGCGCGACGTCTTCGAGGCTGCGGCAGATGATCCCGAGCGTGTCGAGATTGTGGCACTGCATCTTGACGCCGACCCGGCTGAACTCGCCAAAGCTCGGCTTGTAGCCGATGACGCCGCAGAACGCCGCTGGACGGATCGTCGAGCCGCCGGTCTGCGTGCCAAGCGCCAGCGGCACCTGGAAATCGGCGACAGCCGCGGCCGAGCCGCTTGACGATCCGCCGGGTGTGTGCTCGGCATTGTGGGGATGGACCGTCGGGCCAGGATAGCGGTTGGCGAATTCGGTGGTCACGGTCTTGCCGAGGATGACACCGCACGCGGCGCGGATCAGCGCGACGCAGGCGGCATCGGCAAAAGGCCGGTTGCCGCGATAGATCGGTGAGCCGTGCTCGGTCGGCATATCGACCGTGTCGATGACGTCCTTGACGCCGACCGGCACGCCGGCTAGCCGGCCTTTCCTTCCAGCACGGTCGACGGCCCGCGCCTGAGCAAGCGCCTGCTCCGGATCGAGCCAGTGCCAAGCCTTGATCTCGGCGCCAGCGCGCGCCCGCTCGAGGCAGGCGCGGGTCAGCGCCTCGGCGGTCAGTTCGCCGGCCGATAGCTGGGCGGCCGCCTCCGAGGCGGTGAAGTGTTCGGGGCCGCTCACGGCCGCTCTCCTTCGACAAGCCGTTGTTCGACCCATAGCGCGATTGCGAGCAGACGCTCATCGGTGTGGCGGCGAGCGACCAGCTGCACACCGACCGGCAAGCCGTCCGGCCCTCGACCGGCCGGCAGGGTGAGGCAGGGCATGTAGAGCTGCGTCCACAAAGCGTTGAATGCCGCCGAACCGGTATCAGCGAGACCGCGCGGGGCCTGGCCCGCAGCCGGCAGGGTGAGGATCGCGTCGAAGCCCGACGCCCAATTTTGTGCCGCAACCCGCGCCCTTTCCGCACCGCGGCAGGCGGTGCGGAACTGATCGAGTGTGAGCTGACGGCCGAGCGCGATCTTTTCCTCGCGCAGCCGCGCGCTGAGCAAGGCTTCGTGCCGGTGGAGCTCAGGCATGTGATTGCGCAGGCCTTCGAATGCCCCGAGGATGCGCTGCCTCTCATCACCGTCGGCTGATTCCGGTGGCGCCTCGGTGTCGCTGACCACAGCGCCCGCGGCAGCCAGCCGCTCTGCCGCCGCTTCGAGCACCGCTCGCCCTTCGGGCTGCGCCTCGTCCCAATGCGGGCCGCGGCACAAGCCGAGGCGCGGGCCTGCCTCCGGCATCGCCGGCAGGGCATAGGGGATCGCCATCATTGCCGCGCAGAACAGCGCGATGTCGCCGACCGAACGCGCCATGATCCCGACAGTGTCGAGAGCCTCGGTATTGATGCGCATGCCGGCGGGCGGGAACAGACCAAAGCTCGGCTTGAACCCGACGACGCCGCAATAGGCTGCCGGGCGGATCACCGAGCCGCCGGTTTGCGTGCCGATCGCCAGCGGCACCATGAAGTCTGCAACCGCTGCGGCCGAGCCGCTCGACGAACCGCCGGGCGAAAAATCAGGATCGTTCGGGTTAGTCGTCGGGCCAGGATGGCGGTTGGCGAACTCGGTCGTCACCGTCTTGCCGATCAGGATCCCGCCAGCCGCACGAGGCAGCGCCGCGGCGCTGGCATCGCTTGCCGGCCGGCACCCGACATAGATCGGCGAGCCATAGGTCGTCGGCATGTCGGCGGTATCGAAGATGTTCTTGATGCCGATCGGCACGCCCCTGAGCAGCGTGTCTTGTTTTGTCCGATCGAACTCGCGCGCCGCGGCGAGCGCCGCCTCGCCAGAGAGATGGCTCCACGCCCGTACCACCGGCTCGCGCCCCGTGATCCGCTCGAGGCAGCTGCGGACGACGGCTTCGGCGCTCAGCTTGCCGCTTTCGATGAGGTGAACTAGCGTTGTAGCAGGAAGGCGATGTGGTTCGACATTCGGCATGGCGGACCCCGGCCGGCGACAGACCGGTATTTAGCCACAGTGGCGCGCCGTGCGCATTCAAAACCGTGGAATCCCGAACCGGTCGGGGGCAGAGTTGACGCAGCGAACGAGAAATCCGGGAGGAATGACTGATGTCCCAGGCGACAATCGTGACGCAGGATACCCGCCGGCCGGCGTGACGAACCCATCTCGCGCCGTATGCTCCTGGCGGCAGGGAGCACCGGGTTGGTCGCCGCCGCGGAATTGGCGGCACGCAGCGCGCTTGCTCAAGGTGTCCCGACGCCCGGCATGCCGGCGGTCCAGGCTCCGGTCCGGCAGGATTGGCTCGACAACACCGCGAAGCGATCATCGAGCCCGAGCTGCCGATTATCGACCCCCACCACCATTTGTGGGACCGCCTGAATTATCGTTATCTGTTCCCGGAGCTGCTCGCCGATGTCGGCAGCGGTCACAACATCCGCAGCACGTGTTACGAGCAGGTCCGCGAGATGTACCGTGCCGCCGGGCCTGAGGAGCTCAAATCGCTCGGCGAGACCGAGTTCGTCAGCGGCGTCGCGGCGATGAGCGAGTCGGGCAGATACGGGCCGACGCGATGCATCGCCGGCATCATCGGCTTTGTCGATCTGCAGCTCGGCTCCCGCGCCAAGGGTGTCCTTGAGCAGCATGTCGCAGTTTCCAATGGCCGCCTCCGGGGCATCCGCAACGGCTCGACCTGGTCGGACGACCCGACTCTGAAGACCTTTACCGCGGGTGCCCCCAAGGGTCTGCTGCCGGACAAGAGCTTTCGCGAGGGGTTTGCGGCGCTCGCGCCGCTTGGCCTCGCGTTCGACGGGTGGATGTTTCAAACCCAGCTCGACGACCTCGTCGATCTGGCGCGGGCCTTCCCGCAAACGACGATCGTGCTGAACCACGTCGGCGGCCCGCTCGCGATCGGTCCCTACGCCGGCAAGCGCGAGGAGGCGTTCACCGAGTGGCGCAACCGGATCCGTAAGATCGCCGCCCTTCCTAATACTTATGTCAAGCTCGGCGGGCTCGGCATGAAAATGATCGGCTTCACCTTTTACGAAAACCCCGAACCGCCTTCCTCGCAAGATTTGGAGAAGGCGTGGCGGCCCTATATCGAGACCTGCATCGAGGCTTCGGCCCGCAACGCGCGATGTTCGAGAGCAATTTCCCGGTGGACAAAGGCACCTGCAGCTATCAGGTCCTGTGGAACGCCTTCAAGCGCATCGCCGCCGGCTACTCGGCCGACGAGAAGATCGCGCTCTTCAGTGGCGCGGCAGCAAAGGCGTATCGCCTGGCGGTGTGAACTGGTCCCTCTGATAGTGCGGGTGACGCGGGTCTGACCCGGCGTCAAAACCGTGGCGTTCGCTGTCTCGCCGTAGCAGACTTCCTCCGGAAGCTTTTGCGAGGCACCTGATGCAGACACAAGCCCCCAGCCGTCATCTGCCGATCCGCAAGGACTGGCTCGCTGCGACTCAGGAGCCGGCCCTCGAACCCGACCGCCAGATCATTGATCCGCACCATCATCTGTGGGACCGGCCGGGCAACCGTTATCTGCTGCACGACCTGGTCGAGGATTTGAGCAGCGGCCACAATATCCGCGCCACGGTGTTTCTCGAATGCCGCGAGATGTACCGCGCCGAGGGGCCGCCGGAATTGCGCTCGCTTGGCGAGACCACCTTTGTCGCCGGGGTGGCGGCGATGAGCGAGAGCGGCAAATACGGCCCGGCTCGGGCCTGCGCCGGGATCATCGGCAATGTCGATTTCCGCATCGGCAGCCGGGCCAAGGGCATTCTCGAACAGCACATTGTCGCTTCGGGCGGCCGCTTCCGCGGCATCCGCAACGGCGCGACCTGGCATGCCGACCCGAGCCTCAGGGTCTTCACCTCGGGCGCCGGCGAAGGCCTCTATCTCGACCGCTCCTGGCGTGAGGGCTTTGCGGCTTTGGCGCCGCTCAACCTGTCCTTCGAGGCGTGGATGTTCCACAGCCAGCTCGGCGATTTGGTCGACCTCGCCCGCGCCTTCCCGGAAACCAAGATCGTGCTGAACCACGTCGGCGGCGCGCTCGGTGTCGGCCCCTATGCCGACAAGCGCAAGGAAGTCTTCGCCGATTGGAGCACGCAAATCGCCAAGCTCGGCCAGTTCCCCAATGTTTACATCAAGCTCGGCGGGCTCGGCATGCCGTCGCTGAGCGGGTTCGAGATGGGTCGGCAAGATTCGGCGCCATCCTCGGAACAGCTGGCGCAGGCGTGGCGGCCCTATCTCGATACCTGCATCGCCGCGTTCGGCCCCGACCGCTCGATGTTCGAGAGCAATTTCCCGGTCGACAAGGGGATGTGCAGCTATGCGAATTTGTGGAACGCGTTCAAGCGCGTCGCCGAGAGCTATTCGCAGGATGAAAAGAACGCGCTGTTTCACAACACCGCGCTGAAGTTCTATCGCCTGTGGTGATCTCGGGAAGAGCTGTCGCGGATAAGCAGGGAGCAACAATGGCGCACCCTACGTCTACTCAGCGCATAGAGCAGGTTATCAGAACGTATATCCGGGCATGCAACGATGCCGACGCAACGGCCATCGCTGCTTGCTTCAGTCCTGACGCGGTTCATTATAGGCCCGCGGCCCCGAAATGGTCGGGGGCAGCGACCATTGGCGACCATTTCGCAACGAGAGTACAGGAGCTGGGTCTCTGCTGGACCGTTGATCAAGTGCTAGTCGATGTCGAGCGATGCGCGGCAGCGCTCGAATGGACGCGGTTTGATCACAATGCCCAAGTTGTTCGGGGCGTGGACTGGTTCGTCTTTGAGCCGCAGACAGTCCGAATTCGCGAAGTCCGACCTTATTTCGCTGTTTCACCTCGTCCCGATTTAGCGCGGCAAGAAATGCGAGATTTCGACTACTCCGGGCGGGGGTATCCAACAAACGCACCGCCCCGCTAACCGACGGGGAAGCGCCTCGGCGCAGCAGCCAAGCCTCCAAGGAGAAACGCCATGCCATTGCCACGACAAGAGGTCGACGCCACCACCCCCAAATACTTGCGCGACAAATACGCGGTCGTCGGTCTCGGTGAGACCACCTATACCCGTGGCTCGGGCCGGACGACGCGCGCTTTGGGTACCTGGGCGGTTCGCAATGCGATGCTGGATGCCGGGCTCAAGCCCTCGGACATCGACGGCATGCTGTCCTACCAGGGCGGCGACTCGACCTCGGGGACGTTCATCTCCGGCGATCTCGGCATGCGCCTCAACTTCTACATGGATGTGATGGGCGGCGGCTCGTCGACCGAGGCGCTGATCGGCATCGCGATCGGGCTGATCGAGGCCGGATGCTGCAAGACCGTCGCGATCTTCCGGTCGATGAACGGCTATTCGCAGGTGCGCATCGGCGGCACCGGGGCGCGCTCCGCGGCGCCGGTCAGTGGCGACATGCTGCACAATCGCGCCTATGGCTGGCAGAGTGCGGGGCAGAGCTTTGCCCCGACCTTTATGCGCCACATGTACGATTACGGCACCAAGCCCGAGCAGGTCGCGATGGTCAAAGTGGCGCACAGCCACCACGCCTCCAACAATCCGAAGGCCTATTACAAAAAGCGCTTTACGGTCGAGGACGTGCTCAGTAGCCGATTCATCTGTAAGCCGCTGCACCTATTGGACTGCTGCGTTGAGACCGACAACGCGACTTGCGTCATTGTGACTTCGGCCGAGCGGGCTCGCGACATGAAGCAGCCACTGGTGCTGATCCGCGGCGTCGTCGGCCGCTGCAACAAGCCGCGTCTCGACATGCATTACCAGCACGGACCGATCTCGACCGTCGCCGGCTACTATGCGCGGCAAATCCTGTGGCCCAATGCCGGCGTCGGACCGGAAGACATCGACGTCACCGGCTCCTACGATGCCTTCACGTTTACGACGATGCTGCAGCTCGAGGATTACGGCTTCTGCAAAAAGGGCGAGGGCGGCGAATATGTCAGCAGCGGGGCGATCCAGCTCGGCGGCAGGCGGCCCAACAATACCAGCGGCGGGCATCTCTGCGAGGGCTACACCCACGGCATGAACATGGTCATCGAGAACACCCGACAGCTGCGCCACGACGCCGACGACTCCTGCCCGGTCGGGCCCGATGGCAAACGTCAGCACACCTACGACTACCGCGAAGGCGGCTGCCGCCAGGTCAGGAATGTCGAGGTCAGCGCCAATTTCGGCTGGGCCAACCCGTCGACCGCCTCGTCGATGGTCATGCGGCGCGGCTGAAAAGATCCTGTCTCGTCACCCCCGCGCAGGCGGGGGTCCGGGGCCACCGCTCGCACTGTGAACCCCTGGGTTCCCGCTTCCGCGGGAACGACAGAGGAAAGCTTGAAGGAGAGACAAAATGCCTATTCGCGGCGAATATCTGGGGATGGGGCTCACTGTCGACGATCTCGACATCGAGAACACCGAATATTTCCACCACTGCGCCGAGCATGATTTTCACCTGCAGGCCTGCGCGCAATGCGGCCGGCTGCGCTATCCGCCGACCACCGCCTGCCCCTGGTGCGCAAGTCTCGAGTCAACCTGGAGAAGGGTCGAAGGAAAAGGGACGGTACATTCTTATAGTGAGGTGCATCACGCGATCCAGCCGGCGTTCCGCGGTCATACGCCCTATCTGATTCTGCTAGTCGATCTCGACACACAGAAGGGCGAACCGACCACCGACGAAGCGTTGCGCGTGATCGGCAATCTCGCCACCCCGGACGGTCAGCTCGCTCCACCAGATATGGTAGAGAGGGTCGGCATCGGTACCCGCGTGCGCATGGTGTTTAGCGACGTCGCCCCCGGGCTCGCTTTGCCGCAATGGACGATCGACGAGACCGCCCCGAAGCCTGCTGGCGTCTGGCGCTACCCGCAGGAATGATGCAAGCAGCACTGGAATGGCAAGTCGAAGAAACCTGCCTCAATGCCTGGCCGGCATTGCGGGAGGTGCTGCTCGACGGTTGGCTGCTGCGCTTCAGCGACGGTCTGACTCGTCGCGCTAATTCGGCAAACCCACTGTGGCCGGTTGCGCACGCCGATATTGCAGCGAGCGAAGCGCTCTATCGACGGCTCGGGCTGCCAGCAATTTTCCGCGTGCTGACCTTGATCGAGCCGTCGGTCGACGAGCGTCTCGCAGCGGCCGGCTATACGAGCGAGGGCGAGAGTTGCGTCCTCTATGGCGCCATTGGCGAGATTGCAACAGCGCGGGATCCAGAAGTCCGGGTGTCGCCCCTAGCGACCCCGGAGTGGTTTGCGGCAATGGCGGCATTGCAACGACACACACAACAAGAGGCTGAGACCTATCGCGGGATCGTTGGTCAAATCGCGATCCCGACCGCGTTTGCAGTGCTTTCTTCGGACGGAGGGGTCGTCGCGCTCGCTTACGGCGCGGTCCACAACGGGTTGCTGTGCTATGAATCGGTGATTACCGATAGCCGCCAGCGGCGTCATGGTTACGGCCGCCGGATCATCACTGCTGTGGCCGCGTGGGCCAAGGAAGGCGGCGCGTATGGCGCGTGCCTCGAAGTGGAAGCAGACAATATCCCCGCCCGTGCGCTTTACGACGCAATCGGGTTGAAACGCGAACTCTATCGCTACCATTACCGCCGTGAACCGCGTCGGAGCTGAGGAGGACGCATGAAGATCGATATTACCGGCAAGCGCGCCGTCGTCACGGGAGGCAGCCGCGGCATCGGACGCGCGATCGCATTGGCCTTTGCCGAGGCGGGTGCTGGCGTGTCGATTTGCGCGCGCGGCGCCGAGGCGTTGAATGCCGCGCGCGAGGAAGTCGCCCGGCATGGCGCCGTGGCGCACGCGGCGGTGTGCGACCTTTCGGATGCCGCAACGATTCCGAGATACGTCGCGGAGGCGGCGGAGGCGCTCGGCGGCATCGATATTCTCGTCAACAACGCCTCAGGCTTCGGCACCAGCGACGACGAGAACGGCTGGGCCGTCAGCATCTCCGTCGATCTGCTGGCGACGGTCCGCGCGAGCCGCGCGGCGTTGCCCCATCTCGAAAAATCGGGCGATGCCGCGATCCTCAACATTTCGTCGATCTCGGGGCTTCGCGCCACCCCTCGCACTCCGCCTTACGCAGCCGCCAAGGCCGCGGTGTTGGAATACACGCTGACCCAGGCCGCATCGCTCGCGCGCAAGGGCATCCGCGTCAACTGCATCGCCCCCGGCTCGATCGAATTTCCCGGCGGCACCTGGGCGCGGGCCAAAGCTCAAAATCCCGACCTCTACGGTCGGATCCTCCGGAGCATCCCGTTCGGACGGCTCGGCCGGCCCGAGGAGGTGGCGCAGGTCGCGCTGTTCCTGTGCTCGCCGCTCGCCAGCTGGGTGACCGGCCAGAATATCGCCGTCGATGGCGGCCAGGTGCTCTGAGGCCGACGCCATTGTTGTGCTCGGCTGTCGCGGGCCGGCGGCGCTGACCCGGCGGCTCGATCGCGGCATCCAACTGTACCAAGTGGGCGCCGCGCCGCTGCTCGTCCTTTCGGGCGGCAACCCTGGACCGATCGAGGAAGCGGAATTCATGCGGCGGGCGGCGCTCGCCCGCGGCGTGCCGGAGAGCGCGCTGCTTGTCGAGGCTGCCTCCCGCAATACGCTCGAGAATGCGCGGGAAACTGCGCGACTGCTGCGATCGAAAGGTCTGCGATCGGTAGTGCTGGTCAGCGACCGGCTTCATCTACCGCGGGCGAGGCTGCTGTTCCGGTTTGCCGGATTGGAGGTCGTAGGTTTGGCAGCCGTGTCGCCGCTCTCGCCGAAGTGGCAGGTTCGTGCCGCCATCCGCGAGATTGCGGCGCTGCCCTGGAGCTTGCTGCGCGCACTGATCACACGCCAAACCGGGGCATCATCCGCCAGAACCAGGCGGCGACTGCGAGCGTCGCACCGCCGGTCATCAGGAACAGCTCGGGGATGCTGATCCCGGCGGCGCTCAGCAGCATCGTTGCGGCGGAGGCAATAACCATTGCTGCGGCGTTGACGATGTTGTTCGCCGCGATCACGCGGGCGCGGTGTGCGCGCTCGGTGGCGGCCTGCAGCAACGTATAGAGCGGCACGACGAAAATCCCGCCCGAGGCGGCGATGGCGAAGAGGTCGGCGAGAATTCGCCAATGCACCGGATCGCGCAAAAATGTGCCGAGGGCGGCGAGCCCGCCGGACGCTCCCGCCGTCGGACTGGCCAGCCACAGATCGATCGAGAACAGCCCGATCCCGAGGGCCCCCCACGGCACGTAACGCAAACCGAGCTTGCCGCCGAGCAGGCGATTGCACAGCAGCGAGCCGGTCGCGATGCCGACCGAGAAGAGGGTCAGAAACAATGTCACGACCGCCTCTTCCGCGCCCAGAATGAAGCGGACGTAGCTCGGAAATTGCGAGAGATAGATCGCGCCGGCCAGCCAGAACCACGAGATGCCGAGCATCGAGCGGAGCGGGACGGCATCGGCTACCGCTTGCCGGACGACCCGTGCGGTCGTCGCCAGCAAGTTCCAGCGCGAACCCTCGCGCCGCGCCGCGGGCGTACGGCGCGGTATCCCCCAGCTCACTCCCCAGGCAGCAAGCGCCACCGTAACGATGATCGCCGCGACGGCTGCCGAACCATGCCGGGTCGCGATCAGCATGCCGGCGATCGTGCCGAACAGTATCGCGATGAAGGTGCCGGCTTCGACGAGCGCGTTACCGAGCAGCAGCTCCTCGGCGCCGAGGAGATCCGGCAGGATCGCGTATTTGAGCGGGCCGAAGAACGCGGCCTGGATCCCCATCGCGAACAGTAAGGCGAGCAGCACGGCCGCGCTGCCGGCGAGAACCCCGCCGGCGGCGGCGAGCATGACCGGGATCTCGATGAGCTTGATAAGGCGGATCAGCCACGCCTTGTCTTCTTCGTCGGCGATCTGGCCGGCGGTCGCCGAGCACAGAAAAAACGGCAGCATGAAAAGACCCGCGGCGAGCGGGATCATGATCTGCGCCGAAAATTGCCCCGCCACGTCGGCGCGATAGGCGATCATCAGCACCAGCGCGTTCCTCAACGCGTTGTCGTTGAACGCGGAGAGGAACTGCGTCGCGAACAGCGGCCCGAAGCGGCGCGAGCAGAGCAGAGAAACCGTGCTCTGGCGCAATCCTATGCTCCCCTCCCTTCGGCTGGTTTAATCCCTCCCCCTCGATGGGGGAGGTTAGGAGGGGGTGAGCGCCTCCGCAACGAGGAAGCGGAAGCGCGAAACCGGCTAACGCCGATTACGACACCGCAAACCGGAGAGCCTCGGCAGCATCACCCCCACCCTGACCCGCCCCCATCAAGGGGGCGGGGACGCGCCGACAAATCTGTAGACACTGTAGCACAGGAGGGAGAGGGATTAGGGTGGGGACGGCAATTTCCGCTCGACCAGCCGGACAAACAGGCTGGCGCCGAACGGCAATACCGCATCATTGAAATCGTAGCCTGGGTTGTGCACTTCGCAGCCGCCGGCCGCGTCGCCATTGCCGATCTGGATATAGGCGCCCGGCCGCTGGTTCAACATGTACGAGAAATCTTCCGACGCCATGACCAGATTGCCGTTACGGTTGACGTTCTCGGCGCCGACCAACCCGGCGGCGGTGTCGGCGATGAATTCGGCCTCGGCGGCGTCATTGACGAGCGGCGGAAACAGCGCCCGGAAATCGAGCTCCGCGGTCGCCCCGAACCCGCTCGCGACCCCGGAGGCGATGCGGCCCATATTCTGCTCGATCAGCGCCATGATCTTCGCATCGAAAGCCCGCACGGTGCCGCGGATGAAGGCCTGTTCGGGAATCACGTTGTAGGCGTCGCCGGCGTGGATCTGGGTGACGCTGAGGACCGCGGTGTCGAGCGGCCTGACATTGCGGGAGACGACGGTCTGCAGCGCCGTCGTGATGTGGCTCGCGACGATCACCGGATCGATCCCCGATTCGGGCCGCGCGCCGTGCGCACCTTTGCCGGTAATTGCGATGTCGAAATAAGCGCCGCCCGCCATCATCGGCCCGGTGCGGATCTGAAATTTGCCGACCGCCAGCCCCGGCCGGTTGTGCATGCCAAAAATCGTATCGCACGGAAAGCGTTCGAACAGCCCGTCCTTGACCATCGCCTCGCCGCCGCCGAGCCCTTCCTCGGCAGGCTGGAAGATCAGGTGCACGGTGCCGTCGAAATTGCGGGTCTCGGCGAGGTAGCGGGCGGCGCCGAGCAGCATCGTCGTGTGCCCGTCATGACCGCAGGCGTGCATGCGACCCTCGTGACGAGAGCTGTAGGCGAGGTTCGTCCTCTCCTCGATCGGCAGCGCATCCATGTCTGCCCGGAGGCCGAACGAGCGCGCCGAGGTGCCGGCCCGCAACCGCGCGACGACGCCGGTGCGGCCGACGCCGCGGAATACTTCGTACCCGAACTGCGCGAGCTTCTCGGCGACGAGATTGGAGGTGCGGTGCTCCTCGAACCCCAGTTCGGGATGCGCATGGATGTCGCGCCGCCAATTCGTCAGGTCGTCGTGATACCCCTCAATACGCTCGATGATCCGCATCCCGCTCTCCGCCCTGCAAAAGAAATTCATCTGTGGCGAAATTCCGCCCAGGGATAAAGCCCAAAGTTTTAAGCGCCCGTTACGATTTTAAATTGAGTTTAACACTAGCTATTTGCCTATCTGCAGCGAATCTGCAGCAAATTCTTCTTTTGGTTGTAGTCCGCGCCCGCTTCGGATCGGCTCGTTGACCTCAGCGTCTTCAGTGACAGCGGCTTCTTAGACAGCAGGGTCCCGCGCGATAATCAGAATTGTGCGATACCAATGAGGCGTTTTTAAGGTCGCTATAATCGCACGAAGGCCGCTCACCGACCGATCCTACTCCCCCTTTCCTCAGCCAACTTTATCGTTGGTATGTAGCACACAAACGTGCTACGCCCCAACGGGGTTTCGAGATGGCCAAAACCATTTCCTTGCGCGAAGCAAATCAGGCGTTCGCCCGCTGCGTTCGGGAAGTCGAAGCGGGCACCGAGTACATTATCACGCGAAACGGCCG
>Ga0306923_10001421_pt1 | contig 21156 bp, 21 predicted proteins | sample sta12Can44000108_FD_203841 | JGI IMG/M metagenome (GOLD analysis project Ga0306923, IMG submission 203841) | Lab enrichment of tropical soil microbial communities from Luquillo Experimental Forest, Puerto Rico - statanox.12C.anox.44.000.108 (v2)... | ecosystem: Environmental > Terrestrial >... | reverse complement strand
GGCATCTGGAAGGCATCGTGGACGACCACGTCCTCGAGCTCACCCATTTCGATCGCAAGCGCATCTTCAATCTCGGCTACTACACGTGGGTGGAGCAGCAGGGGGTGGCGATCGATGATTTCGACCGTCGCAGGGATCAACGATTCTGGCGCGACCTGGTCGGCAGCATTCCGGCGTGGGATCGCCTGATCCAGGAGTTCAACCTGGAGGCCGGCGTCAAGCAGGCCAGTTAGATCGGCATAACAGCGCGCATGAGCAAAACGAAGGGCAGGACGACACCATCTTATGTGGAGCTGAGGGAGAGATTGTCCCGTCGCGACCGCAGTCTGCGCGACAAGATTGTCTCTCTCGAACAAGCAGCTTCGTTCGTGCGCGACGGCGACTCGGTCGGGATCGGCGGTAGCACGATGTCGCGCACGCCCATGGGCATGATCTGGGCTCTCATTCGGGCCGGGAGAAAGGCACTGACTTGTTCACGCAGCATCGTCTCCAGCGACGGTGACCTGCTGCTCGCGTCGGGTGTCTGCCATCACATCATCACCAGCTGGTTCAGCCAGAGCATTCTGTGGGGCGTGTCGAAGGTCATGCGGCACCACGTCGAGAGCGGGAAAGCGCGATACGACGAGTGGAGCCACATGGCGATGGGTATGCGCTTTCGGGCCGGTGCCATGGGCGTCCCCTTCATGCCGATCCGCTCGATGCTGGGGTCCGATGTCCGAAGCCAGCTCCCGGAGCCGGTCGAGATCGATTGCCCGTTCACCGGCGATAAAATCTTGCTGGTTCCTGCGCTCAATCCGGATGTCGCCCTGATCCACGTCCAGCGCTGCGATCCCTACGGCAATGCGCAGATCGACGGGTTGCAATTCATGGACATCGATCTGGCGATTGCGGCCGACAAGGTCATTCTGACGACCGAGCGCATCGTCTCCAATGATCAGATCCGGCGCGCGCCGGACCAGACCAAGATCCCATTTTTTGCGGTCGACGCAGTCGTCGAGCTACCGTTCGGCTGCGCCCCGCACGAGTGCTACGGCACATACGAGCCGATGCTCCGGCACCTGCAGTCCTACGTCGGTCTGGTCAACAAGGAGCCGGTCGAGGGGATGCGGCAATATCTCGAGCGCTTCGTCTATGGGCCGAAGTCGTGGAACGACTTCCTCGCTCTGATCGGGACCGACGAATTGCTGGAAGCGGCGCGCGCCGGACGGGGTATTTACGATGCTTAGAATGCAGCGCCACACCGCCGCCGAACTCCTCGCCGTCTTGAGTGCCCGTCAACTCAAGGACGGGCAAGTGGTCTTCGCCGGTGTCGGAATCCCGCTTCTAGCGGCTACGCTCGCGCAGCGGCTACGCTGTCCCGGCCTGACAATCCTTTTCGAAGGCGGAGTGATCGGCGCATTCGTCGAGCCTGGCAAGCTGCCGCCTTCCACCAACGACCAACGGTGCACGCGACGCGCCAATATGGTGCTCGGCAGCGCCGATGTGCTGCTGCTGCTGCAACGCGGCTATGTCGACGTCGGGTTCATGGGCGGCGCGCAGATCGATCAATACGGCAATTTGAACAGTTCGTTCATCGGCGATCCGACAAATCCGAAAATCCGGCTGCCCGGCACCGGCGGCGGCAACGACATCGCCAGCCTGGCGCAAATGGTCGTGGCGATGAAGCACGAAAAGCGACGCTTCGTCGAGCATGTGGATTTCGTCACCAGCCCCGGATACTTGCGGGGTGCCCACACGCGGCTAGCCAGCGGACTTCCGACCGGAGGAATGTTCCGCGTCGTTACCGACCTTGCGGTTTTCGGATTTGACGACGATGAACGACGCATGCAGGTCATTTCGCTCAATCCCGGCGTCAGTCGCGAGCAGGTTCAGGAAAATACCGGATTTCGCCTGGAGTTCTCCTCCGATCTGAACGTGACCGAGCCACCGACCGATCTGGAGCTGAAGGTGTTGCGCGAGCTCGATCCCGAGCAACTCTACACCGCATAACACTCTGCGCAGAAACCACCTTCGACAGATAAAGAGGAGTTCAAGATGACTGGTTTGGCTCGGACATTCGGGATTGCGGTGCAGAACTTCACCGCCTATCCGCAAATGCCGGATGCCAAAGCGCTGGTCGAATACGGTGTCAGGATGGAGCAGCTGGGGTTCGATTCGATCTGGGTCTGGGATCATATCCTCCTCGGCGTCGAGCCCAACTTTCCGATCATTGAGTCCTTGACGCTGCTCACGGCCATCGCCGCGCGGACCAGCAAGATCAAGCTCGGGACCGGCATTCTCGTGCTGCCGATGCGCAACCCGGTGATCCTTGCCAAGCAACTCGCATGCATGGACCTGTTGTCGGACGGCCGGCTTCTGATGGGAATGGCATCGGGATGGTATCGACGCGAGTTCAACGCGATCGGCGTGCCGTTCGAGCAACGCGGCAAGATCATGGACGAGAATCTCGATATCCTGAAGCGGTTCTGGACCGAACACACAGTCAGCGGCAAGTTCAGCCGGTATGACATCCCCGCGGGCGTGATGTTTCCCAAGCCAGTGCAGAAGCCTTATCCGCCGATCTTGATCGGCGGCTACGTCGATCGTGTCCTCAAACGGGCGGCGGTCTCCGGCGACGGCTGGCTCACCTACTTCTACCGGCCGGAAAGCTTCGCAAAATCCTGGGGCAAGATCCGGGACTTCGCGAAGGCGGCAGGAAAGGATCCAGACCGGCTCCTCAACGCCTCGCAATTGCCGATCTTCATCGGCAAATCGCGGCAAGCGGTCGAAGATCAGATGATGGAGTGGCTGACCAAGGAGTGGGATTTTGCGTCCTGGAGCGAATCGACCAAGGAGAGCGCGATCATGGGGACGGTCGATGAATGCGTCGAGCAGCTCAAGGCGCACCTTGCGGTCGGAACGCAGAAGATCATTTTCGTTCCCTATAGGTACGAGATGCCGCAGATCGAAACCATCGCTCGCGAGATCATTCCACGACTGAAGGCAGCATGAATTGAGTCATGGTCCGCTCGCGTCATGCTATCTTGGACTGCCGGACCGACATGACAAGGTACGCGGCGACCGGGAGGCGCCGCTCTCAAACGGAGGACTGACATGAGACAATACGCAAGCAAGACGGCGCTCGCGGCGATCGTCCTTGCCGCAGCCCTGACGACCGGGGCCGGCGCACAACAGACGATCAAGGTCGGAGTCATTCAGCCACTGACCGGCGCGTTCGCGGCGTCGGGAAACTATGTAGCCAACGGCGCGAAGATTGCGGCCGACGAGATCAACGCCAAGGGGGGCGTGCTTGGCAAGAAGCTCGAGCTGGTGCTCGAGGACAACAAGAGCAACCCGACGGAAGCGGCGGCGGTCGCCGAGAAGCTCATCGTGCGTGACAAGGTGCCGGTGATGATGGGGGCATGGGGCTCGGGCTTCACGCTCGCGATCATGCCGAAGCTTATGGAATACAAGGTACCGATGCTGGTCGAGACCTCATCGGCCGGCAAGATCACGACGTCGGGGAATCCGTACATCTTCCGCATCTCGCCACCATCGTCGGTCGAGGCAGTGGCGTTCGCCAAGGTCGTCGATAAGCTCAAGATCGGCAAAGCTGATTTCCTCGTCGTGAACAACGATTGGGGCCGTGGCGCCGCCGACGATTTCGGCAAGATGTTCAAGGAGCACAATATCAAGGTGGGCTTGGTCGAAACCATGGACCCACCGGCTCAAGACATGAGTGCGCAGCTTGCCAAGATCAAAGCATCCGACGCCGACACGCTCATCATCACCACGGCGGTCGAGCAGCTCACGTTGATCTTCAAGCAGGCGGCGGCGCTGGGATTGAAGAAACGCATCATCACCACTGGCGGATCGCAGAATCCCGATCAGCTGATCGAGCAGGCCGGAGCGGCGGCCAACGACACCACCCACATCACCTTCTTCACACCGTGGAACCCCAATGTCTCCGCCGATCCGGCCATGGCCAAGGCCTTCATCGATGAATGGAAGAAGCGCGGCCACCCGTTCGCCGGCCTAACCGAGAGCTTCCGCGGCTACGACGGCATTCGCACGATTGCGGCGGCGATCAACAAGGCGGGCAAGGCCGAGCCCGAGGCGATCCGCGCCGCCTTCTGGCAGATCGAGCTCCCCGGGATGAACGGCCCGATCAAATTCAACAAAGTAGGCCCTGTGGGCCAGGAAAGTGGTCAAAGCAATCCCGGCATCTACCTGATCAAGATCGAGAACGGGAAGGTCGTTCTTCCGAGCGCCTGACCTCATCCGAGCGTGAGCCTGCGGGGTAACCGGAGGCTCACGCTCCCTTCATATCCTGCAGCAGCGAGGGCGGGCTGCATCGACACTCGTGATCAGCAGGTGGACCAACTCCTCCAGCACCTCGTGAATGCCGTCGTCCTTGGCGGCACCTACGCACTGCTGGGCATCGGGCTGACGCTGATCTTCGGCATCATGCGGGTGGTGAACTTCACCCATGGGGAGCTTTACGCTTTCGGCGCGTATACCATCTATCTGATGGCTGCGGCGCTCGGGCTGAATTTCTTTTTTGGACTCGTCGTTGCTATCGTCGCGGGCATGTTGCTCGGCGCGATGATCGAGGTCGCGCTGCTGCGACCCATGCGCGGGGCAGACGTCGATACCGTCATGCTGGTAATGATCGGCGCCTGGATCGTGATGCAGAACACCGAGCTGCTAATCTGGGGCGGCGTGGCCAAAGCGATCGTCACGCCGTTTCCGGATGCCCCGCTGGTGATCGGACCGGTTTCGATTTCGTGGTTGCGGGTCTTCGTGCTCGCCGCGGCGTTGCTGCTGATCCTGGCAGCCTACGCGCTCATTCATCGCACCAAGCTCGGCAAGGCGATGCGCGCGACTTTCCAGGATTCCGATGCCGCCGCCCTGATGGGGGTCCACATTAAGGGCATCCATACCGCGACTTTCGCCATTGGCTCTGGCCTCGCCGCCGCTGCCGGAGCGCTGCTCGGGTCGGTCTTTCTCGTCACACCGACGATGGGTGATCTTGCCTCACTCAAGGCGTTTGCCATCGTCATCCTTGGCGGTCTCGGCAACATCACCGGCGCCACGATCGGAGCCTTCGTCCTCGCGCTGGTCGAGGAGCTGGGCGCGGGCTACGTCTCCTCCGGATATCGCGATGCGATGGGCTTTCTGATCATCATCGTGGTGCTGCTGTTCAAGCCGACGGGCTTGTTCGCGCGGGCGGAGCGCGTTGGATGAAGCGGGCAGTGCCGACCTTCTGGCTCCTCGTCATCTTCACTCTACCGTTCTGGCTGCAGGACCAGTACGTCCTCCACATCCTGATCACGACGGGCATCTTCATCATCGCTGCGATGAGCCTCAATCTGCTGCTCGGCTATACCGGACAGCTCAGCCTCGGCCATGTCGCGTTCTTCGGCATCGGCGCCTATGTCAGCGCGCTGACCACGCTCGGCTTCGATGTGGAGTTGTTCGGCGGCTTTCGTGTCGTGCACGAGCCTTGGCCCGCGGTAGCCGGTTTCTTCATCGCCATCACAATCGCCGGCATGAGCGGCTACGTGATCGGCAAATTGTCGTTCAAGGTGCGTGGCGCCTATTTCGTGATCGTCACCATCAGCTTCGCCGAGGTAACACGGTTGGTTGCCTTGAACTGGGTGGAGCTGACACAGGGGCCACTGGCGCTGACCAATATCCCTCCGTTCACCCTGGGATTTCCAGGTCTCGGCAATTATACCCTTTGGGACAAGACCGCCTATTGGTACCTCGTTGGCGTCGTCGGTCTTGTGGCCTACGTCGTCATCGGTCGGCTGGTCAATTCCCGGATTGGGCGCGCCATGATCGCGCTCAAGGAGAATGAGTCGCTCGCAAGCTCCGTCGGCATCGACGTGACGCACTATCTCGTGCTCGCGGCCGTGGTTTCGGCGGCGATAGCCGGCGGCGCGGGAAGCCTGTACGCGCACTATATCAAGATCATCGATCCCGACATTTTTCTATTCATCTACACGGTCACGATGGTGATCATGGTGATCACCGGCGGCAAAGGATCACTGGCCGGCCCGATTGTCGGAGGTCTCATTTTTGGTTTCCTGCCCGTGATCGTGCGTGCGTTTGCAGCGCCAGCCGTGCAATGGATCCTCTACGGCGGCCTCACGATCCTGGTGGTGTTCGTTCTGCCTCGCGGCATCGTTCCGACCTTGCAAGGTTGGATCGCAAGCCGAACACAATCCGAGAGCGCGCGCGCCGGGCTCAGCTGGGCCGGCGGCTCCAAGTCGGGCGACGCAAAGTGACGGCCGCGCGCGATGGCTGGTGAGGTCATCCTCTCGATCGAAAACGTCGCGGTGCAGTTCGGCGGCCTGGTCGCCCTCTCAGAGCTGACCTTCACGGTTTGCGAGGGCGAGATCGTAGGTCTCATTGGTCCGAACGGCGCCGGCAAGACGACCGCGTTCAACGTCTTCACCGGATTCCTGAAACCAACGAGCGGCGAGGTCCGCTATCGCGGAACATTGTTGAACGGCCTCAAACCGTACGAGATCGCCGGTCTTGGCCTGGTCAGGACGTTCCAGCGCACGAGCGTATTTCAAAACAACAGCGTGTTCGAGAACGTGTTGATCGGCTTGCACCGCCGGGGGCGCTCGACTCTGTGGGATACGCTTCTGGCATTGCCGCGGGAAAAGATCGCGGAGCGGGAGGTCGCCGGCAAAGCCCGTGAGATCTTGGCCCTCGTCGGGTTGGAGAGCCGCGCCGCCGAGCTCGCCGGCGCCCTTTCCTATGGCGAGCAGCGGCTGCTCGGCATCGCGCTGGCGCTCGCCGCGCAGCCATCCATGCTGCTGCTGGACGAGCCGGTGTCCGGGATGAACCCGAGCGAATCCGCGAAGGTCATGAAGCTGGTCGAGACCATTCGCGCTCGCGGCGTAGCAATCCTGCTCGTGGAACACGACATGCCGACGGTCATGCAAGTATCCGACCGCATCGTCGTCCTCAATTATGGGCGCATCATTGCAGAGGGCTCCCCGGCCGAAATTCAAAGGCATCCGGATGTCATTCGCGCCTATTTGGGGGAGGGAAAGAAGCGTGCTTGAGCTGCGTGATGTCGTCTGCCGCTATGGCCAGATGACGGCACTCAAAGGAATCTCCCTGACCGTTGGCAAGGGCCAGCTCGTCGCCCTGATCGGCGCCAACGGAGCCGGCAAGACGAGCACGTTGAGATCGATCTCAGGGCTGCTGCATCCGGCCGCGGGGACAATTGTGTTCGAGGGGCGCGACATCACCCATGCCTCGGCCCGCACGATCCTTTCGCTCGGAATCGCACATTGCCCGGAAGGGCGTCACCTCTTCCCGCAGATGACGGTGCTGGAAAACCTGGAAATGGGTTGCTATCTGCGCTCCGATCGGCGGGAAATTGCAGCCGATATGGCGCGTATCTTCGATCAATTTCCACGACTTGCGGAACGACGGCAGCAGTCTGCAGGAACATTGTCCGGGGGCGAGCAGCAGATGCTCGCCATCGGGCGGGCCCTGATGTCACGACCAAAGCTCATTTTGTTCGACGAGCCTTCGCTCGGCCTCGCCCCCAATATCGTCGAGCACACGTTCGATATCATTTCCCACATTCGCACGTCCGGCGCGACGATCCTCATGGTCGAGCAGAATGCGTCAGCCGCGTTGCACATGTGCGATCATGCCTACGTGTTGGAATCAGGCTCGCTCGTGCTCGAGGGGAGCGGGCGCGAATTGATCGACAATCCGCACGTTCGCACGGCGTATCTCGCGGGATGACAGCGCTGTACCCGTCGAGGCGCGTGACGGGCACAATGGACCCGCGCAATCAATAATGACATTGTGAGGCAGCCGAGATAGAATTGAGCGTCGATTCCAATGCGGAGGATGTCACCTCGGAATCAGCATACTATTGCTGCGGGAGAGCTCGGCTCCGGCCGACGCCGAAGGAGCAACCGCCCCGGAAACTCTCAGGCAAACGGACCGCGCGATAGTCGCACGACTCTGGAAAGTGGCGTTCGATGCGCCCGCCGACGGGATAACGTTCTCAGGCAAACAGACAGAGGGGGCACCGGAAGATCGGCCCAAGGGCTGTGTCAGCAGGTGCCTCGATGTCTTCAGACGGCCCACCTACCGCCGGCCCCGTATTGAAGAGGACCCCGCTTCATCACCTGCACGTCGAGTTGGGTGCTCGCCTCGCCCCGTTCGCAGGATACGAGATGCCGATCAATTTCCCGAACGGCATCCTCAAGGAGCATCTCCACACCCGTACTGCGGCGGGTCTCTTCGATGTCTCGCACATGGGTCAGTTCACCGTCCGCTCGGACAGCGGCAAGAACGCCGCACGTGCGCTCGAGGCTTTGGCGCCGGTCGACCTGCTGGGCCTCGATGAAGGGCGGCAGCGATATGCGCTGTTCACCAATTCGCGCGGCGGCATCCTCGATGATTTGATGATCATCAACCGAGGCGATCATCTCCTCCTTGTCGTCAATGCAAGCCGCAGGGATGCAGACGAAGCGCACCTACGCCACGCGTTTTCGAACAGTTGTGCCGTTGAGCGTCTGGATGAGCGCGCCTTGCTCGCATTGCAAGGACCGCTGGCCGAGGCCGTGCTGACGCGATGGTGCCCCGATGCCGCGTCGATGCGTTTCATGGAAGCGCGCGGTCTGTCGATCCTCGGCATGGATTGCGTCATATCTCGGTCGGGCTACACGGGGGAGGACGGGTTCGAAATCAGTCTTGCCGCGAGCGGAGCGGAATGTCTCGCGCGCAAGCTTCTCGAGAGCCCGAAGGTGGCGCCTATCGGCCTCGGCGCCCGCGACAGCCTGCGCCTTGAAGCGGGGCTCTGCCTCTACGGCTCCGATCTCGATGCGAACACCACGCCGGTGGAAGCGAGGCTCGAGTGGGTGATACCGAACAGGCGCCGACGAGGTGGACGGCGCGAAGGTGGGTTTCCCGGCGCCGATGTCATTCTGCGGCAGCTTGCCGAGGGCAGCGCCCGCCGACGCGTTGGACTTCGTTCAAAAGACCGAACTCCAGTCCGCGGCGGTTGCAAGCTCTACCAGGATGAAGAAACGACGACGCCGGTCGGACAGGTGACCTCGGGTGGCTTCGGTCCGAGCGTCAACGCGCCGGTTGCCATGGGATACGTCGTCAGCGCCGAGTCGACGCCCGGCAACGTCCTTTTCGCCGAGGTACGGGGCAAGCGTGTGCCCGTTGCCGTCAGCGATCTACCTTTCATCCAGCCCAACTACAAACGCGTGGAGCAACACCGAGCGGAGAAATGAGCAGGATGCTGAAGTTCACCAAGGATCACGAATGGCTGCGTATCGAAGAAGACATCGCCACCGTCGGGATCACCCAATACGCGCAGGAGCAACTCGGTGACCTGGTTTTCGTCGAGCTGCCGGCCCCGGGAAGCGGCTTCAAACAAGGGGCGGCTGCGGCAGTCGTCGAATCGGTCAAGGCGGCATCGGACGTTTATGCCCCGATCAGCGGCGAGATCACGGACGTAAATCGCAGCATCGTGGACGACCCGAGCCTGGTGAACTCCGATCCCATGGGAAAGGGATGGTTCTTCAAGATGAAAATCGCCGATCCGACACAAATCGAAACGCTGATCGATGAAGCTGCCTACTGGGCCCTGATCTCCTGACCGCGCCGCATTATCCCCAATTCGGAAGATCGATGCGATGACCTCCAATCCCGAGCTCTTGGACGTACCTGATCCATCAGACTTCGTTCACCGCCATATTGGCCCGTCGCCTACCGACGTGGCGAACATGCTGGAGACGATCGGAGTTTCGAGCATGGACGAATTGATCGAGCAAGCTGTCCCGAAGGCGATCCGGCAACGCGTGCCGCTCGATCTCGGCCCCGCCCTGTCGGAGGCTGATGTGTTACAAAGGCTGCGCGGCATGGCGTCAGGCAACAAGATTCTGACGTCGCTGATCGGCCAGGGCTATTACGGCACGATTCTGCCTCCGGTGATTCAGCGCAACATATTGGAGAACCCGGCGTGGTACACGCCCTACACGCCGTACCAACCGGAGATCAGCCAAGGTCGATTGGAAGCCTTGCTGAATTTCCAGACCATGATCGTCGATCTCACGGGACTCGAAATCGCCAATGCCTCCCTTCTCGACGAGGCGACGGCGGCAGCCGAAGGCATGGCTATGGCGAGGCGTGTCGCGCTCTCGAAAGCAACGGCATTCTTCGTCGATCGCGATTGTCACCCGCAGACGATTGCGGTGGTCCGGACCCGTGCGGAACCGCTCGGCTGGCAAGTCGTCGTCGCCGATCCGATGACGGCTCTCGATCCGACGGCGGTGTTCGGCGCGCTCTTTCAATATCCCGGCTGCTCCGGCAAAATCCAGGATTTCCGGCAGGCCATCGCTGCTCTGCACGCAAGCGGCTCGCTCGCGGTGATGGCGGCTGATCCATTGGCGCTCGCACTGCTCACTCCGCCGGGCGAAATGGGCGCGGACATCGCGATCGGCTCGACCCAGAGATTCGGGGTTCCGATCGGCTGTGGCGGGCCGCATGCCGCTTATATCGCGACCAGGCAGGCACACCAGCGGGCGCTTCCGGGGCGCCTCGTGGGCGTTTCCGTCGATAGTCGCGGACAAGTTGCCTATCGCCTCGCGCTGCAAACCCGCGAGCAGCACATTCGACGCGAGAAAGCGACTTCGAACATATGTACCGCCCAGGTTCTGCCGGCGGTGCTCGCTTCCATGTACGCGGTCTACCATGGCCCTGACGGGCTCAAGCTGATCGCCGAAAAGGTGCAGCGCAGCGCGGCGACGCTTTCCGCGGGGCTGCGCGCGCTCGGGTGGAACGTCGCCCCGGGGCATTTTTTCGATACCGTCCCTGTCGATGTCGGCGACCGTCAGGAACATATCCTTAGGCGGGCGACCGAAAGTGGGATCAACCTTCGCAGAATTGTGGGCGAGGACGGCGCACGCCTTATCGGCATCAGTTGCGACGAGACGACGACACCGACGGTCGTCCATGCCGTCTGGCGGTCATTTGGGGCATTCGATGAAACTCCTCGCTCGTCGGCAGAGATCTCATTTGCCACGGTTTCGATGCAGGCGGCGGAAACACTGCCCGCTTCACTGCGTCGTGAGAGCGGTTTCCTCACTCATCCCGTGTTCCACCGATATCATTCCGAAACCGAAATGCTGCGCTACATGCGTCGGCTGGCGGATCGCGATCTTGCGCTGGACCGATGCATGATCCCGCTTGGCTCGTGCACGATGAAGCTCAACGCCACGACCGAGATGATTCCTCTCACGTGGCCGGAATTTTCCAACATCCATCCCTTTTCGCCGATCGATCAGGTCTCAGGCTACACGGAGATGATCTCCGATCTCGCAGCCAAGCTGTGTGCGATCACCGGTTTCGACGCCATTTCGATGCAGCCCAATTCCGGCGCGCAAGGAGAGTACGCGGGTCTGCTCGCCATTCGCGCCTATCACCGCCACAGGGGGCATGGACACCGCAACGTGTGCATGATTCCATCGTCCGCTCACGGCACCAACCCGGCCTCCGCTCACATGGCCGGGATGAACGTCGTGGTGGTTGATTGCGACGCAGAGGGGAACGTCGACTGTTCGGATGTGCGGCTCAAGGCGGAGGCCCATGCCAACGACCTCGCCGCAATCATGATCACGTATCCTTCCACGCATGGCGTGTTCGAAGAGCAGATCAACTCGATCTGTGACATCGTGCACGCCTTCGGCGGCCAGGTTTATCTCGACGGGGCCAATCTCAACGCCCAGGTCGGTTTGGCGCGACCGGGTGATTACGGCCCCGATGTCGGCCATCTGAACCTACACAAGACGTTTTGCATTCCGCACGGCGGAGGTGGACCAGGAATGGGCCCGATCGGTGTGAAGGCGCACCTGGCTCGGTTCCTGCCGGGCCATCCGGAGCGGCCGGGCGAGCCGTCGGAGGTCGGCCCGGTCTCGGCAGCGCCATTTGGGTCCGCGTCGATCCTCACCATCTCCTGGGTGTACGTCACGCTGATGGGCGGCGAAGGTCTGACCGCAGCGACCAAGGCGGCGATCCTGAATGCGAACTACATCGCCGCGCGGCTCGCAGAACACTACCCGCTCCTCTTCAAGGGTCGGAACGGCCGAGTTGCACACGAGTGCATTCTCGATACGCGTCCCCTGAAGGAGGCTGCCGGCATCTTGGTTGACGACATCGCGAAGAGGCTTATCGACTACGGCTTTCATGCTCCGACGATGAGCTTTCCAGTCCCCGGCACGCTGATGATCGAACCGACAGAATCCGAATCGAAGGCCGAGCTTGATCGATTTTGTGACGCCATGATCGCGATACGCAGTGAAATCCGAGCGATCCAGGAAGGCCGCATGGCGCGCGGCAACAACACGCTCAAGCATGCGCCGCATACCATGTTCGATTTGGCGGATGAAAAATGGGAACGTCCGTACAGTCGCGCCGAAGCCTGCTTTCCTCTGCAGAATCTTCGAATGCATAAGTATTGGTGCCCCGTGAACCGGGTCGACCATATGTATGGCGACCGAAATCTCGTGTGTTCATGTCCTCCTATGGAAGAATTTCGAGCAGCGGCCGAATGATGTGCCGGCGGGATAACGAATCGAAGAGAAGTCATCCCGCTCTAGCCCGGTTGACGTCCCTCGAGTTGCCGCGCCAGCATCTTGGCCCTGTCTATTGCGGCGGCCTCATTCGCCGCCTTGTCTCCATGATCATTGATCACCACGGTGATGTGCATGCTTTCAATAGGGGCGTCATCGAAATCGATGAACACCGGAATTCGCAGTCGTCCTTTGCTGAGCACGAGCGGAACACCTGTCCCGATGTCAAATTTCATGGTGGCTCCTTCGTGGGCTCCAGTCGGCTATCTCAGCTAAGATAATGATATTCCGCGCGACGACCAAGTGCGGTCCTGGTCGCGAGAGCTTGGAGGAGATCGCGATGAAGCATGTTGCGGGATTATTCGTTTCATTGAGCATCGGGTTGGCGCTCGCCTACACCAAGGCTCCTCCCGGCAACTCAACATGGCGTCGGCCGGCAACGGAACCGTTCAACATGTCGCCGGCGAATTGTTCAAGGTCATGACTGGCGTCGACTTGCTCCACGTGCCCTATCGCGGACAGGCGCCGGCGCTCGTCGACATGCTAGGTGGGCAGGACCAAGTCATGTTCGACACCGTGCCGGCATCCATTGAATATCTCAAGGCGGGAAAGCTGCGCCCCTTGGCGGTGACCACCACGACGCGCTTCGACGCATTGCCGGATGTCCCCGTCTTCGCTGATTTTGTGCCGGGCTACGAATCGAGCGCCTTGTATGGCATCGCTGCGCCGAAAAGCACGCCAGCCGAGATCATCGGCAAGCTGAATCACGAGATCAATGCTGCTTTCGCCGATCCGAAGATCAAAGCACGGCTCATCGAGCTTGCCGGCATGGTCCTTGGGGGCTCACCCACTGATTTCGGCAACCCCCTCGCCGAGGAGACCGACAAGTGGGCCAAGGTTGTCAAGTTCTCAGGCGCCAAGCCCGATTGAATCCAGGTCGCGGCGGACCCCTTGTCACTGGACGTGCCCGGCAATGCTACAGCCCGGAGATTGCAGAGCTGATCTGCGACCGATTACCGGACGGGATGCGTGGCGGTTTCTGATGTTGTCAAACGTCGAGCGCCGGTTCTTGGCGCACCAGCGCATCGCTCATCTTGCCACTGCCGATAGGCGCGCGGTCCCTCATGTGGTGCCAGTATGCTTCGCGATCCTCAAACGCACTCTCTACATCACCATCGACGACAAGCCGAAACGAGTTTCCGGGACTGCGCTCAAGCGACTGAGAAACATTACAGAAAATCCTGCGGTCGCGGTAGTCGTAGACCGTTATGACGAGGACTGGACCCGGCTTGGTTGGGTGATGCTGCGCGGGCGTGCCGAAATCTTGAGCGAAGGCACTGAACATCGAGATGCCCAGGCGCTACTGCGTTCCCGTTACCCGCAGCTCACGACGATGCAGATTGCAAAGTACCCCGTCATCGCCGTTCGCATCGAACGGGTGACAAGCTGGGGAAACCTGTCCGTGGTTACCGCAACCTAGTACACATTCGTGCGAATGACGGCACTATGCCATGCTAGTTGGTGCCTTCCATTTTCCGACTGACTATGGGATCGAAATCAGCGAGCTGGCGCGCGCGCTCGAGGAACGCGGGTTCGAGTCGCTGTTCGTGTGCGAGCACACACACATCCCAGTGAGCCGACGCTCCCCGTATCCTAGCGGCGGGGAGCTGCCGAAGCGCTATTCCCATACCCACGATCCGTTTGTGGCGTTGTCATTTGCTGCGGCGGCGACACGCACCCTCAAGATCGGCACTGGCATTGCCCTCGTCCCGCAGCGAGACCCGATCATCACCGCAAAATCGGTGGCAAGCCTCGATCAGCTCTCGGGCGGCCGGTTCATTTTTGCGATCGGTGGTGGCTGGAACGTCGAGGAGATGGAGAACCATGGCGCTCGCTACGAAACCCGTTTCAAGCTGCTGCGCGAGCGCGTGCTGGCGATGAAGGCGCTTTGGAGCCAAGAGCAGGCTGAGTTTCACGGCCAATTCGTCAATTTCGATCCTGTCTGGCTCTATCCCAAGCCAAAGCAGCGGCCACATCCGCCCATCCTCCTCGGCGGCGAGAGTGACCACACGGTGCGCCGGGTGGTCGAGTTCTGTGACGGCTGGTTTCCGCGGCCGCGCGCGGGCTGGGAGCCCAAGAGTGCGACGGCTCGGCTGCGCCAAGCGGCTATTGCTGCCGGGCGAGATCCCGCAACACTGTCGATCACGGTATTCAACGCGCCGGCCGATCAGGCGGCGCTGGTCCCCTATCGCGAGGCGGGAATTACGCGCGTGTTGCTGGAAATGCCAGATTTGGACCGTGACGAGGTGCTGCGCCTACTCGACAAGAACACACCGCTCGCATCGGCATGAGCGTCATCTGATTGCTCGATCAAGACGCGCCTCGCGAGAAGCTAGTTGTGCTCTCCGACCGGGTCGGCACGGTGCAGCGACCGCCGCTTTCGGAGCAAAAGCGGACATTGGCCGACAGCAAGAGCGTGGCGATCAGGCGCTAATCGGCGGCGAAAGACACTAACACGACGCAGCTGCCATTCGCCGCGCATGCGCAGCGGCCGGCAGCACCGACGATTGGATTCCTCAGCGCCCGCGGTCCCCATGAGAGCGCCCATTTGGTAGCGGCTTTCCGCCGTGGACTAGGCGAGACCGGCTATGTCGAGGGCCAGAATGTAACCTGTCATTCTGCGAACCGGATTTTGACGCCGATCTAATCGTCGTTCTCACGCTTTTTCAATTCTGCAAATCAATATCGGCTAGGCGGCGGCGCCGCGATATTTCTGCACGTCGCGGAAGCGGCTCAACAGGTACTCACCGGATTTGATTGGTTGATATCTTGGCAGATTGTGGGCCGATTGACAGGTCGGTAGGCACGACACCTCGGTGTAATAATCGAGATTGAAGAACGTCGGGATTGAATAGCGTTCCTTCCCAGTCCGGTTGACCACGCGGTGAAGATTTGAGCGATAGATATCGTTGGTCCAGCGTTGAAACAGATCGCCGATATTGATTACGAGCGTTCCCGGGATGAAGGGCGCCCCGATCCACTCGCCATCACGCTTCTGTAATTCGAGGCCGCCGATCGGATCCTGCGACAACAGCGTGATCATGCCGTAATCGGAGTGTGGCGCGACACCGAATGCCTTGTCGTCGGTCACGGGCGGCTGCGGCGGATAATGAAACAGCCGCATCTGCACCATTGGCTTGGTGCAGAACTGCAAAAAATAGTCCGGAGGCATATCTAGACTGACGGCAAACACGCGCAGCAACCGCTTGCCGAGTTCGATGGTTTCCGCGAAATAGGCTTCAGCTGCCTGCCGCAGCCATGGGCACTCTGACGGCCAGCGGTTGGGGCCGTAGAGCGGCAGTCCCGCGACCACGTCAGGATCGGTGAGCGGTAGATCGATTCCGATCTCGTAGCTCTCCTTGAGATCGGGCGCATAGCCCGGATGCTGGTTAATGCCCTGGGGCATAAAGCCACGGCGGAAGCGTTCGTCCATGCGGTGCGTGAGACGCTGCGCTTCCGGTAAATCGAAATAACGCTTCGTCGCTGCGAACACGCCATCGAAGATTGGCGAGGGAATGCCGTGGTTGGCGACATAAAAGAAACCGATTGTCGTGCAGGCTTGGCGGACCCGCCTTGCCAATGGCTGAAGATCGCCGCCGGAATTCAACGGTCCGAGGTCGATAACCGGAACTTCATCCGTTCGCGCCGCGCGTACGGTCTGTTGCATCTTGGTCTCCTTTTCCGGTCGCGCCCTCTTCTTTCAAGCACCTACGACACGTTCGCCCGCCATATCCATCCAGAACACGATCCGACGCTGCGCGATGCCGATCAGGCCGTGGAGCCCCACGCCGATCACCGAAAGGATGATCAGAATAGCAAAGGTACCGGCCATATCGAAATTGAAGTTCTTCTGCAGGATGAGGTATCCGAGACCTGCCTTGGCGCCAACGAATTCACCGACGATTGCTCCGATGACGGACAGCACGATTGCGACGTCGAGACCAACGAAAATATACGGCAATGCCTGCAGCAGGCGAACCATGCGAAACACTTGCCAGCGCGACGCTGTACAGGAAACCATCATCTCCACCTGATCCTGGGGGGCAGCGCGGAGACCGATGATCGTGTTGGCCAGCAGGGGAAAAAACGCAATCGTCGCGGTAATAACCACCTTAGATGCGACGCCATAGCCGAACCAAATCACGATGATCGGCGCGATCGCCACTTTCGGAATTGTTTGGAAGGCCACCACATAGGGATAGAAGATCCGCTCTATCGGCGGGGAAAGCGCGATCACAAAGCCAAGCACCAGGCCACCGATGGACCCGACCAGAAATCCGGCAAGAACCTCGTATAGCGTGACCGCAAGATGCCAGTGCAGTTCACCTTCCCTTAGGCTCTCCCAGAGTGCGACGGCAACGGCTGACGGCGGTGGCAGCACGATCTTCGATATGCCGAGGCCCCGCACCGCTGCCTCCCAACCGATGATGAAGATGACGAACGTCGTCAGCGAGACCAGCAGGTTCCCCGCCAGGCGATTGAGCGGTTTCGAGTCGGCACTCATGTGTCAAGTGTTCCTGCGGAAGTGAAGTGGCGGCGAATGCGGGCAACGAACCGGCCAAATTCGGCTGTGGTCTGCATGCCAAGTAGACGCGGGCGCGGCAGATCGACTGAGATGATATCGACGATCCGGCCCGGCCGCGGCGTCATCACCACCACCCGGTCGGCCAAATAGACCGCTTCCGGAATGCTGTGAGTAACGAGAAGAATGGTCTTGCGGCTTTCGCTCCAAATGCGCTGCAGTTCCTCGTTCATGGACTCGCGCGTCATGGCATCGAGGGCCCCGAATGGCTCGTCCATCAGAAGGAACGACGGGTCGTGGACAAGCGCGCGGCAAATGCCTACGCGCTGCTGCATGCCACCTGAGAGCTCGAAGGGATACTTGTTCTCAAAGCTGGACAAACCGACCATCGCAATCAATTGCCGCGCTCGCGCCTCGAACTCGCCGCGATGACGTTTCTGAACTTCGACTGGGACCATCACGTTCTGCAACACTGTGCGCCAGGGAAGCAGAACTGGTGCCTGGAACACCACACCGAGCTCTCGGCTGGGCCCAGTCAGGGGACGTCCCAGCATGATGACGTCGCCAGCCGATCGCTTGAGAATCCCCGCCAGGATCTTGAGCAGGGTCGTCTTGCCGCACCCGCTTGGTCCGACTATGCTGATGAATTCGGCGGGCTGGATGTCCAAGTTGATGTTTTGCAGGGCGTGAATATCGTTGCCATCCTTCGCCTGGTAAATCTTCTCCAGACCGATGATGCGCACCAAGCAGTCGGTAGCGGCAGCGTCGGCTCGCGGCTGCCGCAACGACGCCGGCACGAACTGCGTCACCGCATTCATAGCTCGAACTTGCAAGCTTTCGCGCTGTCCTCGATGGCCTTGGTATCAAATGCATTGACCTTGGTGAAGAAATCGGGAATTCCGACGATCATGTTGTTCGCGGTCGCTGTCTTGTCGATCTGTTTCGCTACAAGCATGAACGTTACAAGGCGATCGAAGGCAGCGGGATCAGCGTAGCCCCAGAGCTTGCCGCCATTGAGCTTGTAGCCGTCCGATAACGAATCGAGCTGGGCCTGCTGATTGTTCATGTCCCATTTGATCAGCGTTGCCTCATCCGCGCCTGTCGGTTTGGTCGATGGGTAGCGCGCCCAATGCAGTTTGCGGGCACAATCCGGATTAGCGAGCGCGAACACCGTCGCCTTGGCGGCGCCGCGCGCCATGGCGATCACCATGGTCGGATCCTTGTCGATTGTCGCCTGCATCGTCGACATTGAATAGTCCGGATAGGTGCGCCAATCGTCGCCGACGAGCTTGCGCAGTTTCAAGCCGGCATTTTCGAACGTGGAGACCGCGGCGGCCCAATAGAGCAAGCCTTGAACCTTGTTGGTGCGCAGGGCCTCTACCGGCGGAGCGCCGAGACCGAGGGGGACCAGTTCAAGATCACGCGCCGGATCGAGTCCGTTGGCTCTGAGGTAGTTATTGAGATAGGCAATGCCTCCGGTCGCCAAACTGAACACGCCGAGGGTCTTACCCTTGAGATCCTTGACTGATCTAATCGGTCCATCAGCGTCGACCGCGACCGCCCAGTCGATCACGCCATTCGCCATCACGATGCGGACCGGCAGATCGTTCTTGGCATTCGATTGCACGATCACGCTGGCATTTACCTCCGCGAACTCCGCGTTGCCGGCTACCATCTGCTGAATCGCTTGCAGCGACGCGCCGACTGGCAATAGCTCGACGTCGTAACCCTCCTGCTTCCAGTAACCCAGTGTCACCGCCAGGGTCAGCATTGGGTAGCCGACGTTGAGCACGGTAGTACCGACTGCAAGACGGACCTTTTGCAGAGGTTTTTGCTGTGCGAAGATCGGCGTGGTTGCGAGCACTATGACGACGGCGCAAATGCAGCCGACCAATCGGGTCGATCGACGATACTCCATGAACCCCTCCTGCTGTTTGGAGCCGACTCTAGCCGGAAAAAGCCGTGCGCTGAAAACGTTTTCAGCAAGGCCCATGCCACTTGTGCACCGAACAGGAAGCTCCCGCCGACGCTGAATAAGGGCTTGACCAATCTTGGCTTGTTTGCCCATCCGTTGGCGTGGACAACTCGTCGAGGGCCAGCGCGCGTAGCAATCTCTCGTCTGTTGCCGCAAACTTAGGCGCGTGCAAAAGGGCTGATCTCGCGATAATACCGGAGCCCATGTCCGACATTCCCGCGTTCATTGCGGCCCTGCCGAAGGCAGAACTGCACATGCATCTGGAGGGTTCGCTCGAGCCCGAAATGCTGCTCGCCCTCGCGCAACGAAACGGCGTGCGATTGCCGTATCCCGACGTCGCAGCGTTGCGTCGCGCTTACAGCTTCGACAGCCTGCAGTCGTTCCTCGACCTCTACTATCTTGGCCTTACGGTGCTGCAGACTGGTGACGATTTCTATCAGATGACCGAGGCCTATCTGGCGCGGGCAGCACATGAGTATGTCCGCCATGCTGAGGTTTTCATTAGCCCGCAAGCACATTTGCGCCGGGGACTGCCGATCGCACCCATCGTTGAGAATATCTTCGCCGCCTTCGATGCGGCCTACAACGCCCATGGCATCACCGGCGGACTGATCGCGGGCATTCAGCGGCAATTCGATGAAGCCGACGCGCTGGCCACAATTGCCGCACTTAAGCCCTGGCGCGACCGCATCCTGGGCGTCGGTCTCGGCGGGCCGGAGATCGGCCATCCGCCATCAAAATTTCGCCGAGCGTTTGCGGTTGCGCGCGGTGATTTCGGATGGGGCACCGTTGCTCACGCCGGCGAGGAGGGTGGGGCCGACTACGTCCGAGACGCGCTCGATACGCTCAAAGTCGATCGCATCGATCACGGCGTACGCTGCGATGCTGACCCGGATCTTGTGAGCCGCCTTGCCGACGAGCGCACGCCTCTGACGGTTTGCCCGTGCTCCAACGTTGCGCTGCGCGTATTTCCCGATATGAAGTCGCACAATATTTGCAAGCTGCACGCAAGCGGCGTATGCGTCACCGTCAATTCAGATGATCCACCGTATTTCGGCGGCTACATCAATAAAAACTACACCGCGATCCAGGCCGCGCTCGGGGTTACTGACGAAGACCTGTGGCAGATGGCACGAAACAGTTTCACCAGCGCTTACATGTCGGAGGAATTGCGCGCCCGTTATTTGTCCGATCTCGATAGCTATCGCCCAAAGCCTGGAATCCGCCAAGACCATCTGTGATCGCGGCCAATCCGCATCGGCACCATGTAACCCAAACCGATAGTCATTCTTGTCATGAGCGAACAGGCATTCATGAAGCGCGCGATCGCGCTCTCGCTTGAGAAAATGCGCGCGAACCGCGGTGGACCATTTGGCGCGGTCATTGTTCGCAACGGCGCGATCATTTCCGAGGGCTGGAACGAGGTGACGTCCAGCAATGACCCGACCGCGCACTCCGAGATCGTAGCCATCCGTCGCGCTTGCGCGTTGCTGGGTACTTTCAACCTGCCGGACTGCGACATCTATACAAGTTCCGAACCCTGCCCGATGTGTCTCGGTGCGATCTATTGGGCGCGACTACGGCGCGTCTATTTTGCCAACACGCGGATCGACGCCGCACAGATCGGCTTCGACGATGAGTTCATTTACCGTGAAGTCGCGCAGGTGCCGGAACTCAGAAAAATCCCGCACGTCCGACTGATGGGCGAGAACGCGCAGCTAGCGTTCAAGGAGTGGGCCGCGAGTCCGGAGAAAATTCGATACTAAAGAGAGTGCTTCGCGGAAACTCTTGATCATACCGAATCATCCGGCCTCGGAAGCTTGCTGCACGTGATTTATGCGTTCAAGTGAGTTGGGGTAGCCACAGACTGAAATGGCTCTTACAAGCAATCCGAGATTGAGGCCGACCAGGGTCGTGGTGCTGGGTGCAATACGAGTTGCAGGGTTGAAGCCGACTGGCCGCTCGCTGTCGCTCAGCAATCAAGATAGCGC
>Ga0306923_10001420_pt1 | contig 21159 bp, 18 predicted proteins | sample sta12Can44000108_FD_203841 | JGI IMG/M metagenome (GOLD analysis project Ga0306923, IMG submission 203841) | Lab enrichment of tropical soil microbial communities from Luquillo Experimental Forest, Puerto Rico - statanox.12C.anox.44.000.108 (v2)... | ecosystem: Environmental > Terrestrial >... | reverse complement strand
TGCACGCGGCCCCGCTCGGCGCCAAGCGCTTGCTGGCGCTGTGGAACGCGCTGCCTGGCGTCCCAAAGCGAAGGAAAGTTGGCGACCGCGGCGCGCTGATCGATCAGCTGTGGTCGGCAATTGAAATGTTGCCGGACCCAGAGCCGCAACGCGGCCCGAAGCGCCCTTCGAAGCAGGACGTGGTGATTGCAATGCTGCGTCAGCCCGAGGGGGCAACGGTCGACGAGGTGGCGAGCGTGACCGGCTGGCAGCGTCATACCGTTCGCGGCGTCTTCTCGGGAACCCTAAAGAAAAAGCTCGGGCTCACTCTCGCCTCGACCAAAGAGGAGCGCGGCCGGGTCTACCGCATCGCTGAGCCGGCCAGCCCATGAAACCGCCAGTCCACGACGCTTCGGCTCGCCAGCACTCTGGCGAGCCGTCCTCCGGTCTCGGTCCAAACGGTGCCGGGAAGGACCGGCTTCGAAACCGGGACCTAGGCGAGCTTGATGGCGAAATCGCCGGGTTGGTCGATCGGTCGACACAGGAGCTGCGGCGTGCCTGGCGGACATTGCATCACACTGGACCGCCTCTGGGCCTCAGTCGCGATCTGATCATCCGGGGGCTCGCTGATGAGCTGCAACAGCGCGCCCATGGCGGCCCAAGCCGCGCGTTGCAGCGCCGCCTTCGGATTTTGGCGGCAGACTTCGAGAACGGCGCTCGTTCTTTCGATCCCGGCACAGTGCTGAAGACCGGCGCAACTTTGGTGCGGCAGTGGCGTGGACGCACCCATACCGTCCTCGTGCGCGAGGACGGGTTCGAATACGAGGGCCACCGGTATCGGTCGCTGACGGTGATTGCCGAGCAGATCACCGGGGCCCATTGGTCGGGCCCGCGGTTCTTTGGCGTGAGCAAGCGGGAGCGTGCCTCCTAGTCGGCGAGGCCGGTCAATGAAAAAACCAGGGACCGGAACGCGGCGGAGCGGAACCGTCCGCTGCGCGATCTACACCCGCAAGTCGTCCGAGGAGGGGCTCGAACAGGAATTCAATTCGCTGCAGGCGCAGCGCGAAGCCTGCGAGGCCTTCATCAACAGTCAGCGGCATGAAGGCTGGGTGTGCCTGCGCACGGCTTATGACGACGGCGGGTTCTCCGGCGCCACGATGGACCGGCCGGCTCTGCAGCAATTGCTCGCCGACCTCACGGCGGGGCGAGTCGATATAGTGGTCGTCTACAAGATCGACCGGCTGACCCGCTCGCTCGCCGATTTTGCCAAAATCGTCGAGATCCTCGACGCCAGGGGCGCGTCCTTTGTTTCGGTGACGCAGCAGTTCAACACGACCACCTCTATGGGCCGCTTGACCCTCAACGTTCTGTTGTCCTTCGCGCAGTTCGAGCGCGAGGTCATTGGCGAGCGCATCCGCGACAAAATCGCCGCCTCGAAACAGAAGGGGATGTGGATGGGCGGCGTGCCGCCGCTCGGGTATCAGGCGCAGGACCGCAAGCTCATCGTCGTCGACAGCGAGGCGGAAATTGTGCGCTTTATTTTTCGCCGCTATGCCGAACTCGGCTCTGTCCGGTTGTTGAACGACGAGCTGGACGCCCGAAACATCCAGAGCAAATTGCGGACGAGCGCCTCGGGCCGCATCTTGGGTGGGAAGCCATTTGCTCGCGGTGCGCTCTACCTGATGCTGCAGAACCGCATCTATCGGGGCGAGATCGTCCACAGGGAACAATCCTATCTTGGCGAACATGAGCCGATCATCGATCAGCCGCTCTGGGATGCGGTCCAGACGCAGCTTGCCGGCAACGCCGCCCAGCACAACGATTGCGGAAGAACTCGGCAGCCGAGCCTCCTCGCCGGCCTGCTGTTTGATGGCGACGGCAATCGGATGACGCCGAGCCATGCCGTCAAGAAGGGCGCGCGCTACCGCTACTATGTCTCAGGTTCGCTGATCACAAAAGATCGGACCGAGAACTCAGTCGGACTGCGGATCCCGGCGGCGGAGATCGAGCAGCTCGTGAGCAGCCGGGTGCACCGATGGCTTCTCGATCCCGCCAGCATCTACAAGTCGACTTCGACGCAGCTCGCGGACTCGTCAATGCAGCAGCGGCTTGCCGCACGGGCCGCGGAAATCGGCAAGCGCTGGCCCGAGTTGCCAGTGGCCCGCAAGCGTGCTGTCCTCACTGCCCTGATCGAACGGATCGAGGTGAGGGTCGACCAGATCGACATCCGTCTCCGCCCGCTTCGGTTGGGCGCGCTACTCGATGGAGCCGCTCCATCGTCGCAAAGCGTGAACGACGAGGAAACCGAGATTCTGTCCGTGCCGGTACGGCTGCGCCGCGCCGGGCGGGAGATCAGAATGGTGATCGACGGCGCGGATCCGTTTGCCGCCGCGAAACCTGACGCGCGATTGATCAAGCTGCTCCTCAGGGCGCGCCGCTACAACGCGACACTCGCCCGCGGCGAAGGCATCCCCTTTGCTGTACTCGCCCAGCAGGAAGGTGTCAGCCGGTCCTATTTCACGCGGCTCGTCCGCCTCAGCTATCTCGCACCGGATATCACCGAGGCGATCCTCGATGGGCGGCAGCCGCGCGATTTGACGGCAGAAAAGCTCCTCGATCACTCACGTCTGCCGCTGGCCTGGCACGATCAGCGGACCGTGCTCGGCTTTGCTTGAGCCGATCCGGCTTCAAAGACCTACCCACGTTAAGCCTGGAGAAGGCCTGACTTTGTTGGGACGGCGTGGCATTCTCGCCGACCCCATCAGTGGCACTGCGGTACTGGAATATGGCCCGACAGAGATATCGCCGCCGGTTGGCGTGATATCGAAACACCCTGCGCGTCTCTGCCGACCCGGTCGCCAAGCCAGCCGCACACACCCGCGCCGAAAGCCGGGTTCTCGACTTTCGAAACCGGATGCGGGAGAGAGACGGACTCTCCGCTGGAGGGAGATGGATTCGAACCATCGGTTCCTGACCCCAAGCCTCAGGCATCCGCTTAGTCGGGTTCGCAGCTGACTCGCCGCTGGAGGAGGCAGTCTTGAGCGAACTCGTCTCTGAACCCAAATTCCCTGCTAGCTGGGAATATACAGGGTATTTTGTTCGCAGGGGCCCCCCGAGTGGATTGTTGGCTCGGAATCCAGAGCCAAATTCAACGATTTACGAGCCAATTCCCTACGCATCGGAACAGGGAATTTATTTGGGCCTAGCAGGGAATTAGATCGGGTCATCAGGGAATTAATGAATTAATGAATTAATTCGCCTGATCAGGGAGTCCCTTGATTTGACCGGTGATTTCAATGCCCAGGTGAGCGAGCTTCACCTATCCGGAGGAGATCCGCTGGCTCGCCGAAACTTGCGCGAACTGCAGAGGGCCTCTTAGCGCTTGGATATGCCGCCCAGATGAGGCTCGAGATCACGATCACCCGTGGAATCGAGCCTGACCTCGTAGAGCGGCAGCAAGCGGCCGGGCACCGCGTCCGAGGGCGCCTCACCGATCCGCACCGCCCCCGCGCGCTCGTAGAAGGCCGCTGCGTTCGGGTCGGCCAGAATCGTCAGCCGCCCGGCGCCGCGCCGCCGCGCCTCAGCGATCGCATGCGCAAGCAGCGCACGGCCGACGCCGTTGCGAATATGGCGCGGTTCGATGAACAGCTTGTTCAAGTCCAGCGCACCTGGCGCATCGCCGGGCGCGAGTGCGACGACGCCGGCAATCTGCCCGTCGGCCCCGGTCGCGACCCACACATCGCCGGCAGCGATGTCCTCTCCGGCGACCCCGAGGGCGGCAAGCATCAGTGCCATGAATTCGGGGTCGTAGCCCCATACCGCCTTCGAGCGGAAACACAGATCCGACAGCGCGGCCGCCTCCTCGACCCGGGCCGGCCGGATGTAAAATGCCGGGTGCATCAGCGGTAAGCCAGGCACCAGCCCGGCGCGCGCAGCCAGCATTGGTCTTCCGGCAAATCGTCGCGCAGGTATAACCGGGTCACGCGTTCGGCGCCGCCCTTGTCGAAAGCGGCGCCCAGCGCCCGCTCGCCGGCCTCATCACGGCCGCCCTCACAGGGAAAGATCGCGACCCCAGAGATCCGGCGCGCCAAAAATTCCGGGCCGTGCCGCTCGATCCGGAACACGGCTCCCCGCCGCACATCGCGGTTCGGAAATGCATCCGCCGTCAACGGCAGGATCAGCCTTCCCCCTTCCTTCAGGCGGTCGAGCCATGCATCCGCGGGCCGCGTCGCGCCGGCATTGACATAGACGACGTCGGCCGGTTCGAACGCGATTCGCGTGCCGTCGCCGTGCACCACGCGGACATGCGGCGTCTGCGCCAAATTTGCCGTCGCGCGGGCGGCGAGCTCGGCATCGTATTCGGTCGCCGTCACCCTCCCCGTGGCGCCGACCAGCTCGGCGAGAATTGCCGAGTAATAGCCGACGCCGATATGCAGGACATGCTCCCCTGGCTGGGGCGCGGCGGCGGCAATTAGCGCCGCATGAAGCGAGGGCTGGCCGTTGTTCAGGTTACGCTTCGGCAGGATGCCGATCACGTCGTCGGTGTACAGGTAAATCGGGTCGGCATCCGGCGTCGCACGATAACCGCCGCCCCCAGCGCACGATGTGCCAGGGGCCGGGTCCAAGGAAGTCCTCGCGCGCCACCGCGGCGAAGGCCGACTCGACTTGCGGATCTCCGACGCCGGCGGCCGCCGTGACCTGCTTCGCATAGGCCCGCCGGATGATCTTCAGTTCGCGCTCGCGATCCATCTTGCCGCATATGGCTGGTGAGGCGATCTGGCCAAGACAGCACGGCGTTCGAATGCCGCGCGCTCGCCGCCAACCGCAACCCGGTCGCCGACCCGATGCCCGCCGAAACCATGTTCCCCTTGTCCGAACTCGACCGCATGCTGCCGCTGTCCGACACGGCGCTGCACACTACGCAGTTCCCGACCATCGGTCTCTTCGAGAGGAACGCGAACAATTTTAAAGGAACCAGAAACACGAAGGCTCAAAAATCGTGGTCATCTCGCGCGGAACCGGAAGTTCGAATCCATCTCCCTCCAGCGGCGAGTCCGCTGCGAACCTGACTTTCAGGGTGCATCCCATCGCACATCGCGGACGACGTAATCGTAATAGAAGATGGCGCGTTACATCCAGGCGACATCATCATCCATGGCGTCGCGGCGGCGCTCATGTTTGGCGCAGTTGGGGTCAATCTCGGCCACCCTGTTTATAGCCTTGGCCGCCACTGGACGCCCTCTGTCACGACCGTGAAGGATTGGTCGACGTCATCGAAGCGGAGCCGGAAGCATACTCAAGATGGCATCGCTGATGAACTCGGCGGCGTCAGGGGCGTGAACCGCACTTCACGATAGGTGCGTCCGCTTTGCTCGGTTGACGGGATCCCGAGCGCGTCGAACCCGCGTCAAGGTGGGAACGGTCTCGTCTGCCGCTAGGATCTCTCTGCCTTCGGCAACCAGCGTCGGCGCTACGCTCTGCAGATCTTGGCTTGTCATGCAAATCCTCCCTTCCTATGCGTTCGTCTTCCATTGGCTCCGCTACTACCAGGCGGGCGGCTGGTAGTATGGTGCCGGAGGGCAATAGGGCGCCGAATAGCAATACGATGGCGGATAGTAGTAGCTCGAAGCGGCAGCGGCACCGGCCGCAGCACCCACTGCAACGCCCGCCGCTACGCCGTAGCCAACGCCCGGAGTAACAACGGTCGTGCCGCGATACACCGTGCCGCCATAGGCGGGGCCGCGAACGGCGGTTCCGCCATACGGCCCGCGGACGGCGGCGGCCCCGGAAGGAGTGCGGACCGCCGCTCCGCCATAGGGCCCGCGAGCCGCCGCCCCGCCGTAAGGTCCCCGAACGGCGGCTCCGCCCATGGGGCCACGATACGCGGCGCCGCCGCGCGGCCCTGATACCGCTCCCCAGCCGAAGGCGTTCGGTGACGCCGATAACATCAAGGCCGTAATAAGGCAGACAATGGTCATGCGATTCATCGCTGTAGCCTCCGTCTTCAGAGGGCGCCAGCAGGCGCCGGCTCTGCGACTTCGACCTCCCGCTCCTTTGCCGGCTCCTTGACGCGGAACCAGGCGACATAGAGTGCAGGCAGGAACAACAGGGTCAGCAAGGTCGCGACGAACAGGCCGCCGATGATTGCGTAGGCCATCGGTCCCCAGAAGACCTCCGAGGCGATCGGGATCATACCGAGCGAGGCGGCGGCTGCGGTCAGTACGATCGGCCGCAAGCGGTTCGTCGTTGCGTCGATCACTGCGTCCCAAGGGTGCAAGCCTCTGGCCATGTCCATGTCGATCTGGTCGATAAGGATCACCGAATTGCGAATGATCATCCCGCTCAGAGCGATGATCCCGAGGATCGCGACAAAGCCCATCGGCGTGCCGGTTGGCAACAAAGCGGCAACGACGCCAATCAGACCCAGGGGTGCGACGCTGATCACCAGGAACATCTTTTGGAAACTCTGCAGCTGCACCATCAGGATGATCAGCATCAGCATGATCATGAGCGGAAAGACTGCCACAATGGAGTTGAGCCCTTTGGCGCTCTCCTCGATCGTGCCGCCGGCTTCGATCGTGTAGCCCTCCGGCAATTTCTCCGACAGCTGAGCGATTGCCGGCGCTAGTTGCGCGTTGACCGTCTTCGCCTCGATGCCGGGCACGACGTCCGCCTGGACGGTGATCGTCGGCAGCAAATTGCGCCGCCAGATCACCGGCGGTTCCAGCTCGTATTGGACGCTGGCGACCTGGCTCAGCGGGATCGTCGGCCCGTTGTCGAGCGCGACTTGCAGACTTCTCAAAGTCTGCACCGAGGCTCGCTGTTGTTCTGTCGCACGCGCCGCGAGGTCGGTCAGATAGATCGAGTCCCGGACCTGGGTGACAACCATTCCGCTGGTAACGGCATTAAGGGCTTCAGCGAGCGACTTCGAACTGACGCCCAGCTGGCGGACTCGATCCTGATCGACCTGCAAGTGGAGGCTCTTCATCGGCTCGTTCCAATCGAAATTGATGAGCCGTGTATTCGGGTTCTGCCCGATCGTTTGGGCAACCAGGAAAGCCGCGTCCCGGGTGCCTCCCGGGGTCTGGCCGCTGACGCGGTATTGCAACGGCCAGCCGACGGGTGGTCCCAATTCCAGCGGATAAATTCTCGTATTGAGACTGACGAATTCAGCGTCGAGCGCCTTTTGCAGACGCGCCCGGACGATTTCGCGCTCCGCAATGCCCTTGGTAACGATGACCGCCTGCGCGAAATAATCGTTGGACAATTGCACGTTCAACGGTAGATAAAAACGGACCGCACCTTGCCCGACATAGAGACTGTAGTTCTCGATGTTCGGGTCGTCCTTCAGCAGCGCCTCGAACCGTTCGACTTCGTGCTCGGTCGCGTAAATCGACGAATCCTGTGGCAGGCTTAGATCGACGACCAGCTCCGGTCGGTCCGAAGCCGGAAAGAATTGCTGTTGGATGAACCCGTATCCGTACAATGAGACCACAAAAAGCCCGAGGGTCACAGCGATCACGAGCCAGCGGGCCCGCATGCAGAAGAGGAGGGCGGCGCGAAACAGCCGCATGAAACGGCCGGGTCCAGCATGGCCGTCGCCATGCTGCTTCATCGTCTTCGGCAGGATCGTAACGCCGATCACCGGGGCGAAAAGAACTGCAACGATCCACGACGCCAACAGCGCGACGGCAATGACCGCGAACAGCGAATAGCAGTATTCGCCGGCACCGCTCTTCGCAAAGCCGATCGGCACAAATCCGGCGACCGTGACGAGCGTTCCGGTCAGCATCGGAAACGCGGTCGTGACCCAGGCATGCGTCGCGGCGTGCTCGCGGTCGACCCCTGATTCGAGCTGACTGACCATCATCTCGATCGTGATCATCGCGTCATCGACGAGCAGGCCGAGCGCGATGATTAGTGCCCCGAGCGAGATGCGCTGCAGGCTGATGCCGGAATACTCCATGTAGGCAAACACCATTCCGAGCACGAGCGGGATCGAGCAGGCCACGACCACTCCGGCGCGCAGACCGAGACTCACAAAGCTGACCGCAAGCACGATTGCGATCGCTTCCCACAGCGCTTTTGTGAAGCCGCCGACGGCCTCCTCGACGACCACCGGCTGGTCGGCAACGAGATGCGCCTCGATGCCGATCGGCAATTTGGCGATGATCTGCTCCATCTTGTGCGCCACAGCCTCGCCGAAGGTGAGGTTGTTGCCGCCCTGCGCCATCGAGATGGCCAGCCCGATCGCCGGCTCGCCATTGAATCGGAACATCGGCTCCGGCGGATCCGAATAGCCTTTGCTTATCGAGGCGACATCGGCGAGACGGAAGAATTTGCCGTTGGCATAAAGATTGATTCGCTTCAGATCGTCGACCGAACTGAATGCTCCGGAAACGCGGATCGCGTATTTCTCGAGGCCGGTCTGGACGACGCCCGACGGCGTGACCGCGTTTTGCTCCTGCAAACTCGAGATGACGTCTTCACGACTGACACCCAGTCCGGCCAGCTGATGAGTGTCGAATTCGAGATAGAATTTCTGGTCCTGGGCTCCGATCAGTTGTGCCTTCGCGGCATTCTTGATGGTCAATATCTGTGTGCGAATTCGTTCGACATAGTCACGCAACTCGCGGTGCGTGAACCCTTCGGCCGTGAACGCGTAAATGATGCCAAAGACGTCGCCAAACTCGTCGTTGAAGCTCGGTCCGAGAATGCCTTGTGGCAGTGTCCCCTTTATGTCGGCGACCTTTTTGCGGACCTGATACCAGATGTCCGGGATCGCCTCTTTCGGCGTACTGTCGAGAACGTTGACGTAGATCGTCGAGATCCCGGGCTTGGTTTCGCTCTTCAGATAGTAGAGCGATGGCGTTTCCTGCAGTTTCTTCTCGATCCGATCGCTGATCTGCAGCATCGTATCGTCGATCGTGGCGCCTGGCCAATAGGTCCGCACGATCATCGTCTTGATCGAAAAAGAGGGATCCTCTTCGCGCCCCAGCTGCTTGTAGGAAAGGACGCCCGCGGCGACAAAGAGGATCATCAAAAACCACACGAAGGGGCGATGGTTGATCGCCCATTCGGAGAGATTGAAGCCCTTCATTGCGCGGTACTCGCGTCCATGAGGGCGACTTTCTGACCGGGCAGCAGTTTCTGCACTCCGGCGGTCACTACGACATCCCCTTGCGTGAGCCCGCCACCGACGACAACCGAGTCACCCTGATAGCGCAGCACGGTGAGCGGTTTCAGCTGCACAGTTCTGTCCTTTTCGACGAGCCAGACGGCCGGCTTACCGTCCTTCTGGAAGAGCGCGCTCCCCGGTATCGTGACAGTCTTGCCCTGATCCAGGGTCACCGTGCCGACGACGTTGGCGCCGAGCCGCATTTGCGGCGGCGCTTCGGGAAGCGAGACCCGCACCGTATAAGTGCGGGTTTCCGGGTCTGCCTGCGGCGAGATGTAGCGGACCTTGCCCGCGGTTTCTATTTCGGGATTGCTGACGAGGTGCACCGTCACGGTCGGGTCCGTCGGCCGTTTCTTGAACGCGCCTTCGGCGATGTTGAACACGGCCTCGCGCTCGCCGGGCTGCGCCAAGCGAACGACCATTTGTCCGGCGCTGACGACCTGCCCGGGATCGGCGCCGATGGCGCTGATGACCCCGTTATTGTCGGCCCTCAATTCGGTGTAGCCGAGATTTTCACTGGCTTGGATCTGCCGGGCGCGTGCCGCGTCAGCATCAGCTTGCGCGGTTTTGAACGTTTTCAGCGCTTGATCATACGCGACTTGAGTGGTGTGGCCATTTTTCAGCAGTTCGCGCTGGCGGTATTCCTGAGCCTGGCTCCGTGCCACCTCGGCCTCCGCTTTCGCAACTTCGGCCTTCGCGACCTCGAGGTCCTGCCGGTATTGCTGCGGGTCGAGGCGCGCGAGAAGATCGTCCTTCTTGGCCTCGGTCCCGACGTCGACGGGCCGTTCGAGGATCTTGCCGTTGACCCGAAAGCCGAGATCGGCCTGATACCGGGGTTGGATCTCGCCGGTCAGCGATACCTCCTCCCCTCCTTCCTGCAGCTCGACCGTCACAGTGCGCACCGGCCGGATGGGCGTCGCGGCGGCTTTTTCTTCTTTCTGACAGGCCGCCAAAACCAGCAACAGAACGAGAGCACCGATCTTGCCCAACGTAAACGGGACGCATCGGGACAATCGCTGCTTTATCAAGTCTGTTTCGCTCATGATCGGCACATCACCCGGTCCAAGTCAGTTCTGAAATAATGGGGCCGCGCGAAGCTTTGGCGTTGATCTAAATCATCAATGCGGTTTATGTCGAAGGACCAAAGCTTGCCCACCGGGCCGAGCCTAAATCCCCGATTGCTTCACCGACTATGCAGAAATTGGAAAAATTCAGAAGGCGCTGAAACGCGTTCCCGGAGAACGTTGGAGCGTGGTCGATGGGGTCTCGCCAAATATCGCGCGGTAGGTTCCGGCGAAGCGTCCGAGTTGCGCAAAACCGAAACGGTGGGCGACCTCTGCAACGTTCACGGTATCGGGATCTCCATCGCGTAGCGCGCTGCGTACTTCTCTCAAACGGCGCAACAGTACATACCGGATCGGACTCATGCCGAGGAATTCGGCGCAGCACGAACGAAGGGTTCGGTCGCTCACCCCGATTAGCTCGCAGAACTCTGGTATAGTCGAAGGCTGGCTGAGATGTCCCGCCAAGATCTCCTCGAACCTGACCATTATCGCGGCATGATGGCGTGCCGCGAAGCCGTCCGGCCGAGCGCCGACAGTGGTCAAACAGGTGACCAGCACGTGAATCAAATCCTGCTCGATGGCCCGCGCGACCTCAGGATGCGACAACATCTTGGAATTTGTCTCGGCGAGGCGACAGACTTGGGCATGCAGGCGCCGCAGACGCGATAGATCACGCCGGGACGGCCGCAGTAATTGACCCTCGAGCGGCGGAGTGACGCTCTTTCCAGTGAGAGCGCGGCCATCGTGTTCGAGCCGCGCTGGGTCGATTGCTATCACGCTCCAGACAAAGGATCCGGGGGCCAACTGATGCAACCGTTCGCCGCGGCTGTGAAACACGATATCCCCTGCTTGCAATTCAACGCCGCGCCACACCGGCAACGGTGCGGAATTGGTGGGGAACGCTACAAACGCTAGCCGTGGTGCCAAACGAACGTACGCCGCGCGCGGGGAGTCTTCCTCGCACCGCAACATCTGCAAATGGTGCAGCTCTGCCCAGGTGAGCCGGGCTCTGAACTGGCCACGGGGGATAATAACGGCTTCGATTTGTGCCTCGCGCAGACTCGCCTCGTAGTGATCGGTCTCTAGAAACGTGCGCGTGCCGCCTCCCGGCATCTATTTCCCTGCTAAAAAGGAGCACAATGCAACCTCAAGTTATAGAACGTAGCCTTGCCGAATTGAGGAAGGCTATGCAGATTTTGTGTTTTCCGAATCGGCCGGTCGCTTTTTCGCTAGCGGATTAGGCTATCGGACGGGCGACGCAGCGCGGCGGAGGGCGATTCTCCGAACAACGAGCGGTAGGTAACCGAGAAGCGTCCCAATTCCCAGAACCCGTAATTCGTGGCAATCTCGGTTACTGTGGTTTCTCCCGCGTTCGCGGCCTGCAGTGCCCGCCGCACTAGGTTCATGCGCCGCATCCACAGATATCGCTTGGGGCTCATGCCCAAGTACTCCAGGCAACAGTCGCGCAGCGTCCAATAGGTGGCGCCCACCGCTGCGCACAGCTCCGCCATATACAGAGGTTCGTCCGATTTTGCGGTTAGCGTGTCTTCAAGCCGGCGCATCACCGTCGCACGATGGCGATGGATATTGCGCACCTCCTCCGAATTATCGGCGGCCAGGCAAAAAACCATCGCTTCCACCAAGGCCTCTTCGATTGCCCGCGCCACTTCGGGCTTGACAAGGATGTCCGGGGCAATTTTCGCGAGGTGGCCAGTCGCTTTGTGCAGCTGTAACAACCGCGATAAAGACGGTATGGTGGCCTTAATCGGGCGCATGAACCTCGGTGGCCTCAATTCGCGTCCGATGATCGCTCTGCCCGCGGTGGCGAGATCTTCAGGCATCAGCGACATCGTGCCCCATCCGGTGGCTGCCGAGGATCGCAGGTAGTACGGCCAATGCAGCCCAAACATCGCAATTTGACCTTGCGATGTATCGATGCCGTTGGCCAGCATAGCTGGGTGGCTCGAGTCGGTCGTGAACAGGATTAAGGACCGGGACCCGCTTGGTGTAACCTTCATGATCCGAGGCAGGTCTTCGTCAAAGCGGCCCATCTGCAACCGGTGCAAGTCGATAAGCGTCGTCTCCGCACGGAACTTCCCGCGCTTGGTGACGACACCGTCGATCGGCAGGTTTCGTATACCTGCGAAATACGCATCGGGGTCGGTAAATGTGCGGACAGTGCTCGAGGGCATTTCCCCACCTCGGTGCGCCAAGCGCGAAAGGTAAGCGCGCCGACACAGCGAACGATTGATCCGTTTCAATGTCAAATGAAACTCACGAGCCCGGGCTGTCACGAAAGTGCAACGTGCAATTCTTAAAAAATGCATAGGCGCCACGGCCCAAGGGTGATCTTCTTTGGAACGATACTCGACATGGAACCGTGCGCTTTTGCGCCGTCGCTCGCGACGCCGTCCGTTGATACAGATCGAGGTCGGGCATGTCGGTGAGCCGCGGTTTGATCTCTCCCGAATCAGGAGGCAATGATGCCAGAGCGATCTGTACAAGAGGGCTCGAACAAATCTGCGGCTGCGTTTTCGCCGTGGTCATTTTTCGGGACGAGCAGCGCGGTCGAGTACTGGATCGATGCGTGGCAGCGCTCGATTCTTTTGCTCGACGTACTACGCCAGCGCGGCAACAACTATCTCGAGCATAACGCCCGCAAGGCGCCGCACGTGCTCAGCTTCGACGTCGAACTCCTGCTCGATGGTCGCTCGCTGCCACGCCCAGTGAATTACGCGCTGGTGCGCATGGTCCCGCCCAAAGGCACTGCGATCGATCGCCGCAAACGACCCTTCATCGTATTCGACCCGCGCGCCGGTCACGGTCCTGGCATCGGCGGCATGAAGCATGACAGCGAGATCGGCGTCGCTCTTGCGGCAGGTCATCCCTGCTATTTTGTCGGCTTTCTGCCTGATCCGATGCCCGGTCAGACGATCGCGGATGTCTGCAAGGCAGAGGCCCGGTTTGTCGAAGAGGTCGCGGCCCGACACCCGGACGCCGAGGGCAAGCCGTGCCTGATCGGCAATTGTCAGGCCGGGTGGCAGATCATGATGATGAGCGCGGCCCATCCTGATCTCGTCGGACCGATTATGCTCGCCGGATCGCCGCTCTCCTATTGGGCTGGTGTGCACGGCAAGAACCCGATGCGCTATCTCGGCGGTCTGCTCGGCGGGACTTGGCTGACCTCGTTTGCCGGCGATCTCGGTAACGGCATTTTCGATGGCGCCAATCTCGTCGCAAATTTCGAGGCGCTGCACCCAGACAACACGTATTGGAAGAAAATCTACAACCTCTATTCAAAAATCGACACGGAAGCGCCGCGGTTTCTCGAATTCGAGAAATGGTGGGGCAGCCCCGTGCTGCTGAACGCCGAGGAAATGCAAGCGATCGCTGACCAGCTCTTTGTCGGCAACAAGCTCGCCTCCGGCGAGCTGCGTAACTCCGACGGCCTCCGTATCGATCTGCGCAATATCAAATCACCAATCATCGTGTTCTGCTCCTGGGGCGACGACATCACGCCGCCGCAGCAGGCTTTGGGCTGGATTCTCGACCTCTACGACCATGAGGACGAGATCGTCGCCGCCGGCCAGACCATTGTCTATTGCTTACACCAGAGCATTGGCCATCTCGGCATCTTCGTGTCCGGCAAGGTGGCGACCAAGGAGCATGGCGAATTTGCCCAATCAATGGACATGATCGATTTGATGCCGCCCGGTCTGTACGAGGCGGTGATTAGCGGAGTGGACGGCACCGTCGAAAACCCGGAGCTGGTGCAGGGGAACTATCTATTCAGCCTCGAGACCCGGACGCTCGACGACATTCGTGCCCTCGGCGGCAACAGCCCTGAAGACGATATGCGGTTTGCCACTGCGGCGAGAGTGTCGGACATCAACCAGGGTCTCTACCGCACCCTCCTGAGTCCGGCAGTCCGACCGGCGGTCACCGAGCGAAACGCCGAATTTCTCCGTCGCATGCATCCCAACCGTCTGCGCTTTCAGATGTTCGCGGACGAGAACCCGGTCATGCTGCCCGTTGCGGCTTGGGCGGAGGCCGTCCGCGCCGACCGTCGCCCCGTCAGTCCGGATAACCCGTTTTTGGCTTTCGAACGAATGGTATCGGGCATCATTGCCAATCGCCTCGAAGCCTGGGGCAAAGCACGCGATCACGTGTACGAGGAGATCTTCCTGAACACCTATGCCTCCCCTTGGCTGCAGGCACTAGTCGGCCTGCGCGCTGACGGGTCATCGCCGGCACGGCGCGCCGAGCGCGACCTGGCGCGAGAGGCAATCGCGAAGCAGACCGCGGCGTACCTGGAAGAGCGCGTCGACGAGGGCGGCTTGCTCGAAGCGGCAGTGCGCGCGCTGATCTATGTGCGCCTCCCGGAAGGCAAAGTTGACGAGCGCGGATTTGCCGCGCTGAAGCAAATCGGCGCCGAATTGCCACCCGCCAAACGCATCGGCTTTGCTAAGTTCAAGGATGTGGTGAAAGAGCAATACCTGATCTTGCTCTTGGATACAGAGCGGGCGATTGCAGCGCTTCCGAAGTTGCTGCCGGACGATCGCCGGCAATGCGAAGAAGCGCTCGCGCTCGTGCATCGGGTACTCGCGTCGCGCGGGGCCTTGCCGGAGGAGGGCAGCCGGCGCCTCGAACGCGTCGAGACCCTGTTCGCAGGACCGGCGCCAGCGAGGGGCAGGGAAAAGGCTGCCTGATCGGCCGAACAAGGAGGGGAGCCATGGAAACAATAAAGCCAACAGAGCCGCGTGAACGATACGACCGGCTTGTGCGCGCAGCCCAAACCCTGCCGCCGGTGAAGACGGCGGTCGCGCACCCGTGCGACCAAATCTCGATCGAAGGAGTGGTTGAAGCGGCGCGGTTGGGGCTGATCGCGCCCATCCTGGTTGGGCCCCCGACCCGCATTCGCGACGCGGCCGCGCGGGCGGAAGCCGACATTTCAGACTTTCCACCCGAGGAATCGGCGCACAGTCACGATTCGGCCGCAAAGGCGGTCGAACTCGTCCGGCAAGGAAAAGCCGAAGCGCTGATGAAGGGCAGTCTCCATACAGACGAGCTAATGGGAGCAGTTGTCGCCCGGGAGACCGGCATCCGCACGGCGCGGCGGATCAGCCATTGCTTTGTAATGGATGTCCCCGGCCACAAGGACCCGCTGATCATCACCGACGCCGCAGTCAATATTGCTCCGACCCTCGCCGACAAAGTCGATATCGTGCAGAACGCAATCGACCTCGGCCATGCGCTGGGATTTCAAGAAGTACGGGTCGCGATCATGTCGGCAATGGAGACGGTCAATCCGGCTGTGCCATCCACAATCGAAGCTGCGGCACTATGCAAAATGGCGGAACGCGGTCAGATCACGGGCGGGATCCTCGACGGCCCGCTGGCACTAGACAATGCGATCAACGAAGAAGCAGCAGCAATCAAGCACATCGTTTCGCCGGTCGCCGGCCGCGCTAACGTATTGGTCGTGCCCGATCTCGAAGCCGGCAACATGCTCGCCAAAAGCCTTTCTTTCCTCGCCCGCGCGGCTGCCGCGGGCATCGTGCTCGGCGCGCGCGTGCCGATCATCCTGACCAGCCGCGCCGATAGCGTCATCACTCGCCTCGCGTCCTGCGCCGTCGCCAGCCTTGTCGCAGATGCTAGACGCAAAAGTGCTGCGGCAGCGATCAGATGAGTGAGAGCACGCACATGCCGCAAGCAGCCCCGGGGAAGCCACACGCCTCCATCCTCAACGAAAAGAAGGCGCTGATCGTCGGCGTTGCCAATGATCGATCGATTGCCTGGGGATGCGCCGAGCAGATGCATCGGGCAGGCGCCGAGATCGCAATGACTTATCTCAATGACAAAGCTCGACCCTATGTCGAGCCGCTGGCCGCAGCGGTAGAGGCATCGCTGCTGCTTCCGTTGGAAGTTCGCGACCCGGCGCAGGTAGATGCACTGTTCGAGGCGATCACAGCGAGATGGGGACGTCTCGACATTCTCGTGCACTCGATCGCTTTCGCGCCGCGTCAGGCGCTCGAGGGACGAGTCACCGACTGTCCCCGCGATGGGTTCTTGACCGCGATGGACGTTTCGTGCTGGTCGCTGCTGGATCTGACGCGCCGCGCCGAGAAACTGATGACCCATGGCGGCACGATCTTCGCGATGAGCTACCACGGGGCCAACGAGGTGATCGAGAATTACGGGATTATGGGCCCGGTCAAGGCGGTGCTCGAGTCGGCGGTCCGTTATCTCGCAGCCGAGCTCGGACGCAAGGGGATTCGCGTGCACGCGATCAGCCCCGGCCCATTGGCCACCAGAGCCGCCTCGGGCATTCCCGATTTCGACGCGCTGATGGAGCGCGTGGCGGAGCGCGCGCCGGCGCGACGGCTGGTTACGATCGAGGAAGTAGGCGCCGCTTGCGCATTCCTCGCGAGCAACTACGCCGGCGCAATGACAGGCGACACGATCTACATCGACGGCGGCTACCACATCCTCGGCTAAGGACTATCTAAGATGAGTGCAGCCTCATCAGAGCCGCTGATCGGGGTGATCAATGCCGGTTCCTCCTCCGTCAAATTCAGCTTCTATGAGGGCGACCGGCAAATTCTTACTGGGCAGGTCGAAGGGATCGGCGCACACCCTTCGGCGATCGCCGCGGGCCCCAATGGTGAAAAGATCGCAGCACCGGATCTCGGCAGAAGGCCCCCGGCGGTGCCGAGCGAGGTATTGCCGGCGATTTTGCCGTGGGCCAGAGAAAGACTTGGCGACAGGCGGCTGGCTGCCCTCGGTCACCGCGTTGTCCATGGCGGGATGCGTTATTCCAGGCCTGCTCGCGTCACGCCGGAGCTGCTGGCAGAGCTAGAGGCACTGGTGCCGCTTGCGCCGCTGCATGAGCCACATAATCTTGCTCCGATCAAAATGGCAACGAGCCTTAATCCCGAATTGCCGCAAGTGGCGTGTTTCGATACCGCGTTTCACCGCACCGCGCCGGAGGTGGAGCAGGCATTCGCATTACCTTACACGCTCTATGAAGAGGGCATACGGCGCTATGGCTTTCACGGTCTTTCGTACGAATACATCGCTTCGGTATTGCCGGAGCGGGCTCCCGAAATCGCCAACGGCCGCGTAATCGTGGCGCATCTCGGCAACGGCTGCTCGGCCTGCGCAATGCGCAACCGGGTTTCAATCGCGACAACGATGGGGTTCACGGCGCTCGACGGCCTGCCGATGGGTACCCGCTGCGGCGAGCTCGATGCCGGCGTCGTTCTGCATCTCATTCAGCAGAAGAAAATGTCGGCGGAACAATTGGTCGACCTGCTGTATCGCCGTTCGGGCATGCTCGGGCTCTCCGGCATCTCACCGGATTTCCGTGAGCTCCTAACCAGCGACGACCCGCGCGCTCGTTTTGCAATCGAAGTGTTCTGCTATCGAGTCGCCGGCAACATCGGCTCGCTCACCGCGGCGCTGGGCGGCCTCGATGGCATTGTGTTCACCGCCGGGGTCGGCGAGAATGCCGCGCCGGTCCGAAGCGCGATCTGCCGCGCCAGCGCGTGGCTGGGCCTCGAGCTGGATGAAGCCGCCAACCGCGAAAACAAAGAACGCATAAGCGCGTCCGGGAGCAGGATCTCCGCCTATGTCATTAAGACCGACGAGAACCTGATGATTGCTCGCCATGCCCGCGCGCTGGTGGGAACCTGAAGTACCGGAAAAGGAGGGGAGATCATGTCCGAGAGTCGCGGCACAGCGAAGCCGGCAGCCGCCGGGATATTTTCCGCTGCGGACGTCAAGCGCCGCATGGCCGAGCGCGAGGCGCAGAAGGCCGCCGAAGAATTGCGCCACATGCAGGAGCAGGCCGAAAAGCAAAAGGCGGTGATGGCAGAATTCCATGCTCCCCCGGCGCGGACCCCGGAGCAGCTGATGCAAGCCATTATGCAGCTCGTCAATCACGCCGCCGAGCGCGGACAGACCGAAGTCCAGGTCTATCGCTTTCCGAACAACCTGTGCACCGATGGCGGCCGAAGGATCAACAACTCGCTGCCAGAGTGGGAGAAGACGTTGGAGGGCCGACCCAAGCTCGGCTACGAATTTTGGCAGGAACACCTGAGGCCGCTCGGCTTCGGGATGAAGGCCGAAGTGCTGGAATATCCGGGAGGTATGCCCGGCGATATCGGCTTCTTTCTGACTTGGAAATAAAATCCCATCTGGGCCAACGGCATGAAAGAGGGGAGGAGATGAAGATAGGAGGTGTGGCGTTCGGCGTGGCGCTGGTGGCTGGTGCGACGATCGCGTCGGCTGCGGTGATGGAATCTCAGTTTCCGCCGCGGACGGTGCGCGACCTGATCGAAATCTGCGCGCCATCCAAGGAAGATCCGATGATGACCGCTGCAATCAACTATTGTCATGGCTTTGCCCAGGGCGCGGTGATCGTCGAGGAGGCGCATGAAGACCACCGAGATGTACGCAAGCTGTTTTGCCTGCCCTCGCCGCCGCCACCCAGCGGATCGGAGTTGAGCAAATTCATCGCCTGGGCCAATGCGCTGCCGTCTCGGCTCGACGAGCCCGCGATAGACGGTATGTTCATCTACTTGGCGGAAACATACCCCTGTGCGCAAGAGGCCAGGGGGAAACGGAGAGCACGATGAAAAGGCTCATCCTGGCCGGGTTGGTGGCGGCGCTGTCGCTGGCCGGCTGCGCTGACATGAACCCAACCCAGCAGCGGGCGCTCTCCGGCACAGCGATGGGTGCAGGAGGCGGTGCGATCATCGGCGCTATTGCTGGCAATGCCGGGCTGGGTGCCGGCATCGGCGCGGTCGCGGGTCTCGCCGGCGGCCTCATTTACGATAAAGTGAAAAAAGACCAAGCCGCGTCCTACAGCGCCGGCTACCAGGCAGGCGCCACGCGACAGCCGCCAAACCTGCCTCAATAGGCGTTGCATAGCGCCAATATGCCGTAGCCGAGAATAAAGCCGTATACCAATGAACACAAACGGCTGACTCAACCGCCAATCGGCGCAGGATGGCCAACAATGGCAGATGCTTTCCATCAACCAGCCTACGACGGAACGCCCGAAGTTGCCGCAAGGGTGGCCTTAATTGAGCGCAGCATTCTTGTGTTGATCGTTGTGGGCCTCTCGATCGGGGTTTTGGTCATCGTGAAGCCGTTCACAACTGCAATTCTGTTCGGCGCGACACTCGCCACTGCGGCTTGGCCGGTGCGTCAGGCTCTTGTTCGCCATGGGCTCGGGCGCGGGTCAGCAGCGGCGCTCCTGCTACTGCTTTCGCTCGTGCTCGTCGTGCTGCCCATGCTCGCGGTAGCGCCTCACCTTGCCGATCAGCTGAGCCGCGGGATACAGCGGGTCCAGTCATATTTCGCAGCAACTCCGGAGCAGCCTGCCTGGATCAAAGGCGCGCCGCTGGTCGGTCGCCGCCTCGCAGCCGCCTGGGACCGCGTCGTCCAGGTTCAGGGCGACCTGCGCGCGTTGGCAGAGCCCTACACCGCGAACCTGGAGCTGGTGATGATCGCTGCGGCACGAGCTCTGGCCGACAGCCTGGTCCAGATGATTCTTTCGCTAGCGGTGGCGACGATGTTTTGGACCAATGGCGATGGTCTCGTTGCGATGCTGCACGATGCGCTCCGGCGGCTTGGTGGGCCGATCGCCGAGCGGGCGCTCGACGTTGCGGCCGGGGCAATCCGCGGTGTCGCCTATGGTGTGGTTGGCACCGCCGCCGTCCAAGCCGTCCTGCTGACTCTGGGCCTGGCCGTCGCCGGTGTCCCAGGAGCCGCAATGCTCGGCTTCGTCGGTTTGCTGCTCGCGATCAGCCAGATCGGTGGCCCGTTGCTCGTGCTGATCTGGGGCGCAGCGGCCTGGTGGCTGTTCGGGCAAGATTATCCGGCGTGGGGCGCATTTATGATCGTCTGGGGGATGCTCGTGAGCACGGTAGACAATGTCATCAAGCCATGGCTCATTGGCTTCGGCATGGAGATGCCGATGTCACTGACCATCCTCGGCGTCTTCGGCGGTTTTATTGCGTTTGGTTTTTTGGGCCTTTTCATCGGGCCGACCCTCATCGCCATTATGTTTACTTTGCTGCAGGCGTGGCGAGCCGCCGTCTCAAACCATCCCGCCGCGGAGGTTATAAGGCCCACGGCATAACCGTGTGAGCGACCTAGATGTCCGACGAGAAGAAGAGAGAGCTTGCCAACGGTAAGCTGAAGCGGAGGGAATACGAGCGGGAGCTCGTGCGCCTGCACGTCGAGTTCGTTAAGCTCCAGCAGTCGAGAAGGCGATAGTCGAGTCCGGTATAATTCTTCTGAAATATTGGTTGGAAGTCAGTCCCGAAGAGCAGACGCGACGGCTGGAATAGCGCATCGATGACGGTCGCAAAATTTGGGATCCTGTGAACCGCTTCGATCCGATCGGCTTGAAGGCGATAGTGGTCATTACTCGAGACCTAGGTTTGGGCGATCACGCGGCTCTGTGGATAAAGAACAAGGGCTCGCCGGTCCTCTATGATCCGGGTGGGACATTTAGGCGGCCCGCGGTAGGTGCCGATGCTGTAATAGAAAATGCAAACCTTAAGGACTATATCAGTTTCCAGCAAGGAAAGGGGAGTGCTGTAGAGACATATTCGTTCGACACGTCTCCGGCAGAGGAGGCTGCAATAATGGAAAGACTACAACCCAGCGATACGAGCATCGGCGAAGGCGAAGGAGGTACGTTTACGTGCTCGATGCACGTTAGTAATGTTCTTAGCCCAACTTCGCCGATTCGAGCATTTTAAAGGATCTAAGTGTCTGAGATTACCAAGATAGACCCGCGAAGGTCGGCACTACAGCGGGGTGGGTGGCGCGGGCGCGCTGGCGGTGATTTTGGGCGGGCATCTCCAGTTTCAGTTTCTTCAGCAAGAGGTTGAGCTCGGGTTCGGGCTCGGTGTAGCGGGT
>Ga0306923_10001411_pt1 | contig 21224 bp, 16 predicted proteins | sample sta12Can44000108_FD_203841 | JGI IMG/M metagenome (GOLD analysis project Ga0306923, IMG submission 203841) | Lab enrichment of tropical soil microbial communities from Luquillo Experimental Forest, Puerto Rico - statanox.12C.anox.44.000.108 (v2)... | ecosystem: Environmental > Terrestrial >... | reverse complement strand
GACGGCGAGTCTGCATGCAGCACAACAGCAACAGTTCACGTCAACGGTCACGGGGAACAGCAATACCGCGGTGACCTGGAGCTACAGCCCTCAAGTGGGAACCTTAACGGCCGGCGGACTATACACCGCGCCCGCTTCGGTAACGACAGCACAGACCGTTTCAGTTACCGCCACCAGCCAGGCCGATACCACGAAGTCGGCAACAGCCACGGTCAGCCTCCTGCCAGGGTCCAGCACGTTTAGTCCGATCTTTGTGCATTCCGGTGGGGGCGCGTACACCGATACGCAGGGGCACAGCTGGAGTGCGGACATGGATTTTACGGGCGGTTACTCTGCGAGTACCACACACGCGATTGCCAACACCACCGATCCAACGCTCTACCAGACGGAGCGTTATGGCAATTCGACGTATCAGTTCACCGTGCCGCCTGGAAATTACACCGTCATCCTGAAGTTTGCCGAAATCTATTGGACGGCCGCTGGAAAAAGGATCTTCAACGCTTCGATCAACGGAACCCCGGTGCTTTCCAACTTCGATATCGTCGCAGCGGCTGGGGCAGCGTTCACGGCGATTGACAAATCCTTCCCTGTGACGGTGACCGGCAATTCGATCAGCATTCAATTCACCACCGGTTCCGCCGATTTGCCAAAAATCAGCGCCATCGAAATTACTAACGCTTCCGGAGCTTCCGGAGTCCTCGTTCAGGTGAATCCTTCGACGGCGAGTCTGCATGCAGCACAACAGCAACAGTTCACGTCAACGGTCACAGGGAACAGCAATACCGCGGTGACCTGGAGCTACAGCCCTCAAGTGGGAACCTTAACGGCCGGCGGACTATACACCGCGCCCGCTTCGGTAACGACAGCACAGACCGTTTCAGTTACCGCCACCAGCCAGGCCGATACCACGAAGTCGGCAACAGCCACGGTCAGCCTCCTGCCAGGGTCCAGCACGTTTAGTCCGATCTTTGTGCATTCCGGTGGGGGCGCGTACACCGATACGCAGGGGCACAGCTGGAGTGCGGACATGGATTTTACGGGCGGTTACTCTGCGAGTACCACACACGCGATTGCCAACACCACCGATCCAACGCTCTACCAGACGGAGCGTTATGGCAATTCGACGTATCAGTTCACCGTGCCGCCTGGAAATTACACCGTCATCCTGAAGTTTGCCGAAATCTATTGGACGGCCGCTGGAAAAAGGATCTTCAACGCTTCGATCAACGGAACCCCGGTGCTTTCCAACTTCGATATCGTCGCAGCGGCTGGGGCAGCGTTCACGGCGATTGACAAATCCTTCCCTGTGACGGTGACCGGCAATTCGATCAGCATTCAATTCACCACCGGTTCCGCCGATTTGCCAAAAATCAGCGCCATCGAAATTACTAACGCTTCCGGATTTAGTCCGATCTTTGTGCATTCCGGCGGGGGCGGGTACACCGACACGCTGGGGAACAACTGGAGTGCGGACATGAATTTTGCCGGTGGGAACAGCGCAAGCACGAGCAGCAACATCCTGAACACGGCCGATCCCAAGTTATACCAGACGGAACGCTATGGCAGTTTCAGCTACCAGTTTGCGGTGCCGAACGGGAGCTATAACGTGGTGCTGAAATTCGCAGAAATCTATTGGACCAGCGTGGGTCAACGCATCTTTAACGTTTCTATTAACGGGTCGCCGGTTTTGAGCAACTTTGACATTGTTGCTGCGGCTGGCGCCCCGCTGACCGCGATCGATAAAACTTTCCCGGTTACGGTGACAAATCATCTTGTAACAATTCAATTCACTAGCGGTTCTGTGGACAATCCGAAGGTTAGCGCCGTCGAAATTCACTAGCGGAGGCGTGAATGGATATTCCTGACTGGGAGAGAGTCGGCTACCACTAGCCATTCGCGCGCGCGGGTCACTCACGATACAAAAAGCCACAGCTGCTTCGGCAACCTGACGATTTGCCGATTGCGGGATTCCGGCCCGAACCGTGCCAGCAGGCTCCACAAGGCGCTTGGTCGCGTTCTCCAAGCTGCACGGGTTTGATTGGGGGCATGGTCGCTTGCCCAAATCAGGACGTGGTTTGTGGATTTTCGGCTCTTTCTCTGGCTAAGGAGCTTGTTGCTATTCAAGTACCGGATTTCGGGGATTGCTTTTGGGTGCGTCAAATTGTGGACAGAAATGAACCGACTGTTTCGCAGATATGGGAAAGATGTACGGCACAAGCCCAGGGAACCAGACCCTCGCCGCCAACTCCCGACCGGACAAAAGGTCTTGAGGACAGGCCTAGTCACGACCAGCTAGAAACTGATTCGCATCCCATTCAGCGCTTTGCTTTACTCTTTTGAACCCGAAAACAATTCCGTTGCGCGCGATCGCCTCATCGGGTTGCAGTTGGTAGACTGACGAACTTTGAAAATTCTTCCCCGTCTGATTTGGAATCACGTTGAACCCAACGATTTGCGGCAGAACCCGCCTGAAGTGCTCGGCGACCACGGCCGAATCCTCAGTGTGGGAGCAAAGGACCACGAGGGATGGCTCCATGCGCGGAACGAAGGATTCGAAGCGTAGAAGCTCGTCCTTCTTCAAGGCATTGAGGTAACGGCTATCCACCTGTATGTAAAATACAGCGCGATCGCCGCGAACCTGCGGCGACGCGGGCTTTATCGGATCGGTGAGCTTGAAATCCACGGTTTGAGAACGGGGGGAACCTTCTTTCAACGGATAAAACATCAGGTCGACATTCAGGGCGCACGAGCCGGCGACTGCGTCTCTTACAGCAATGTTCAGGTACAGGTTCGGGTTTTGTGCCAGCGGCAAAGCGAACATCGCGAATTGGACCGAGCGCGGTGAAGAACAGAAGATCGACCTCAGAACCGCAGTTCGGAAGTCATCTTCGCCTTGATTCATCGGTTCGTGTGCAAAGCGTTCAAAAAAATCCGGCAGTTTGGCGCCGATTTGACTCATGAACAATTCCAGTTCAAAGCTGCTGACCTCGGAAGCAGGACTGACCGCGCGGGGGTTAGAAAAGTCCGGGAAGCCTCCCAGGGTGACAGGTTTGTTTCCCGTCGGATTCTGCTGTGCCAGGAAGGAGTGGCTTGGTGGATTGAAGCCGTTACGGAATGCGTCAGCCGCGGTGAGAGTCGCCTGTGCACCTGGCAGGCGAATTGGTGCTTTTTGCACGCCGGCAAGGGGTCGAGTCATCGTGATATCTGCAGGGGTAATCCTGCTGGCTGGTTTGTCCGTGTTTTCTCGGAAGGTGCCGATTAGACCTGATACAGCTCCAAGGACAATTGCGGCGTATTTGAGCACTTCCAAAACGATCCTCAACATGGGTTCAGACTCAGAGGCTTAAGAATGCCAGCAAGGAGGGCGCTCCAGAGCATACCAAAATTGAGCTCGCGCATCGTGGTTTTCTTTAGCCTTCTTACATCAATACCCTTGCCCTTCAAGAAATCCACCGTGGAATCAGGTAGGCAGCAGCAGCGAGAGCGCGAATGATGAGAGTCTGCAGGGCGCCGCGAATGGTCGGGGCTCCAGCTTTTCCGGCCAACTTCACCTGAACTCCTCGCAAAGGCGACGACTCAGGGATCCTGCTCAACCAGTATTTCACATTTCCTCGCTGTGGCATCAAGCATGAAAAAAGACCAACCCGCGACACGGTCTGAGCAATCTCAGACGGGCCACGTCGGAGGCACGAAAGAATCCAAAAAGAAGAAGCAGAAGGCAGAAACCAATCTAGTCGGAGAGTCTTCTAACAATCGTGAGGTGTTTGATGCTGTCAAAGGTAATGATTGTCGGGGCTGGCACAGGTGGACTCTGCCTTGCACAAGGTCTGAAGCAGTCTGGCATCGACGTAGCCGTATTTGAAAGGGATCGAACGCCGACCGACCGTTTGCAGGGGTATCGCCTACATATCAGCTCAAATGGAGCGCGAGCACTGGAGCAATGCCTTCCCGCAACTTTGTTCAAGGAGTTTCTTGGTTCCGCCGCAAAATCGAACCAAGCGGTCAACTTTCTGGACTCCAACTTGAAGAGACTTTTGACATTTGCGATGGTTGACGGCCCACACGCCGAGTCTCGAGAGATTCCCGTCAGCCGCATCACTCTTCGTAAGATTCTGCTCCGAGGCCTGGAAAACGTTGTGAATTTCGAAAAGAGATTCCAGCGTTACGAACAGCGTCCGGATGGCAGCGTGGTCGCGCACTTTGAAGACGGCTCGACGGCCCAAGGAGGTCTGCTGATTGGTGCAGATGGCGCCAGCTCAACGGTACGAGCGCAACTTTTGCCCCAGGCCAAGAGAATCGAGACCGGGATTGTGGCGATCTCGGGAAAAGCTCCGCTCGTATCGCGGCATGGGAGCGAATATGGCTCTTCTCGATGCGGATTCGCTCCGGCGTGCATTATTGAGAGTGTATCGCGGACAAAGCGAGCTGATTCCCGCTCTTCAAGGCTATGAAGCGGAGATGATTGACCGGGGATTTCGTGCGGTGGAGGCCTCCTTGAAACAGATGAAACAGGTGCATAGCCAAGGAAGGTTTGCAAATGCGATGAGAGGGTTTTCGTTGAGGACGATCGAGCGATTTCCTGTTCACCTCAAGTGGGCGATCATGCAACGTCGGTAGTGCGGGCGGGCTCGTGTGCGGTGATCCTCCGCGCATTTTTCCAGCGACTCCCGATTAACGAAATCGGTAAAGTAGGTAATGAAACCGTATAAGCGATTGCGCGGAGTGATTTTTCTACTTTATTCATGGAAATTGTCAGAATGTCGTGGCGGAGAACTACTGCAATTTCTCATACTCCGCCTTGGCTTGTTTCAGGATGGGGATGTCGGGGTCGGCGTCTTTCCAAAGCGCAAAAAAATCTTCATATGCGGCCAGCGCGTTGGCTGTTTCTCCCCCTGCCGCGAGCGCACGTCCCAATCCCAAATGTGCCAAGGGCCCGGTCGCTGAGTTCAGCACAATTCCTGGACGCTCCAAAATTCTCTGAAATTCCCTCGCCGCTTCTTTGTTCTGGCCTGCACCCAGATAGGCATAGCCTCGCAGATAGAGTACTGCAAGCGCTGCGATGTGCGGTGTGGGTATTCCCATTTCATACGACTGTGCTCGACCCAACATTTCCAAAGCTCGAGTGGGGTCATGCCGATTCAGTTTGATCTGCGCGTGAATCATCGGCAGCCAGTACGCGTTCAAAAGCGTGTCTTGTGGATATTCTTTAGCAAGCTCCGCCGCCAACCTTTGGGCTTGCGCGTTGTCTCCCGCCACAGCCAATGCCAATGCCACCACACCCCGAATGTATCGGCCTCGCGGTGCAATGTGAATCGCCGACGCTGCTCCTTTCTTTGCTTCTGCGGAGTTTCCAAATATTGCTTCCCACAGCGCTCCGGTCACCACCCGGACTGCCACTACCTCCATTGTTCCGTTTCTGATAGCTGAGTCCACAGCGCGTCTCGAATACTCCCGCCCCTTCTTCAATCGTCCGTGATACGCCTCTGTATCCGACTGAATGGACAACATGGCGTCCTCGTAGTCGGATTTGCCCATTGCCAACGCAAATTGCTCCTGCATCCCTTGCTCGTCCTTCCGCAGGAACGCCAGGTTATAGTAGGCTGGGATGAAGACTTCCGGTCCGATCCCAATTGCCACTCCACGATCCAGTGCAGACTTCGCCTCATCCAACCGGTTTAGCGCCATGTAAGCTTCCGCCAGGTTTCCCAGTGCAATCGACTGTCTCGGAAAAATATCCAAAGACCTCCGGACATTTGCAATCTCACCCTCGTAATCACCACGGGCTGCGCGATCCGATGCCAATGCGACATACGCTCCCGGGTCCCTTGGGTAGCTGGACAAACCTCCCCGAGCTCCAGGTTGGGCCGATATGGGCTCGAAATGTTCCTGTGATGGTTGCCGATCTGAAGCGATTCTCGGAGTTTGCGGAAGGCGTTGACGCCATCGTTGGGATGGACTTGCTCAGGAGCAGTCAAAGTTTAATCATCGACTATCGAAAGATGGTCTTGACATTCAGAACCTCCGATCTTTGGAAGCCTCAAGTTGCACAAGCTCTCACAGTTCGACTCTCTGTACAGGGTCAGCCAGCACAGCTGATCATCGACACTGGGCGTCAAAGTATGCTCCTGTACACGGACAGGCTCCACAAGCATGTGCCTGGGGTGAAATTGACCGACCGAATCGCGGAAGTTCGTGAGGGACGCTTGAGAGGAGAAAAAGCCCTGTTATCGGGCATCCTTTTTGGCCCCGACGAATCGCAGGCGTCAGTTTTGCTCCTACCGAAAGCGCCAGACTCTCTTCCGGCCGATATCGACGGCTACTTGGGACTAAGTATCCTGCACGCCCAAATAATCGAACTCAACTTTGCGTCCAACAAACTCCGCTGGCAATGACATGCGTTACTGGAACCAGCACGCAGGGCTAACGAGCGGATGTTCTGCGTGCGTTCAATGGCCGCTCTCGGCCGTCAGAGAAGTTGCTACCCGTACCATTGCACCAAAATTGTGCAAATGCCCAGCGGGAAGGCAGTTTCGCTCGCCCCTACCCCTAAGGTTTTGCAGGGTTTTGAAGCCACGCAATTTGATGCTGGCGCTCAAGCTGCAATTCCGACGATACAAGAGATCGATCCCGACCAACTGCCTGTTAGCCGATGGCGGATGCGTGGTCAACGAGGCAGACGTTCGGCCCAATTCCCTTCTCCGGCACTATCGTAAGAAACCAAGACCAGGAGATGCGGAAACGCCAGTCTCCAACTCCGACATAGACCGCTTCTGATCGAGTTCGCTCTTCGACATGTCGCTGATCTAGCCGCCTAGGGAAACTTACTCTTGGGTAGCTGTCACCGTAACGGACTGCTGCAAGCGAAATTCCAGTACAGTTTCACTGGGAACTTTCACCTGTTGGCCGCGCGTGAGCACTTGTACAGTTCCTCCTGCTCCTGCGCCAACGCCCGCGCCAATGGCCGCGCCTTTTCCGCCGCCCGCGATGCCGCCGATGATCGCACCAAGGGCAGCGCCTCCTCCGACTTTCTCGGCAGTGTTCTTTCCGCGCCCCTTCCCTTGCAAAGTGTAGTCGCCGCTCACCACGGGATAGTCGCGTCCATTAATCACAATGCGAGTCAATTCCAGCTGCAACTCGGAACTCCCTGCAAAGTGGCCTGCTTCCTTTGCTTCCGCAAGCCGGCCGTAGACGTCTGCACCCTTTCGAGCAATCCGAGTGCCGTCGACGTTTAAGTCCGTTTCCAAACTGGCGTGAAAAATGTCGCCGACCTGATTCTTGGAAGAGTCCACCCCATCGATCATGCGAATGAGAAGAGATTGCCCCGCCGGTATAGTTACATCGCTGCGAGTGGTTGGGGGTGTCGCGTCAACCGCAGTCTGAGCTTCCGGCGCGATAAACGGCTGGGACGGCTCCGCTCCCACCCTGACGGAAAACCACGCAACGGGGGCGCCGTTGAAGTTATCGCCCGACGATGCCCATCCTCGCTGCTCCGGGTTGGCGACCTCGATTCTTATCACGTCCCCGAGATGGAATACGTTCCGGCCGGGTTCGAATGGAGGAAAGCCCTCTACAACTATTTCTGTATCAGTCCAAGACGTAACCAAAACTGGCGCGCAAAGCCCGGGGTCCGACAGACCGAACGTCTGATTGTTTCTCAAGTTTGTGATCCGTAGGAATGGTTCACATCCGTTGTAAGGTTTGTACGTTCCAAAGTGCATCCCGCGGATCACAAATTTCTGTGACGCTTCTACGCCGATGGGGCCTGCCGACGTAATCCTCGCCTCGCCTTCGGTCTTACTTGTCTGAGCACGCAGCGGTGCGCAAAGGAGCCAGCTCGCGATCAAGAGAGCAGTCGCTCCCCGCTTTCCACCTGAAATGCGACGCGTCGTAGGGCGGATCATAGGGACCTTCCTTGGCTGATATCTCCATTTAGATGTCCAGGAATGCCAGTAGTATACTGTGTCTCTCGTTTCTTTTTTCTGGGCCAAAATCGGCAAAGATCAGCCGAGTGCTTCTGGAGTTGCTGGATCGAGACTCGACGCTACGCCTCCCTGCGGCATGACAGTCTAGTGCCGCAACCCACCGCCACTTCGCGTTGCAATTACTGAACCGACGATAGGACCTTCAGAACTCCAGGAGAATCAGGGGCTCATCAGTCAGTTGCAGGATGGGCGGGAAGAGCCAACGCCAAGCGTTAGACACTTGCGTTACGAGGTTGACCCGAGATCGATGATGGCATTCGGCATTGATCACACCTTCTCCTTGTTTTCAACGAGTTGCGCGCCATTTACGTCCACCCCATTTGGCAGGTACCTTGCTCGAAAATCGGCTGGCGGAGACCGTCAAAATGACCGAATCGCCACTCTATCTCGGTCAAATCGTTTCTCACTACCGAATCTCGGAAAAACTGGGTGGGGGAGGGATGGGCTTGGTTTACAAAGCCGAAGACACACGTCTTCGTCGCCCTGTGGCCCTCAAATGTCTTCCCCCATCACTGGCGGGTGATTCCGTATCCATCCAGCGGTTCCGACGGGAGGCCGAAGCCGCCTCAGCTATCAGTCACCCGAACATCTGCACGATTCACGATATCTGCGAGGAGAACGGGCAGACCTTTATCGTGATGGAGTTTCTGGATGGGATGACGCTCAAAAACCGTATCGGCGGCCGGGCACTGGAGATCGAAACTATTCTGAATGTGGCTATCCAGATTGCCGAAGGGCTCAACGGCGCGCACGGAAAGGGCATCATCCATCGCGACGTTAAACCCGGCAATCTCTTTCTCACAGAAAGTGGGCAGGTGAAGATACTCGACTTTGGTCTAGCGAAGTTTAGCCTTGGGAGGAACGTATATGACAATGCCGATACGCTCGCGACTCAAGAAACGGATTCCGAGCCGCTGACGAGTCCCGGTAGCACTCTGGGAACGATCGCCTATATGTCGCCAGAACAAGCGCGAGGGGAGGAACTCGACGCTCGAACGGACTTGTTCTCGTTCGGGGCAGTCTTGTATGAAATGGCCACGGGCACGCTGCCATTCCGCGGAGAGAGTCCGGCGGTGATCCTCAAAGCAATTCTTGACGCCGCTCCGCTTCCACCGGCGCGCCTGAATCCCAACCTTCCCACCGAGCTCGACAGAATTATCAACAAAGCGCTCGAGAAAGACCGCGAGATTCGTTACCAATATGCCGCCGACCTTCTAGCTGATCTCAAGCGACTCAAACGCCAGATCGACTCGGGCCGAGTTTTCGAAAGACCTTCAGCGGCGGAGAAGAATCCCAAGGTTAGCAAATTCTGGGTTGGCGCGGCGTGCCTCGCTGCCATGGTTCTGACGGCGGCGACCGTTCGATCCCTACGATTCGGCAGGGCATCTCAGATCGACTCCGTCGCCGTGATTCCCTTCACCGACGCTGCAGGCGATGCCGAATCCGATTACCTCATCGACGGAATGACCGAATCGTTGATAGACAGTCTTGCTCATTTGCCGCAGCTTAAAGTGAAATCGCGCTACTCCGTTTTCCGGTTCAAAGGGCAGGACATCGACGTCCAGAAGATCGGACGCGACTTGGGTGTCTCGGCGCTGGTCACGGGGCAAGTCAAGCCAAGAGGCGACCGAGTTGAGGTTAATGCCGAGCTCATCAACGTCGGCGACGCCACCGAGGTTTGGGGGCAGCACTACAGCTGCAAGAGCGGCGACATCATCTCCTTGCAGCAGGAAATTGCCGGAGACCTCGCGGCAAAGATCCGCTCGAAGCTCAGCCGCTCAGAAAAGCAGCAGGTCACCAGGCAAGGCACAAAGAATCCGGAAGCCTTTGAGTTGTACCTGAAAGGTCGTTACTACTGGAATCGCCGAACAGCCAGGGACATCAAAACGTCGATCACCTATTTCAACCAAGCTATCGCGACTGACCCCGACTACGCGCTGGCATATTCGGGTCTGGCGGACGCCTATTCGGTGTTGCCCACCTATGGTGGCAATCCCGCCGAAACTTATCCCAAGTCGAACGCCGCTGCCCGCAAAGCTCTGGAGCTCGATGCGGCGTTAGGCCATCCGCACGCCGTGCTAGGAAGCAACAAGATGGAATACGACTGGGATTTCGCGGGAGGAGAGGCGGAGTACAAGAAAGCTTTCGAACTCGACCCCGACGACGCCACGGCGCACTATTGGTACGCACAGGATATTAACTGGCTTGGCGGCAGAGAACAGGAGGCCATTTCCGAAGCCAATCGTGCCTTTCAGCTCGATCCGCTATCACCAATCAAAGCAGTTACCGTCGGAACGGTCCACAACACGGCCCGACGGTACGACGACGCCATTGCCGTCTGCAGGAAGTTGACGAATGAGAACCCCACTTTTGTCGGAGCGCACCTTTGTTTAGCTCAAGCCTACTGGGGAAAAGGCATGTATGCCAAGGTAATAGACGAATTCATTGTATACAGTCAGCTTTCCGGTGACCGGAACAGTGCTGATTTTGCCTCTGCCATGCAACAAGGCTACCGTTCGGCGGGCTGGAGAGGCGCCCTAAGTAAGGCGCTCGAAACTCGTTTGGCTCAACGCAACTCGGGCTATGTTTCTCCGTACGAGATCGCTACTCTGTATGCCAATTTGGGAGACAAGCAGGACGCCTTCAAGTGGCTCGATGTCGCCTATCAGGACCGTGATATAGGTCTGATGCGATTGAAGACTGACTTCTTGCTCGATTCCCTACGTTCCGATTCTCGGTTTAGTGAACTTATGACGAAGGTCGGTCTCCTGCAGTAGCGAACGAGGAAACAGGCACAAATCCGGTTCGCCCCGGGAGCTGTCCCTAACAAGAACTTCGTGCTCGTCGACTCATTTCCATTTTCCTGGGAACCTCTTCTAACGTTTTTTTTTCATCCAGATTTGCACCATCCGATGACCGTTCCAACATGATGGTTCAGGGCTTCAGACCGCTCACGACGGCGCGACCGCTGTCCTCAGGTCATCATCTTGTTGCGAACCCCATTTCAAAACGAATCGCCAGATGGATCGGGCTCTCCCCGATACGCGGCAGGCATGAATTCCCGCTCCTGACCAGTTACCGAACGCGTCAGCTCGAATTCCCTTCGACCAATTCGATCGCCACCGCGCTTATTTGACGCGTTTCGTCGCGAGGTGGCTCAAAGAGGCGGACGTTCTGAGCTACTCGGGGTAGAACTTGACGCTTTTCACGTAGGCATATCGGACGACGTTGAGGGTCGCCTTACCTCCCCACTCGTCGCTGTTGGTACCGCGAATTTGCAGCATGATATAGGCAGCCGCAACGGGTACATTGGTGTGGTGATCGGCGACAAGCACTCCATCGATGTACCACTTGACGCTTTCCGGGAGCCAGACAAGTTTGTAGCGATGAAACTGGTCCGCCAGGGACGAATTCATGATCTGGTCGGTGGTTCGCACCTCCTGCGAATAGCTTGGTGGCGCATTGAAATTCAGGTTGCGCCAGTTGGTCGCCCACAGGCAGTTTTTGTCTCCAAGAAACTCGATATCCATTTCCGTTTCTGAGTTCTGAAAATACAAGAATGCCGACGACACGGTGCCGGGATAGGCCTTCCCGGGGCCGTTCGGCGTCGAAGAATCGGAAGCCATTCTCATGACAAACTCATAGGTGCCATAGCCGAACCTCTCCCTGCTCCAGACAGCAGCTCCTTTGGAAATGACGCCGTTCGGGCCCTGGGTCTGTTCGACCTTAAGGCGCAGCATGCCATCAACGAAGTCAACGTTCTCAGCCACGTACGCGCCCTGATTCAAGCCGATCTTCGAATCAGGAGCTTTCCACGTGGCGATCCGCCAGGCCTTGCCGAGGCCGTTGTTAAAGGCGTAGGAAACCGGCTGCGCTTTTGCTGTGACCATCCCGAACAACAGCGCCGCAACCAAAAGCAGTGAACGCATCAGGGGTTGTCGTTGCGGTTTATAGCTACCGGCTGCCTCGCCGCTTTTCATCGGAATTTTCGCCAAAACGGAAGAACGTACTTGGCACACAAGTGCACAAAGGAACTAGGGCCTGAGAGATACCATACTCCGTACAGCATGCTTCCTTCCTCCTCGTCGTCTCGATCGGTCGCGCCAGCCTTTCCAGAAATATCATTAGCTGCCCTATTTTAGAGGTTTCGTCTATCGAACCAAGAGTACGTCGGCCCCGGGACGACTACTACGTCTGATCCATTTGTTTGATAGTACTGTATAATAGTAGTACCACAGGCCAGCAGTACTGAAGGCTAGTACTTGGAATGGACAGCCCCAGCTCGGACGAAATTGGCCAACTTGCTGTGAAAACTGGACGGCAGGATTGGGAGGAACAGTAGATCGCTAGCGGCTAAGCTAGGGACCCGCGCTAACCCAGCTTGTAGCGAGTGGAACTCTGCCAGGTGAGTTTCTCGGACTTGGGGCCGAAGAATGCTTGATGGAACCCTCTCAGGAATAGGTAACTATCCACAAATCGCAGGACAAGGTAAGTCGGTGTGTATAATAGGATGTCCCAGCGTTTGTGCCTGAGACTGACCACGGCTGCGCTGATAAGCATGAACCCGCCATCAATGGTCAGCCAGGTCGTCGCCGTCCTTGGAAACAGGTAGAACCATAACGGCGCGAGCAAGAAGAAGATGGATACAACGAATCCCTCGCCCAGCACCAATTGTGTCTCGAGAGCAATCTTGCGCGTGCTGCCCCACATCTTGAGTTGCCGAGTGCAAGACCATGCGCCGCCGTTCCAGCGTGCCAGCTGCCGGCTGTAGGATCGCAGCAAATCCTGAGGGTCCGCCGTGACGACCATCGCGTCGCGAACGTAGATCACGTCGTAGCCAAGATCATGGGCACGAAGCGTTGCCATCATGTCCTCGACAATGCTAGGTCTGCTTTCCCAAATCTGATCGAACAGGCTCATGCGGAAAACCGAACAGCACCCCGCCGCGACGTTGATCGCTCCTAGCGCGTGTTGCCCCTCTTTGATCAACCAGTGCCCAACCGCATACTGTAGTGCACGCCAAGCCGTGAGCCAGTTCTTAGGCCGAGATTTGACTTGGCCGCAAGCAATCGCCGCATTCGGGAACTCTTCAAAGGCGCGTGCCATGGCGGCGAAGTAGCCGGGTTCGAAAGTGGTATCTGCATCGGCCAGGGCCAGTAAGTCATAGCTGGCCAAATTGAAGTGCTTGATGCCTTTGGCGATCGCTAAAGACTTTCCGCCATTTACCGGAAGGTCCAGCACCTCAATGCCGCGCGCCCTGCCCTGCAGGGCGGTGTCATCGGAAGAGCCGTCGCTCACCAGATAGACGTCTTTTTTGCCGACACCCGCCGAGACGATGCTCTCGATTGTCGATCCGATGGCGATTCCCTCGTTCTTCGCCGCGATGAGAACGCAGATCCTCACTGAACCGTTACGACTTGCCCGACCGAGGGAACACCATCGGTGTTGACCAGGAACAAAAGATATGCACCCGGAGGCGCCACGTTGCCATTCGGAGGCCCGTTCAAAGTAAGGGTCTGGCCGTTTGTGGTGAAGGATAATCCCACGAGGCGCTGGGACATATCGAAGGAATGAGTAACAGCACCCTCGCGGATCAGCACTGCACTGACGATGGTTCCATTCGACGTCACGGTAAACGTCTGCCCATATGTTACGGTGGTCGGAGCTCCGGTTAGTGAAGGCCGCGTCGCCAAGGAGCCATCCGGGTTAAACAGATATGCTGGTTGGTAAATTTCGATGTGCGGCTCAAAGACGCCCTGTCGCGGGTTGCCGCCGCTCAGGACCACGGTTGCATCTGGTAGGAGCAATGCAGTGCTGTGGTACAGGTGGGGGTAGACGTTTGGAGCTGCCGAAGAGAAGGAGTTTGTCTTCGGGTCATAAAGGTCAGCCGTCAGACTCGCGGTCGAAGCTTGTTCGTCATTGGCGCTTCCACCTACTGCCAGAACCTTGCCGGTGGGCAGCAATACGGCGTTCATCTCTGTACGCGGGAGGGACATGGCAGGACCAGCAACCCACATTGGGGTTGCATTCGACATGTCAATCAGCTCTGTGGTGTTGGTGGCGACGACAGTGGTACCCATACCTCCCATGCTCAATATTACCGGTTGGTAGTTGGTCTCGGGCAACAGCGGCAGCAGAACCACCGAGCCGTAAGAACGGTATTGGGTATCGATCGTCATTGCTAACGAAGTCCAATTCGCTACACTCGCGCCAGCAGCCGGGTCAAACACCCAAGTCTCAGGTTCGGGTCCGGCGTGAACTACCTTGCCGTTCGGCAGCAAGATCATCCGGGGATAGAGCGCGGGCGCTCCCGGTACCGGCAAGCTTCCGTCGGAATACTTCAGGGTGCGGCAATCTCCTACCGGACCGCCGCCAATGGAGCACGTCGGAATAACCGGCGTGCTCCAAGAGCCGTTCCAATATTCAATCAACGGATCGTCATCGGCCTTCTCATCCTGGCCTCCATAGGTCATCACACGGCCATCGGAGAGCAAAGTCGTCGTGGGATACCAGCGTCCCGCCACCATAGGCGGAGTGACCGTGAACGTTGACGTGGCCGGATCGAAAATCGCAGACAGCCTGCTGCCGCCGAACCCCTGGTCTGCCACAGTGGTAATGTCATGCGGAACTTTGTGTCCCGGTGTGTCTTCCGTTGCGATCGATGCTCTGCCGCCCGGGACCGCGGTGCCATGGCCCATCGCACGCATAATGGCCGCCGCCGGACCCGTTGCGTAAGTATCGGTCCCTCCGCTAATGAAAACCCTGCCGTCGGCCATCTGTGTAGCGCCGTTACAAAAGGCATCGAAAGGAAGGGGTATCGTATTGAACGCACCCGTCGAAGGAGTCCAAATCGTGGCTGATCCGGGTCCAGTCGGGCAGCCGGCCTTACCCGGCGGGCAGTTTCCCGATCCGGCGATGTATAAGACGTTGCCGGAGTTCAGGAGGATTCCGTGTACCGGATTGATGGGCATCATGCTCGGTGACGTCGTCCAAACTCCCTGACCTGCTGGCGTCAGAGGATTCTGCTTCACGCTTGTTCCCGGCGGCGGGATAGGAACCGGACTGGCAGCTGAAGTCGGAGTCGGAGGCGGAGTTACACTGACAGAGGGCGCGTTGCCTGCGAGCGGTTGCTGACCGCCGTACGTGCAGCCGTAAAGCAACGTGGCCAAGGCCAAGATCGTCACCGAGATTGATAACTTTTTCATGCTCACCCTTCCTCCTCGACTGAACAGCGCCCGAGATGCTCTTCGTCCTTCACTCCCTGCCTTGCGGGCTCGGGCTTACGACGACCTGGCCCGCTGGTGAAGAATCGAACTCAAACCGCTTAAACCCATCGAGATATACTCTGCGGGTTAGTGCCTATCTCGCCAACCATGCCAGAACCTTATAAATATTTCCGCGCCTGCGCCGGTTCGCGGAATAACGGTGCGCGTTTCGTACAGGTACATCGCGCCGATTTCGAAGCTCGAACGCTCGCTCGGGATCAGCACTTCGAGGCCGCCGCCCTCGCGCGTGAAGTTGTTCCAGTCGTAGTGCTTGGCGTCCTTCGAGGCAGTGATCTGCCCGAACGCGATAAAGCTCGGGAGGAGTTTAATGGCACCGTGCTCCTTGTCCTTCCACAGCGTGACGCCCTGCTTCACGTAATCCACGAACAAGGTGTTATGGAGTTCGGTAGGGCTGATGTTCAGCCCGGCAATACCCCAGCTACTTCCGGGCAACCGGCCCGCGCGAGGATTCCAGCCCATCCAATAATTGACGTCGATCGAAGGAGCGGCCGCTGATTCGCCGCTCACGAAGCGGTGTTCAACGGTGTACCCAACGTCGGCCCTTGCCAAGCCGTCTATGCCTTTCCAGCGAAATGTCTTCACCAGCTTCATACCACCACTGGCACGTGCGAATCGGTTCCAGTCCAGACCGTGCTGGTCAAAGCTGTCAGTGGTGTTGACATAGGCACCGAGGTCCAATGGGCCCACGCTGCGGAAGATCAGGCCCTCTTCTGCGAACACGCGCACTGCAAAGTCTTTTTCAAGCGGACTCGATCCACCCGAATCAATCCACATGCTGCCTTGGCTTGTTGGTGCAGTACCCGTGACGTTTGGAGTGGCATCCCGGCTGTTAGTGACTCTCGGGGCCATGACCTCCTGAGCGCTTGCCACCGACCCCCACAGTAGGAATACAGCTGCTAACCTCATGATGGCTCCCTGGCTCCTCTTCCTTCTGCAAGGTCTTATATCGGCCTTGACCATCCCAAACTCGTTGATGTCTGCGCGGAAGCCTTTAGCTGAGTAAGACCGTGTGATCCTGGCTTTGGCTTGCTTCGCGCGCATCTGGCGAGAGGAGGCCTTCGACATCGCTCGATTCAGACCCTGTACGTTCGGACAGTAGATTGCCCTCTCCTGTCCGTTCGACCAATAGGCCGCACGTCCGAAAAAAAGGTACGAAGGTACTTCACGGCGGGAGTAGTACGGGTATTAGTACGGATTAGGCCAGAACCTTTCTTCAATTCTCGACCGGTAATTCCACACACTCACTAAACGGATCCTTCCGTTTTTGAGCGTTTCGCGCGGGTATTGGTGGCTAATTATTTGGTGAGCTGATTTTGTCTTTCGGCGACTTGAACCAACCACCTAAATGAGCGCATGGGGAGACCTGCAGGAAGAGACCCTGAAGAATGCGGCGGCCGACCACATCAGACAGCAAATGGAAGAAGTGCGTGGGTTCGACGCTGGGCCGATTCGAAGGCATCGGCAGGAACTGCGTCACTGCGTCAGCTTAGCAATACGATACAAAGGCAGTCACAAACGACGAAGAGGGCCGCTCCATTGCACCAAAATTGTGCAAAAGAACGGTCTCACTCTCTCTGTGATTTGACCGGTGCGTGAGCGGACGACCGGGGGTGGTCCCTTTTTCACTGCCATATCCGCTATCCCACGCGCGATTGACGGGATAGGGGATAGGCTAGTGCGAAAGTGCCCTGTTCGCACAATTTTGGTGCAATTGCGAATTGTGATCAGAATGTACTTTGACGCTATTCAAGACCCACGTTGTGTTGACTCCGAGCCTCGGTAATGTCGCCTCGGCTGCGAGTTATGAGCGCCTCCTGGTCTTGCAAACAAATTCTCGTTGAGCAGCGGCGTCTGTCCTTCTCCACTTCCGAAGCCAAGCGGCTGCAGACGGCGATGGTTCACCACGATAATCTCTTTCTTGGGCCACGTCTGATCCACAGCCGATTGGGGCGTATAGGGGATCCAGTTTTCAGCGTTGTAAGCGGGAATTAGAATTGAAACAAGCGGGTCCATATCGAGAACCTTTGGTGGACGAATTTGTTCCAAAGATACGGAGTTTGAGTTTCCTAAAGTGCTGCGCAAAATCACGAGTCGTTGAAGGCCAATTATTGGCGCTCTGGCGCGCAGGAATGCCCAGGATCGTTTTCATCGGGCTGAGTCCTCGGACGCGTTCGCTGTGGGCCGCGAGAAACCACCGATCAGTGTGGGATAAGGCAGGTCGGCGACCCGCCACAGGCCAAGTTGGTGTGGATTCAGTCCCTCTGCGTAGTCATCGATCAGCTCCAGAGCCGGCGGAAAATGGAATGGGGGCGCGCAAAGGTTGAGTGCGTGAAAGGAGCCGGTCTCGACATTCACGTTCACTGCGATATCTGCGTAATGGGTAGTCAGCAAATATCGGATCTTCGATTGGCTGATGTTTCTCAGAGCCGCGAAGATTGATTCAAAGCTAAGATGAATAAAGCAGTCGCGTACTAGAATGAGATCGCAATCCGGCAGGGCGTCCTTCGTTAAATCCATGACACGGAATGACCGAGTCGGCGACGTGTATCTCTCGGCGACCGATGCAATCAGCGGAACAACGATGTCGCCGCCTATATAACTGTCCAGATCCAGTTTCATTTCTTTGAACCAGGCGAAATCACCACACGGAATATCAAGTACCGAGCGAACCCCGTACTTCGACAACAAGCCAGGAATCGCTCCTCGGATCTTCGCCGTGGCATAAAGATTAGACCCGCCACCCGAGCGCGATTCATCGTCTACCCAATAGTGGGTTTCATAGATCTCCGTGAATAGCTTGGCAGGATCGTCTGCAACAATGATCTTCTGCTCTCCCTTGATAACTCCGAAGACGCGCCGCAAAGTTGCATTCCCGAGCATCCAACCGTAGAAGCCAGGCATGGATTTGCGCAGGATCCGACGAAGCAGCGCGAAGCGGCGTTTTGGTAGAACTATTTCCGCCATGTGAATGACCGTCCATTCTCAGTTAGCCCTAATGAGCCGCAAAAGATTCCGCCAACCTTTGTCAAATTACCGGGCATCTCTAACAGTATCGGCTCTGTCAAGTCCTTTTTGAGTTCTTCTGCTCTTTACTTTCATTTTTCTTTCGTTAAGCACCCAAAGTTTACTCGAGTCGGGGAGCCGACACTGTTTGTGCAATCACGACGATTCGCACCCAGCAGATACGTTTGCATTATCGAGGCGATTATCATCGAATACCACATCCTTTTTGAGGTCTGCAGCGGCCTCCTGTAGCGGATCTGCGACGGGCTAAACGGGCCTCCCAGAACCGATCAGGATGCAAAATCTTTGCCACGATTTGTCAAAGCTTACCCGGCCAATCCTTGTCGCTAGGACGGAAGGCTTGGCGTTACCCCGCGATGTTGGCAGCCAAGCCCACCGCGACTCTCCCTTTCTCTTTTTTGACCCAGTGACGGGGAAGGATTAGAAATAGGCTAAGCGAACACTACCCAAGAGTACAGTAGAGTTATGTAATCGTTACAGAAACTCTGACGTGATCACAATTCGCAATTGCACCACAATTGTGCAAACAGGGCACTTTCGCATTAGCCTATCCCCTATCCCCGCGCGCGATTGACGGCTTAGCGGATATAGGAAAAAAGGGACCCACCCCCCTGGCGCGCATGGGCAGCGACTTTACCGGTACCAGAGGTTACTAATTGGTTCTTTTGGACCCTTCTCTGCCTTGAATCAGTACAAAAATCTGAATATTTTAAGAGGTACCTACGGTTATCCGCCCAACCCTCGGGTTCGTCCAGCCCTCAGGAGAGAAGACCATCGTTCCTTACTTTTGGGCGGTAGTGTGCAAGAACAACCTGTACCACGCTCCGCGAAACTTTATCTACAGACATAAAACCATTCTTGCTGAGGCTGACGCGGTCATTGCGCGCGCCTTCAAAGGAGCCAGGGTCGTCGCGGTTCGTTTGTCTGGCATGCTGGCTCTTGCCGGAGCAATGCGATTAGCACAGGCTCAGCAAACCCCACCTCAAATCGCGTTTCGGTCAACGACATGGAACGCGCTCCACACGGAGCTTGGTCGGGTGGCACCTCCAGTCGGGTGGTCCTTCGTCATGACACGCAACGGGCAGGAGATTTTCGTCGACCAAGGAGGTTTTAGCCGAGCGCCGTGGGAATCCAAGGATGCGTCGCTACCATTCACAGTTGATACTCAAATCTTCGTGGCCAGCGTAAGCAAGGTCATCACGAACGCGGCCTTGATGACAGTGGCTCAGGACAGGAATACTTCTTTGGATGTGTTCTTGGATATGAAATTACGCGAAGTGTTCCCAGAAAAGTCATTTGGGCACTTCGTCGGCAACATCTCACTTCGGAATTTGATCCGCATGAGGAGCGGACTTGGGCCAGTGCTCGCAGCTGGACAACCGGCTCTACCGTCGAGCTGTGTCGGCGGCAACCCCTCATTCGATCTGTGGAATTGTCTGGTAACCGGCTCTCCTGGGCAGCCTGGGATTCTGGCCCGTGATCTTCCCTGTGATCCCCAATGGCCCACCCGAGAAGGACCGCCGGATTACTATCTCAACGAGAACTATCTCGTTTTGCGTGCAGTCGTTGAAAAGCTCGCCGGGCAGGACTATTGCACCTACGTTAAACATAGGGTTTTGAACCAGCCTGGCGAAGCAAGTATAACTTGCGACTCCAGCGCCGTCCCACCTGTGCTCTATTACGGCGAAGGCATGAGCCCGGGAACCGACTTTAGCGGGGACTTTCGACCCTCGGCTGGCCCTGTCGGTTGGTATGCCTCCACTCGTGAGCTGGCGCGGTTCCTAAATAGTCTGAGAAGCAACAGTATCCTGCGAGACGACATTCGCCAAAGAATGTTCACACAAGAGATGTTTATGTTGGATCTGCAGGGGAAAGGGGGAACCTTTTGGGAGAAGGGTGGAGGATGGACTGCGGGAGGTACGGCGAGAGCTTGTATCGTGCGTTTTTCAAGCGGCGTTGATGCCGCTCTGGTCATGAACTCCGCTTCAAAATTACCATGTGCGATTATCCCACGCGTTTACGAGGCGACATTGCCGGTTCTGACGACGAGTGCAAAGGATTTCATCAACTCCACCACAGTAACAATCAACTCTCCATTCATCGGAAGTAACCTGCTGCCCCTGGGCGAGATCCGGTTCACCACGGACAGCACGGAGCCTTCCGCGACTTCCCAGCTGTGGGCGGGAGCCCCAATCACTCTTACCCAGACAACAACAATTAAGGCGAGCATCTTCGATCACCAAACACTTATCTCGGGTCCCGCCGAGATCACCGTCAACGGACCCCTAATGCCGGTGCCGGAGGAGCTGATATTGCAACCGGGGGTTCACTGGCAAATCTTCGATCGCCCAGCCTCGGCCTGCTGGAATGGATTGCCTGATTTATCGCGTCTCACCGCAACGCATCACGGCATCAACGCCACAGCTGGGGCCGCATTCAACATGGGCGCGCTTTCGGTGGCGGAAAATCGGTCGTTCTTCGCGGCCGAATTTGACGGCTACCTCTATGCTCCCGCGGACGATGTTTACACATTCGGACTGCCCCCTGAGAAAAGAAGCCGTCTTGTGATCGGTGACCGCATCGTGGTTGGAAACATTGCGCTGAAGAAGGGTCTCCACTCGATTAATGTTCAGTACTTCCATGAGGCAGGACCTAGCGAGCTTAAGTTGGAGTGGAGTCGCACAGGCGATCCGGAGATGCTGGAGGTTCCGAGTACGGCAGTTTACACGAGCGTTGCCCCAGTGAAGCCAGAACTACCGCAGTTGAGCACGTATTTGCCTGAAGATCCTGTTTGTTCCAGTAATCGGAAAACCTCCTACTAGTGTACTGTAACATCTGAAACGGTAGTATGATGGTGTTCATGGAAAACACCATCGTGCTGACGGATTCGGAACGTTTGGAACTCAACCAGCGAGCGGCGAGCCGGAGCGGT
>Ga0306923_10001410_pt1 | contig 21228 bp, 17 predicted proteins | sample sta12Can44000108_FD_203841 | JGI IMG/M metagenome (GOLD analysis project Ga0306923, IMG submission 203841) | Lab enrichment of tropical soil microbial communities from Luquillo Experimental Forest, Puerto Rico - statanox.12C.anox.44.000.108 (v2)... | ecosystem: Environmental > Terrestrial >... | reverse complement strand
GGCCGGGCTCGATCCGGTCGACCGCGTCGAGCAGCCCGATGTGCGTCGTCACGTGGATGACGCGCATCTTCGGCGTGGCGAGCATCATGGACACTTCCTTCGTCCCCGAGAGCTTCGCGAGCAGCTCCGTGTGGCCCGGGTACACGTGCCCGGCGGCGTGCAGCGCCTCCTTGTTGAGCGGCGCGGTGCAGATCGCGGCGATGCCACCGGCCGTCGCGAGCTCCACGGCGCGGGCGATGTAGCGGTAGGCCGCGTCGCCGGCGACCGGCGAGAGCCGGCCCCACGGGAGATCTTCCGGCACGAGGCCGACGTCGATGCAATCGACGGTGCCGGGGCGGAACGCCGCCGCGGAAGGATCCGGCACCGCCTTCACGGCGAGGGTCTGGCCGGCGACGCGGCCCGCTGCGCGGAGACGGCCTGCGTCTCCGATGACGAGCGGGCGGCACACCTCGTACACCTCGCGGTGGCCGAGCGCCTTCATGATGATCTCGGGCCCCACCCCCGCCGGATCGCCCATCGTGATCCCGACAATCGGTCCTGGCATCTCGCCTTCCCTTCAGGTGGCCTGTTTATCTCGAACGCCGGACGGCCGCAGGGCGGCGAGGCAGCGGACGAGCGTCTCCGGCGAGCCGAACGCGCCGGCCTTCGTGGCGACCGGGAGCGTCGTCGCCACGTCGACGCCGCCGCGCGGCGCAACATCCACCACGCCGAGCGGCACGCCGGGCTCGACCTCGCCGAGGAGGTGCAGACCCGGCGCTCCCAGCGCGGCGAGCAGCGCGCGCGCCATGTCGCCGCCCGTCACGGCGACGCCGGCGAGCCGTGCGGCGTGCGGAGCGACGAGCCGTCCCGCCGCGGCGGCGAGCTCGTTCGCGCGCTCCAGGCCCATCGGATGCTCTCCCACGGCCACGAGCACGTCGCGGCCGCTCTCCAGCGCGGCCTCGAGCGCCGCGCCCGGCCCGCCGCACTCGCGCTCGCCGCGGAGGAGCGACTGGGGGTCGAGCTCGACGCGCACCACGCCGGGCTCGGCCTCGAGCCTCCGCGCCTGCTCGCGGGCGATCGACGACCGGCTCCCGACGAGGACGAGCACGCTGCCACGCGCGGGCCGAGGCCGCGGCGTCGCGCGCGCCGGGTCGCGGCGGAGCCCGAGCGCAGCCGGCAGGTGGCGCGCGAGGCCGCCCGACCCCGCCCACACCACGGAGCGCGCGAGGCGCGCGCCCGCGCTCGCGATCGAGCGCAGATCCTCTTCCTCGAGGGCGTCGCAGACGACGGCGTCGGCGTGTCCGCCGATCCGCTCGAGGGTGCGGACGAGCGCGTCGATCCCCGCGCGCACCTCCGCGAGTGGCACGTTCGCGGCGCGCAGGCCCGCGGCCGCGAGCATCGCGGCTGGTTCGGCGGACCCGCTCATCCCCGAATCGCGCCACACCTCCGTCCGGTCGAGGGGGACCCCGTTCACGAGGACGCGGCCCTCCCGCGTCGTGCGACCGGTCGCCGGAAACGCCGGCGCGAGGATCGCGAGCGCACGCCCCGCGCCTGCGTCGGCCGCGGCGCGCAGCGTGGCCGCGAGCTCCACCCCCACGTTGCCCCGCAGCGTGGAGTCGAGCTTCTTGTAGATCACGCGTGCGCCGTCGCGGTACGCGCGGATCCCGGCGGCGTGCGTCCGCGCCGCCGCCTCCGCGGGCGCCAGGGGGCGCGAGTCGGTGTCGATCGCGACGACCTGATCCGCGACCGGCGCGTCCTCGCGGCCGAGGACGACGAACGTCGAGAGCCCCGCCGCAGCGAAGGCGATGCCGCAGTCTGCTGCACCGGTCAGGTCGTCGGCGATGACCGCGGCCTCGCGCATGCTCACCTCGTGCTCGTCGTGGCAGGCACGGCCCTGGGAGGTGCGACCGCCGCGCGCCGCGACACCCGGCGATACCACCATGCCGTGACGATGGGGACCAGGATGGCGGTCACGACGACGCTCGTCGCCACGAGGACGGTCGCGCTCTGCGCGGCGGGCTCGTAGACGTGGTTCGCCGCGGCGACGATCGCCGGGACTGCCGCCGCGTTGCCCGCCGTCGATGCGGCCGCGAGGCCGGCGACGCCGGTGCCCCCGGTCGAGCGGTCTGCGAGGAACAGGAAGATGCCGGTGACGATGACGACGAACACCCCCAGCCCGAGCCCGAGCACGCCCGCCTTCAACACGGTGGTCAGGTTGATGCCGGCCCCGAGCGCGAACGCGAAGAACGGGATCATCACCGGCACGGCGCGCGACAGGAACTCACGCAGCTCCCGGTCGAGCGTGCCGAGGACCATGCCCACCGCGAGCGGCAGGATCGCGCCGACCAGCGCCGGCCAGGGGAACGCCGAGAGCCCCGCGACGCCGAGCGTGACCATCGTGAGGAACGGCCCCGACTCGACGCTCATGATGGAGTAGGCGGCGACGTCGCGCGGCGCGCCGAACTGGCCCATGAGCGCCATGTACAGCCCGCCGTTCGTGTCGTTCATCGCCGCCACGACCGCGAGCGTCGAGAGGCCCGTGAAGATCCCTCCCTGCACCGGCGCCTCTCCCCAGAGGCGCCCCAGCACGACGCCGACGATCGCGGCGATGGCGATCTTGGTCAGGAAGAGGGCGCCGCCCTTCTTCAGGATGTACGGCGTCGACTGGAGCTCGATCGTCGACCCCATGCACACGTAGAAGACGGCGAGGATCGGGAGCGCGCCGGTGAAGAGGGCGCCGGTGAACGACCCGAAGAACTTGGCCGTGTTCGGCGCGAGCGTGGTGAGGATGGCCCCGGTGAAGAGCGGGACGATCATCATGCCGCCCGGGACGCGTTCGATCGTCCGCTTGATCGGTACGTTGCGCATGCGGTCTCCGGAACGCGGCAGCGCTCCAGGAACCCGTGCGCCGCACGCGCCTCTGAAACCACATGCGCATCGGTGGGCGCCCGCGCACTCTGCGGTAGCCACGGCGCGACGGGCTTGGCATGTTGCCCGGCGTGGAGACGCGGAGCAGGGGGCCGGCCTCGTGCGTCGCGCCGCTCGCCGGCGTCGCGGTGGCGTGCGTGCTCGTCGCGTGCGCCCACGCGCACCGGGCGAGTGAGAGATCGCTCGCGGACCTGGCGTCCGGCAAGATGGTCCAGCTTCCCGGTGGGACGTTCATGCTCGGCGAGCGCACCGGCGCCGCCCACGACGTCGTCTCGTACGAGCCGGTCGGCGCGTTCCTCCTCGACGTCGCGGAGGTGACGGTGGCCGCCTACGGCGAGTGCGTGAGGGCCGGGAAGTGCACGCCGGCCGGCGCCGCCGTGGTCTCCGAGACCTTCTGGCCGGCGCAGGAGTCGTGGTCGGTGCTGTGCAATCGCGACCGCGCGGACCGCGCAGACCACCCGGTGAACTGCGTCGACTGGGACCAGGCGGCCGCTTACTGCGCGTGGCTCGGCAAGCGGCTGCCGTCGGAGCCGGAGTGGGAGTGGGCCGCGCGGAACGGTGGCGCGGGGACGTCGTATCCGTGGGGGAACGAGCTGCCGAAGGACCGCCCTTGCTGGAGCGGCGACGGCAGCGACGCCACCCCCGGGGTGCCGCGGGGCACGTGCGCCGCCGGGAGCCACCCCGGCGACGCGACGCGCTCCGGCGTGAAGGACCTCGCCGGCGGCGTGTGGGAGTGGAGCTCGACGCGCACGGTCGTGGGGGCGGACAGCCGCGGCAGGGGCGGGAGCCCGGCGCGGGTGGTCCGGGGCGGGGCGTGGTCCGACGACGACCCGGCGAACCTCCTCGCGTCGAGGCGGCTCGAGATCGTGGGGTCGCGGCGCGACCCGCGGCTCGGGTTCCGCTGCGCCAGCGACCGCTGAGCGGCGCCCGCGTCCTCGGCGACGCGATTCAGAAGCTCACGACGACCGCGAAGTCCACGTTGGGCCGGCGATGCCCTGGTCCTTCACCTTCACGCCCTGGAGGCGATACCAGCTGTATCCGTAGCCCAAAAGTTCACGAAGCCTCCGATGGAGATTCACGCGCGGAGGTCGGTGAGCGCGGCGCCCGCGCGCAGCCGCCGGATCGCCTCGACGAGCAGCGGTGCGATCGAGACGAGCTCCACGTCGAGCTGCGCCGAGCGCGCCACCGGGAGCGAGTCGGACACGACGACGCGGGCGAGGCCGAGCCGTCCGAGCCGCGCGACGGCGCCCTCGACGAGCAGGCCGTGGGTCGCCGTGACGATCACCTCGTCGCGGCTGCTCGCCTCGTGGAGCACCCGCACGGCGGCCTCGATGGTCGCGCCGGTCGAGATCATGTCGTCCACCACGATCGGCGTCCGTCCCGCCACCTCGCCGGAGACGAGCCGCGCCTGGACCTCGCGGGGCGAGACGCGCGTCTTGTGGACGCACGCGGTGGGCGCGTCGAGGAGGGCGCCGAGTGCCTCCGCGCGCCTCGCGGCGCCGAGGTCCGGCGCGACCACCACCGGGTCGGGGAACCGACCGGAGAGGGCCGCGGCGAGCGCCGGCAGCGCGGTGAGGTGCTCGAACGGCACCGAGAAGTACCCCTCGGCGCCCGAGCCGTGGACGTCCACCGCGACCGCGAGGTCCACGCGAGCCGAGATCAGGTCGGCGGCGAGCCGCGCGCCGTGGGGCTCCCCTTCGGCGTGCCGGCGATCCTGGCGCGCAAACGCGAGGTAGGGGACGATCGCGGTGATCCGCGCCGCCCCCGCGCGGCGGCACGCGTCCGCCAGGAGCAGGAGCTCGACGAGGTGGCAGTCGGCGGGCGGCCCCAGCGGCTGGACGAGGTACACGTCGGCGCCGCGGACGGGCTCGCCGACGACGACGCGCGGCTCGCCGTCCGGGAAGCGCCCCAGCTCGCGGGCTCCCGCGGCGATCCCCAGCCCCGTGCAGATCCCCTCCGCGAGCGCCGGGTGCGCACTCCCGCTCAGCACGACCAGCCTCATGATCGCCCCCGTCCGGCGCCGGCGCGGGTCACGTCGGCGCGTGCGAGCCCGACGACGCCGCGTGCGCCGCCGCGAAGCCCCCTGCGAACCAGGTCGCGGCGCGCCGGGCCACCTCCGACAGCGCCCCGGGCTCCTCGAACAGGTGAGACGCGCTGGGGACGACCACGACCTGCGCCACCGGCAGGTGCGCCGCCGCCCCCTGGTTGAGCGCCAGCACCTCCTCGTCCCGTTCTCCCACGAGGAGCAGTACGGGGGACGCCACCCCTCGCAGCGACGCTGGTGAGACGAGGTCGGGACGTCCGCCGCGCGAGACGATCGCCGCCACGCGTCCGGGCGAGGCCGCGGCGGCCTCCAGCGCGGCGGCTGCGCCGGTGCTCGCGCCGAAGTAGCCGAGCGGGAGGTCCCGGAGCCGCGGCTCCTCCGCGATCCAGCGCGAGACTGCGCGGACGCGCTGCGTGAGGCGCTCGATGTCGAAGCGCAGCCGTCCGGTCCGCTCGTCCTCTTGCGCCTCCTCGGGGGTGAGGAGATCGAAGAGCAGCGTCGCGAGCCCCTCGCGCTCCAGCACGGAGGCGACCCACTGGTTGCGCGGGCTGAGCCGGCTCGAGCCGCTCCCGTGCACGAACGCCACGAGCCCCAGGGGCTCCGGTGGCCGCGCGAGGAAGCCCGGCAGCGTGCCCTCCCGATCGCCGAACGGGATCCGGACCTCCTGGCGGGAGCTCGGCGGCCGCCAGCGCTCGTCGACCTCCTGCTCGCCCTCGACCCACTCGCCGTCCCAGGGCTCGCCGGAGACCGCGCCGCGCGCGCGATCGATGCAGTCGAGGACCTCCTCGTCGGAGACCTGCGGGAACCGGCGGTACCAGCCGCCCACCGCCACGAGGTTGGTGGGGAGCTCGACCGCGACGACGTCGTCGCACTCGTCGCGCAGCCTGGGCGCGGTCTGCGCCGCGATCACCGGGGCCGCGAGCACGACCCGGGCCGCGTTGCGGGCGCGCGCGGAACGGCACGCCGCCCGTGCCGTGGAGCCCGTGGCGACGCCGTCGTCGACGATCAGCACCGTCCGCCCGGCGACCGCGGGCAGCGCCTCGCCCCGGTGGAAGGCGCCGACCCGCCGCTCCAGCTCCCGGAGCTCCGGCTCCGCGAGCGCTGCGACGTCCTCGGCGTCGAGCCCCACCTCCTGCACCGCCTCCGCGTCGACGTAGGCACCTCCGCCCTCCGCCACCGCGCCGAGCGCGTACTCCCGCTGGAAGGGGGCGCCGATCTTGCGCACGACCATCACGTCGAGCTCCGCGCCCAGCCGCAGCGCGACCTCGAGCGCGACGGGCACGCCGCCGCGCGTGAGCCCGAGCACGAGCGGGCGCTCATCGCGGTAGCGCTCCAGCTTCTCCGCGAGCAGCTGGCCCGCCTCGGCACGGTCGCTGAACCTCATGTCGCACCTCCGCTCCGCGCGTGCCCGGTGCGAACCGGAGCGCCGGGACGCAGTGCGGGTACACCAAAGGCGATCGTACGCCCGGGACCGGAGCGGGTTCGCCGAACAGGCGGGGGGCTCCGGACAGCGGGCCCCCCCGGAGGCTGTGCAGCGGCCGCGGCAAGCAGGCGCGCGAGCAGCGCGAGGGAGAGGAGGAGGCGCCGCGTCGCTCGTCGGGAGCGCCGCCGGCCCCTTTTCGAGAGGGCGACTGACCGGGGCCGGCCTTAGCGGGTCCCCCATGGCCTCCGATCGGCGACCGGACGAGGATCTCAACCCGCAGGCCGAGTACATGGCCGACGAGTCGATGGTCCGCACCCTCGCGGCCCAGGCCGAAGCGATCTGGCCGCAGGAGGTGGCGCTCTTCCGCCGCTACGCCTTGCCCCGGGGACCGCGCATCCTGGATGCCGGCTGCGGTACGGGGGAGATCTCCTCGCGGCTCGGAGCGCTGTTCACGGACTCGAGCGTGCTCGGCGTCGACGTCCTCGACGGACACCTGCAGCTGGCACGGCGACGCCATCCCGACCCGAGGCTCCGCTTCGAGCGCCGGAGCATCTTCGAGCTCGGCCTCCCGGATGGAACGTTCGACCTCACGGTCTGCCGCCACGTGCTGCACGCGGTGCCTCACGCTGACCGCGCCATCGCCGAGCTCGTCCGCGTCACCCGGAGTGGAGGGCGCCTGCACCTCCTCGTGGAGGACTACGGCATGATCCACTTCCCGAGGCGCGCGCTCGATCCGGCGACGTTCTGGCCGGAGGTTCCGTTCCGGTTCGGGGAAGCCACCGCGACCGACATGCGCATCGGCCGCGACACGTTCGGCATCCTGCGACGGCTCGGACTGGCGGACATCACCGTCGACTACGTCGTCGTCGACCCGCTGCGCGTGCCGCGCGACACCTTCGCTCGCATCTGGACCGCGTGGCGCGACGGCTACGCCGGGGCCATCGGCGAGCTCACCCACATGACGCGGGACGAGGCCGTGGCTCACTTCGACGACGAGATCGCCGCCATCCGCGACCCCGAAGCCTACGCCGCCTGGATCGTGCCGATCGTCGCGGCGGTCGTGCCCTAGGAGTGGCCCCATGTGAGGCCCGCGCGACCGGAGACCGCTCCCTACGATTCGGCCGACCGTCCGGGTGGATCCGGGGTCCGATTCGAAAGCGAGGACGTATGCGCACGCTGAACGTTGCCAGGATCGCGGCCGCAGCAGCCCTGCTCGTCCTCGCCGCGGGCGCGTGGGCGCAGGGTGGGGTGAAGGTCGCGAATGGGAAGGACGGCGCCTACCTGACCGACGCCAAGGGCATGGCGCTCTACACCTTCAAGAAGGACACGCCGGGGAAGAGCGCCTGCGCCGGCGACTGCATCACGAAGTGGCCGCTCTTCCACGAGGAGAAGGTCGGCGCGCCGGGCGGCCTGAAGGAGTCCGACTTCGCGACCATCACGCGCGCGGACGGCCAGAAGCAGACGACGTACAAGGGGATGCCGCTCTACTTCTTCGTCGGGGACCAGGGACCCGGCGACACGAATGGCCAAGGCGTGGCGGGCGTCTGGTCCCTCGCGAAGCCTTGAGGGTTGTCCAGAACACCCCTCGGGGCCCGCGCCGCGAGCTCGCTAGCCCGGCGGACCGGACGATCCAGGCGGCGCGGCGGAACCGTCGCCGCCGCCGTCGTGGCGCGGCAGGCGAACCGTGAACGTCGTGCCGGCCTCGGGCACGGACGCGACCTCGACCGTGCCGCGGTGCGCCCGGACGATCTCGCGCACGATGAACAGGCCGAGCCCGAGGCTGCCGCCCTGCTCGTCGCCGCCTTTCGCCGGCGAGCCGCGCCAGAACGGCTCGAAGAGGTGAGGGAGGATCGCGGGATCGATGTGGCCGTGGTTCTGCACCACGAGACGAACGGCGGCCAGCTCGTCCACGACCTCGACGTGCACCGGCGCTCCGGCGCCGTGCTGGATCGCGTTCCCCACCAGGTTCGACACGACCTGCGCGAGCCGTGAGGGATCGGCGTCGATCCGCGTGTCACCGGAGCACGCGAGCATCACGCCCTCCTCGATGCCCACCACCTGGAACTCCGAGAGCGCGCGCCTCACCACGTCGGCCACGTCGACGCGCTCCCGCCGCAGCGACATCTCCGCGCCGCGCCGCGCGCCGCCCACGTCGAGCAGGTCGCGGACGATCGCCTGCATCCGCGCGGCGCTGTTGCGGACGCGCTGGACCGCCTTGCGGAGGTCCTGCGGCAGGTCCGCGCGCGCGGCGAGCCAGTCGGCGGAGAGCTGGATCGAGCTGAGGGGCGTCCGCAGGTCATGGCCCACGACGGCCATGATCCGCTCCTGGAGCCGGCCGACGCGCTCCGCCTCGTGGCGTGCCTGCTGCTCGGCCTCGAAGAGGCGCGCGCGCTCGAACGCGTGGGCGCTGAGCTGCGCAAGGGTCTCGATGAAGCTGCGCTCCTCGTGCGAGAGGCGCCTGGGCTCCGCGAACGTCATCCCGATGAGGCCGTGGCACCAGCTCCCGATGACGAGCGGCACGACCGCGCAGCCCGCCTCGCCGCGCCGCACGCGCAGCGGCTCGAGCACGGGGTAGTGGGCGCGGATCTCCTCCGGCGTCTCCAGCCAGATCGGGCGCCGGCCCACGATCGCGTCACGGACCGGCAGGCGCTCCCCACGCCGGGCCGCCTCGTCGAGCGCCCGGAACTCCTCCTCGCTCACGCCGTGCCCGAACACGAGGTCGAAGCTGCGCGGGCGCATCATCCACACGATCCCCACCGCGCGGGCGCCGAACTGCTCGAGCCCGTCGCTGAAGAGGACGCGCGCGACGTCCCTCATCGTCACGGCGGACGAGAGCGCGGCGGTGAACCGTTGCAGCGTCGAGACGCGATCGGAGCTCTCCGGCACGCGGCCCCCCAGGCCCCCTCGTCATAGTGCCCCGGCGAGCGCGGGGCGAGCCGAGCGTTGCGGATTCGGGTGCTCGCCCGGTCCGGCGGGGAGGCGCCCGCCGAGCTTCACCCCCGCGCGGACTCGAGCACCCGCACCGGCAGCACCATCGTGTTCAGGCCGGCGAACTGGAGGCGGCGCTGGAGCTCGTACGCGGTCTCGTTGTGGAGCAGGCGCTGGTACCACTTCTCCCGCTCGAACACGAGCTTGCCGGCGAACACGAGGGATCGCGGGAAGTCGCGGACGACCTCCTTGCAGAGGTTCGTGGCCTCGGCCACGGCCTCGGTGCCCACGGCCATCCGGTAGTCCGCCGCGAGCCCGAGCCGGTTCGCGAGCTCGACGTACCGCTTCAGCGACTGCTCGGTGCGCTCGCGCACCCGCTCCACCTCCTCCACGCCCTTCATCGTCGCGGAGTCGATGACGCCCACCGACACGAACACGAAGTTCTTGAAGTGCCCCGGGAAGAGCCGCTGCACGGTGAGCAGGGAGTGGATGCCGAGGCCGCTGTAGCCGCCGACGAGGAGGACCGCCGTCTGCGCCTTCCGATCCACGGCGGGGGCCGAGGTTCGAGCCGCGGCGGGGAGCGCGCTCATGATCGAGTCGAGGCTGCGGAGGTGCTTCACCACCTGCCGGTAGTGCTTCCGGATCGCGTAGCAGAGCATGACGACCCCGGAGGTCACGGCGAGCGTGATCCAGCCGCCCTCGCGGAACTTCTCGTAGACCGTCCCGGTCAGGATCGCGGCGCACAGGATGAACGCCACGCCGTGGACCGCGAAGCCGCGGCGGCGCCCGCGCTCGCCCGCGCGCGACCACCAGTAGCGGAGCATCGCCGCCTGGGAGAGCGAGAAGGTCACGAAGACGTTGATCGAGTACATGACCACGAGGTGGGTGACGTCACCGCGCGTGTACCAGAGCGTGGCGGCCGCGGCGCCGCCCATGAGCAGCACGCCGTCCTGCATCGTGAGCCGATCGGAGAGCTGGCCGAACCGGTGCGGCAGCCAGGAGTCGTGCGCCATGTTGGACATGACGCGCGGGCCGTCGATGAAGCCGGTCTGCGCGGCCACGAACAGGAGGGCGGCCGCCGAGGCCATGGTGACGACCACGAAGGTGCGGCCGATGGGCACGCCGCCCGGCCGGAAGGCGCCCGCGAAGCGATCGAGGAGCACCGCGTTCATCGTCTTCCCGGGCTCGGGCGTGACGTGGAAGAGCATGTACAGGACGAGGAGCCCGCCGGCGCAGATCGCGAGCGAGATCGCCATGTAGGTCATCGTCCGTCGCGCGGTCTCCACCTTCGGCTCGCGCATGATCTGGAGCCCGTTCGACACCGCCTCGATGCCCGTGTACGTGCCGGCGCCCATCGAGTAGGCGCGCACGAACACGCCGAAGAGGGCCGCGCCCCCGAGCGTGGCGAGGCCGGTGGAGAAGCCGTGCCGGACCTCCGCCGCGACGCGCGGGACGTCGTCCGCGTGCGTCGCGAGCCCGCCCACGATGAGGAACGCGTGCGTGACGAGGAACACCGCGAAGATCGGCGTGAGGACCGTCACCGACTCGCGCACGCCGCGCAGGTTCAGGACCACGAGGGCCAGGATCGCCGCGCTCGCGGCGACGAGCTTGTAGGGGAGCATCCACGGCGGGAGGACGCTGAACACCGCGTCGCAACCGCTCGCGATGGACACCGAGATCGTGAGCACGTAGTCGACGAGGAGCGCCGAGCCGGAGAGGACGCCGGCGCGCGGCCCGAGCAGCTCGGTCGCGACCACGTACCCGCCGCCGCCGAACGGGAAGCGCCGGATGATCTGCGTGTACGCGATCGAGATGACGAGCACCGTCACCGCGGTCGCGAGCGCGAGGCCCAGCGCGAGGTACCAGTGCTCCCCGAGCGCGCGGTACGCCTCGTCCGGGCCGTACGAGGACGACGAGAGCCCGTCGGCGCCGAGTCCCACCCAGGCCAGGAACGCGACGAGCGAGATGTGGTGGTAGGTGTCCGGGTCGCGGAGGTTTCGCGGGGCGCCGAACAGGCGGCGGCGCCAGGTGGACGGGGAGGAGGCTTCCGGGTGATGCGGGGCGGGGTGAGCGCTCGGCTGCCCCGGGGGGATGGATCTCATTCGCGGCTCCCTGCTGCAAGGAGCGGGCACCGGCGGCGACGCGCGCCGCTCTGCTCCGTAAGCCGTTGCATCCAGTAGCCGTTCGGCAAGGGGCCGTCACGCACTGGCACGGGCTGATTGCACCTTGCAACCGCCCGCGGACTTCGTCTTGCAGGATGCAAGATGGCCTGGCGTCGTCCCAGGCAGGGCCGAGCGCAGGGTTCGGGCACGCCCCGGCGAGGCACGCGCGCGGCGCGATGACGGGCTCGTCGCGCGATAGGGCGCGTTCTGGTACGTCGAGGGAATGAGCGTCATGCCGCAGCGCACGCGGCCCGAGGACTTCCTCGAGCTGGTCGAGCGCGCGAAGCGCGGACGGCTGAAGCTGTACATCGGCTACGCGGCGGGCGTGGGCAAGACCTGGCGCATGCTGGAGGAGGCGCACGAGCTCCGGCGCCGCGGCATCGACGTGGTGGGGGCGCTCATCGAGCCGCACGCGCGGGCCGAGACCGCGGCGCTCATCGGCGACCTCGAGGTGGTGCCGCGCCGGCGGATCGAGCACCGCGGCGTCGCGGTGGAGGAGATGGACCTCGAGGCCGTGCTGGCGCGGAGGCCGGCGGTCGCGATCGTGGACGAGATCCCGCACACGAACGCGCCCGGCTCGAAGAACCGCAAGCGGTGGCAGGACGTGCTCGACCTCCTCGCCGCGGGCGTGAACGTCATCGGGGCGATGAACATCCAGCACCTCGAGAGCCTGAACGACCTCGTGCTCCGCAACACCGGCGTGCGCGTGCGCGAGACCGTCCCCGACTCGTTCCTCGAGCACGCCGACCAGATCGTGAACCTCGACCTGGCGATGGAGGACCTGCTCGACCGGCTGAAGGCGGGCAAGATCTACCCGGCCGAGCGGGTGGAATGGGCGCTGGAGCACTTCTTCCGCGGCGGAAACCTCGCCACGCTCCGCGAGCTCGCGCTCCGCGAGGTGGCCGAGAGCGTGGACCGGAGCGCCACGCCCGCCGTCGCCGGCGAGGCCCGCTCGCCCGCGCCCGGGCGCGTGATGGTGTGCCTCTCGTCGAACCCTCCCCACGCGGCGGCGCTGCTGCGCCGCGGCTCGCGCATGGCGGGGCGTCTCAACACCGACTGGTACGTCGTGTACGTGCGCACGCCGAGCGAGGCCCCGGAGCGGATCGACGCCGAGGCCCAGCGCCGGCTCATCGACAACGAGGCGCTCGCGCACGAGCTCGGCGCCGAGGTCGTGCGCCTCGAGTCGGACGATCCGGCGGCGGCGCTCCTCCACTTCGCGCGGACGCACCGCGTGAGCGATCTCGTCGTCGGGCGCAGCACGCTGCCCTGGTGGCGGCGGGTGCTGCGCCAGAGCGTGGTGGATCGCCTCGTCGACGAGGGGGAGGGGCTCGACCTGCACGTCGTCTCGGTCGCGGAGCGCGCGCCTTGACGTTCCGCTCGAAGCTCGCCCTCGCGCAGGCGCCGCTCATCGTCGTGGTGCTCGTGGTGGGCGCGACGGCGTTCCGCACCACCGGCCTGCTCGGGCAGGCCTCGCAGCGCGTCCTCGCCGAGAACTACCGGAGCGTCCTCGCCTCGCAGCGGATGAAGGAGGCGATCGAGCGCCTCGACAGCGCGGCGCTGTTCCTCGTCGCCGGGCAGCGCGACCACGCCTTCGCGCAGCGCCGGGAGTACCGCTCGCGGTTCGAGGACGAGCTCCGGGTGGAGGAGGGGAACATCACGGAGGCGGGCGAGGGCGCGGCCTCCGCCGAGCTGCGGCAGCGCTGGACCGACTACGAGCGGGAGTGGGACGCGTTCGCGGCGCTCCCCGCGAGCGAGACGCGAGACGCCTACTTCGCGCGCCTCGAGCCGCGCTTCCTCGCGGTGAAGAGCACCGCCGATCGCATCCTCGACCTGAACCAGGACGCGATGCTCCGCAAGGCCGAGCAGGCCCGGCGGACCGCGGAGCGCTTCTCCGACGTCATCCTCGGCGCGACCCTGGCCGCGCTGGCGGTCGGCCTCCTCGCGTCGGCCGCGCTCACCGCGAGGCTCCTCGGCCCGCTCCGCGAGCTCTCGACGGCGGTCCGCCGGTTCGGCGCCGGCGACACCGAGGCGCGCGCCCCCGCGGGCGGACGCGACGAGGTCGCGGCGGTCGCGCGCGAGTTCAACGAGATGGCAGATCGGCTCGCCGAGTATCGGCGCAGCTCGCTCGGGGAGCTGCTCCAGGCACAGCAGTCGGCCCAGGCGGCCATCGACAGCCTCGCCGATGCGGTGTTCATCCTCGACGGCTCGGGCGAGATCCTGAACTCGAACCGGGCCGCCGACGCGCTCCTCGGCGCGCGCGCCGGGGAGGCGCCGAACATGCGCGACCTGCCGCCGGAGATCGAGGACGCGGTGGAGCACGCGGCGCGCCACGTGCTCGCGGGGAAGGGGGGATTCGCCCCTCGCGGCCTCGAGGAGGCGACGCGGCTCGACGGGCCCGAGGGGCCGCGGTGGCTCCTGCCGCGCGCGACCCCGCTCTACTCCGAGGCGGGGACCGTGAACGGCGTCACGGTGACGCTCCAGGACGTGACGCGCGTGCGCCGCTTCGACGAGCTGCGCAACGACCTCGTCGCCACCGTGGCCCACGAGCTGCGGACCCCGCTCACGTCCCTGCGCATGGCGGTGCACCTCTGCGCCGAGGAGGCGGCGGGACCCATCACCGAGAAGCAGGCGGATCTGCTCTACACCGCGCGCGAGGACTGCGAGCGGCTCCAGCGGATCGTGGACGATCTCCTCGATCTCTCGCGCGTGGAGGCGGGGCGCGTCGAGCTGCAGCGGAGCCCGGTGTCGCCGGCGACGCTCGTCGCCGACGCGGCCACGCAGGCGCAGGCGGCGGCCGACGCCGCGCGCGTCGCGCTCGAGGTGGTGGAGCCGCCGGGCGAGCTCGCGGTGCTCGCCGACGCGCCGCGCATCCAGCTCGTGCTCGCGAACCTCGTCGCGAACGCGATCCGCCACACGCCGGGAGGTGGACGCGTCACCGTGTCGGCCCGCGGCGCGCCGGGCGCGGTGACGTTCGAGGTCCGCGACACCGGCGAGGGGATCCCTCCGGAGCACCTCGAGCGGATCTTCGAGAAGTTCCACCGGGTGCCGGGCGCGCGGTCGGGCGCGACCGGGCTCGGGCTCTACCTCTCCCGCGAGATCGTCCGGGCGCACGGCGGCGAGATGGGGGTGGAGAGCGTTCCGGGGCATGGAAGCCGCTTCTGGTTCAACCTGCCGCGCGCCGGCGAGGCCGCGGTGGCGTAGGGCGAGCGCAACGCGCGCTACCGCCCGTACTTCTTCCGCTTGCGCCACAGCGTCGACGCGTCGATGCCGAGGATGCGTGCCGCCTCGTCGGCGGACTCCGCGCGCGCGAGGACGCGAAGGATGTGCTCGCGCTCGAGCTCGTCGAGCGTCACGTCGCCGCCGAGCGCCGGGCCCGCCTCGGCGGCGATGCGCGCGGGGAACGCCTCGGGTCCCAGCACCTGCGCCGGCGTGAGGATGACGGCCCGCTCGATCGCGTTCCGGAGCTCGCGGACGTTCCCCGGCCAGGCGTGCGCGAGCAGCGCGCGCTCGGCCTCCGGCGAGAGCTGCGGGACGGGGCGGCGGGCCTGGCGCGCGAAGAACTCGACGAACCTGCGCGCGAGCGCGAGCACGTCCTCGGGCCGGTCGCGCAGCGGCGGCACCAGGAGCTCGATGACGTTCAGCCGGAAGTAGAGGTCCTCGCGGAACCGGCCGGCCTTCACGTCCGCCTCGAGGTCGCGGTTCGTCGCCGCGACGATCCGCACGTCGGCGCTGCGCGTCCGCGTCTCGCCCACGCGCTCGAACTGCTTGTCCTGGATGAACCGCAAGAGCTTCGCCTGCAGCCCCGGCGAGATCTCCGCCACCTCGTCGAGGAACAGCGTGCCGCCCTCGGCGGCCTCGACGCGCCCCTCCTGATCGCGGACCGCTCCCGTGAACGCCCCCTTCGCGTGGCCGAACAGCTCGCTCGCGAGCAGGTCCTCGGAGAGGGTCGGGCAGTTCACGACCGCGAACGGGCGATCGCGCCGCGCGCTCCGCTCGTGGACGAAGCGTGCGAGGACGCCCTTGCCCGTGCCGGTCTCGCCGCGCAGGAGGATGGCTGCCTCGCTGCCCGCCGCCCGCTCGAGCACGTCGAGCACCGCGCGCATCCGCGGCGACGCGGTGTCGATGGCGATCTCGGGCGCCGCCTCGGCGAGCTGCTCCTCGAGGACCCCGACGCGCTGGAGCAGCGCGCGCCGCTCGCGGACGCGATCGACGGCGTGCCGGATCTGGGCTGGCGTGAACGGCTTCGGCACGTAGTCGCGCGCGCCGCGCCGCACCGCCTCGACGGCGGTGTCGAAGGTGGCGTACGCGGTGATGACCACGATGTCGAGGCTGGGGCGCTCGGCGAGGAGCCGCGGGATGAGGTCGAGGCCGCTCGCCTCGCCGAGGCGCAGGTCCACGAAGGCCAGATCGCTCGGGCTGTGGCGGAGCGCCTCCACCGCGGCGTCGGCCGTCGACGCCTGCTGGACGCTGCAGCCGAGCCCTTCGAGGCACAGGGCAAGCGTCGCCCGGATGTTCTTCTCGTCGTCGACGACGAGGGCACGGAGAAGCGAGGTCGCCGGAGCTGGCACGCCCCTCTGATACCGCACCCGGCGAGATCGCGCCTGGCCTGCGTCGACGCTCGCGCTGCGCTCGGCCCTCCGGATGCCTAGATCCAGGCCGGGCCCGGCGGCGTCCGGCTGCCCCGGCCACGCAGGAGCATCGAGCGTTCGATGGCGTCTGGACCCGAAGAGGCCGTTGGCCGCACCGCCGTCGAGCTCGAGGAGCGCCGCGCCGCCCTGGGCGCGCGCGACTCGGAGCTCGCCGCGCTGTACGCGTCCATCGTCGACATCCTCTTCGAGGTGGCCGTCGAGCCCGGAGGCGAGTACCGCTTCGTCTCGGTGAACCAGGCCTTCCTGGCGTCCACCGGCCTCGCGCGCGGGCAGGTCGTGGGCAAGCGGCTCGAGGAGGTGATCCCGCAGCCGGCGCTCGCCGCCGTCCTCGCGCGCTACGGTGAGGCGGTCGCCACGGGAAGGACGATGAGCTGGGAAGAGGTGTCCTCCTACCCGGCGGGCCGGAAGACGGCGCTGGTCACGATCACTCCCGTCCAGGGCGAGGGGGGCGCGAACACCCACCTCGTCGGCGTCATCCACGACGTGACCGATCGCCAGCGCGCCGAGGAGATCGAGCGGCTGCGCGAGATCGACCGGCGCAAGGACGAGTTCCTGGCCGTCCTCTCGCACGAGCTGCGCAATCCGCTCATGCCCATCCGCCTCGGCGTCCACGTGCTCGAGCGGGCCGAGCCGGGGCGCGAGCCTGCGCGCCGGGCCATCGCCACGATCGATCGTCAGGTCACGCACCTGGCGCGCCTGGTGGACGACCTGCTCGATCTCGCGCGCGTCCGCCGCGGACAGATCGAGCTCCACCGCGAACGCTTGGAGCTCGGAGGCGTCATCCGGGAAACGGTCGAGGACGAGCGGGCGAGCTTCGAGGAGCGCGGCGTCGAGCTCATGGTGCGTCTGCCGGCCGAGGAGCTCTGGCTTCGCGCCGACCCCACGCGCATCGTCCAGCTCCTCGGCAACCTGCTCGGAAACGCGAACAAGTTCACCCCGCACGGCGGCCGGGTGGAGCTCACGCTGGAGCGAGAGGGGGACGACGCGATCCTCTCGTGCGTCGACACCGGGATCGGCATCGCGCGGGAGGACCTCGAGCGGATCTTCGAGCCCTTCACGCAGTCCAGCGCGGCCCCGCGTCGTGCGACGGGCGGGCTGGGGCTCGGGCTCTCCCTCGTGAAGGGGCTCGCGGATCTCCACGGCGGCAGCGTCGCCGCGCGAAGCGAGGGGCGAGGTCACGGGGCCCGCTTCACGGTCCGGCTGCCGCTCGCGGACACGGCGGCGGCGAAGCCCGAGAAGCCCCGGCCCGAGCACGCGCCGGCGCTGCGGGTGCTCGTCATCGAGGACAAGGCCGAGGTGGGCGAGAGCCTGCGCGACGTGCTCGAGCTCGACGGCCACGAGGTCACGCTGGCGGCGACCGGGAGCGAGGGCGTGCGGCTCGCGCACGCGTCGCGCCCCCAGGTCGTCCTCTGCGACATCGGCCTCCCCGACATGGACGGGTACGCGGTGGCGCGCGCCCTCCGTCGGGACGAGACGCTGGAGCGCACCTTCCTGGTCGCGCTCACCGGCCACGCCCTGCCCGAGGATCGGGAGAGGGCCCGGGCTGCGGGGTTCGCGAGGCACCTCGCCAAGCCGCCGACCATCGAGAGGATCGGCGAGGTCCTCGCCGAGGCCGCGCGCAGCGCCGCGCGCCAGGCGTGATCAGCGGAGCGTCTGGCCGGTCGTCGCCGGCACGAGCTTCCCGTACTTCACGCCCTTCGTGCTCACGAGCCCCTCGCCCATGGTCACGACCTCGCGCGCGTCGCCGCGGAGCACGAGCACCTCGAGGCAGTTGTGCTCGTCCATGTGGACGTGCAGCGCGGAGACGACGGCGCGGTGGTTCTCGTGCTGGATGTGGGCGAGCTTCTGGGCGAGGCTCGAGGAGTCGTGGTCGTAGACGAGCACCGCGACGGCGACCCGCTCCTCGCGCCCCTTCGACTCCGACCACTCCCGCTGCACGAGCGCATCGCGGATGAGGTCGCGCACCGCCTCGGAGCGGTTCTCGTAGCCCTTGCCGGCGATGAGCCGGTCGAACTGCGCGAGCAGGTCCGCCTCCAGCGAGATGCCGATGCGCTCGATCATGCTTCCTCCGGATGGGGAACGTACCCGTGGTCACGCCTGCTCACAACGGGCGCGTCCGGACGGCCGTAGCACGGGACGCTTTGCCGTGCTACTGGTCACCCCCAGCCGGACGACGGCCTCTCGGAAAGGGCTCGCAGGATGCACATGTCGGACGCGCTCGTCTCTCCAGCCGTCGGAGGCGCCCTGTGGGCCGCCGCGGCCGGGACTTGCGCGGTCGCGGCGCGGCGCGTCGAGCGACATGGGGACGAGCGGCTGGTGCCGCTCATGGGCGTGCTCGGCGCGTTCGTCTTCGCCTGCCAGATGGTGAACTTCGCCATCCCCGGCACCGGCTCGTCGGGCCACCTCGGCGGCGGCCTCCTCTTGTCCATCCTGCTCGGGCCGGACGCGGCGCTCCTCGCGCTCACGTCGGTGCTGCTGGTCCAGGCGCTCTTCTTCGCCGACGGCGGGCTGCTCGCGCTCGGCTGCAACGTGGTGAATCTCGGGCTCTTCACGAGCTACCTCGCGTACCCGCTCGTCTTCCGGCCCATTGCCGGCGCCGCTCCGTCGCGCCGGCGGCTCATCGCGGCGTGCCTCGCCGCAGGCGTCGTGGGGCTGCAGCTCGGCGCCTTCGGGGTGGTCCTCGAGACCTGGGCGTCGGGCATCTCGTCGCTGCCGTTCCGGTCGTTCGTGATGCTGATGCTGCCCATCCACCTCGCGATCGGCGTCGTCGAGGGCGTGGCCACGGCGGCGGTCGTCCTGGTCGTGCGGCGCGCCCGCCCGGAGCTCGCCGCCTGCGCGGCGGGCGGCGGGCCACGCAGCCTCCGCAGCCTGCGGCCCGTCGTCGTCGGCCTCGCGCTCGCCGCGGTCTTCACGGGCGGCGTCGGCTCGTGGTTCGCCTCCTCGCGGCCGGACGGCCTCGAGTGGGCGACGGCCCACGCGGCCCAGGGCGAGGTCGCCGCGCAGGGTGGCCTCCACGACGTGCTGGCGCGGGCGCAGCGCGCGGTGGCGCTCCTGCCCGACTACGACTTCCGCGCGGCCGCCGCGAGCGAGGAGAGCGCCGCGCCGCCCCGGCCCGCCTGGCCGGCCCCGCGCGTCGGGACGAGCGTCTCGGGCCTCCTCGGCGCCGCGCTCACGCTGGCGCTCGTCGCGCTCGCGATCGGCGGCCTTCGACTCCTGCGCCGCAAGTCGCGTCCGACCCGATGAGCCGCATCGACGCCGCGCTCGCCCACCTCGGCAGCCTCGACGAGCTCGCGGCGCGCGACACGCCGGCCGCGCGCCTCGACGCGCGGGCGAAGGTCGTCGCCACGGTCGCCTTCGTCGCGGTGGTCGCGAGCTTCGGGCGGCTCGAGCTCTTCAGGCTGGCGCCGCTCGCGCTCTACCCGCTCGCGCTCGCGGCGCTCGGCGACGTGCCGTTCCGCCCGCTGGCGCTCCGGATCGCGCTCGCGTCGCCGTTCGCCCTCGGCGTCGCGGCCCTGGAGCCATTCCTCGACCGGGTGACGGTCTTCGTCCTCGGCGGCCACGCCGTCACCGGCGGCGTCCTCGCGTTCGCGACCATCCTCGCGAAGTTCGCGCTCTCGCTCGGCGCCGCGCTCGTCCTCGTCGCCACCACCGGCTTCGACGCCGTGTGCGCCGCGCTGGAGCGCCTCGGCGCGCCGCGGGTGCTCGTGGCGCAGCTCGCGCTCACCTACCGGTACCTCTTCGTCCTCGCGGACGAGGCGGCGCGCACGGTCCGCGGCTACGAGCTCCGCGCTCCCGCCGGCCGCCCCGACCTCCGCACCGCGACGGCGCTCATCGGTCAGCTCCTCGTGCGCGCCCTCGCGCGCGCGGAGCGGGTGCACGCCGCGATGCGCTGCCGCGGCTTCGACGGGCGGCTCCGGCTGCGGCGGAGCGCGCGGCCGGGCGGCCACGACCTGGCGTTCGCCTTGGGGGTCGCCGCGCTGCTCGTCGTCGCGCGTGCGGTGGACGTGCCGCGCGTGCTCGAGGGCGTGCTGACGGGGAGAGGCGGATGAGTCACCACATCGTGTCGGTGCAGGACCTCCGGTTCCGCTACCCCGACGGCGCGCTCGCGCTCGACGGCGTGTCCTTCACCCTGCACCACGGCGAGTCGGTGGGGCTCGTGGGCGCGAACGGCGCCGGGAAGTCGACGCTCCTCCACCACCTCGCGGGCGTGCTGCTCCCGCAGGCGGGCGCGGTCCGCGTCGGCGACTGGCCGGTGACGCGGTCCACGCTCTCGCAGGTGCGGCGCTCGATCGGCATGGTGTTCCAGGACGCGGACGACCAGCTCTTCATGCCCACCATCGAGGAGGACGTCGCGTTCGGCCCGCGGAACCTCGGCCTCCCCGAGCCCGAGGTGAACGAGCGGGTCGCCGACGCGCTCGCGAGGGTGGGGGCCGCGCACCTCCGGAAGCGGGCGTCGCACCGGCTGTCGGGGGGCGAGAAGCGGGCCGCGGCGATCGCCGCGGTGCTCGCGATGGGGCCGAGCGTGCTCGTCATGGACGAGCCGTCGTCGAACCTCGACCCCGCCGCGCGGCGCGCGCTCATCGGTCAGCTCCGCGCGTTCGAGCACACGCGGATCGTGGCGAGCCACGACCTCGATCTCGTGCTCGACGTGTGCGAGCGGACGATCGTGCTGGCGGAGGGGAAGGTCGTGGCCGACGGCGCGACGCGGGAGCTCCTCGCCGACGACGCCCTGCTCGCGCGGGCGCGTCTCGAGCGGCCGCTGCGGCTGCAGGGCTGCCCGCGCTGCGCGGCGGCGCGCGTCAGGGCCTGAGAGGCTCGGTCCGGCCGTGCGGCACGAGCCGCACCGCCGGAGCCTTCACGAGCGCGGTCACCCGCGCCCCGGGCGCGATCTGCAGGTCGTCCGCGCTCTGGCGCGTCACGAGCGCGACGAGCGGGAAGCCGCAGTCGAGCCGCACGCGGACGAGCGGCCCCTCGAGGCCGGCCGCGACGACGGTGGCCCGGAGCCGGTTGCGGGCCGAGGTCGGCGCGCCGTCCGCGGGCTCGAGCGACACCTCCTCGGCGCGGATGCAGGCGAAGACGTCGTCGGTGGCGAGGTCGGACGCGATCGCGACGAGC
>Ga0306923_10001409_pt1 | contig 21234 bp, 18 predicted proteins | sample sta12Can44000108_FD_203841 | JGI IMG/M metagenome (GOLD analysis project Ga0306923, IMG submission 203841) | Lab enrichment of tropical soil microbial communities from Luquillo Experimental Forest, Puerto Rico - statanox.12C.anox.44.000.108 (v2)... | ecosystem: Environmental > Terrestrial >... | reverse complement strand
CAGGGCCACGTTCAGCGACGCCATCGCCGCGCAAACGGCGCCCAGCGCGATGCAGACCACCGCGGTCACAAGCGAGGTGCTGGCCTGGCGGGGAGTGGTGGACCGGCGGGAGGTGCCGCGCCGGAGGGTGGCCGCGATGAGCGCCACGAGGCCGGCCGCCAAGGCGACGATCATGATGAACTCCAGATCTAAAGAGAAGGAACATTCGTTTTAAGAACAGCACGACGATGACTCAACTGTCAAGAGCGAATATTCCTTCTCTTTGTGATACGGTGGCGCCATGCCACGCATCACTGAGGAACGCCGGGAGGCCCGGCGCGAGCAGATCCTGGACGCCGCACGGGCCTGCCTTCTCGAGCACGGACTCGAGAAGGTGTCGATGGAGATGATCATCGCCCGCTCCGGGCTGTCAACCGGCGCCGTCTACCGCTACTTCAAGGGGAAGGACGAGATCATCGGGGCCGCGGTGACGGCGTCCGCGAGAGAGATCGGCGTGGCCTTCGCGCCGATCCTGGCCGGCCCGTCCCCGGGCCTGCCCGCCCAGCTGGTCGAGAAGCTGCTCGAGGCCTGGGTCAGCTACTCCATCAGCGGGGTGGGTCCCGCCGCTGGCGTCGACCGGATGCCGGTCGCGGTGCACGGCTGGAGCTACGCCCAGACCGATCCGGACGTCATGGCCGCGCTGCGGGCGAACCTGCGGGGCTTCCGGGAACGATGTGTGCCGCTCGTCAAGCGGTGGCAGGACGAGGGCGAGGTCGCCGCCGACGCCGACCCGGCCGCGGTGGCGCAGCTGATGCTCTCCATCAGCCTCGGGTTCGTGGCTCAGCGCTCGCTGGCAGGCGACGCCGACGCCGGGGCACACGCCTGCGCCCTGGCCGCGCTCACGCGGCAGCCCGCGCCGGGGACGATCACGGACAGCAGATAGAGCCGAGGACGTCGTCGGTTTCGAGCAGGCGGCGCAGCCGCCGGAGCCCGTAGTGGACCCGGGTACGCAAGGTACCAGGCGAAATGCCGAGCTCAGCGGCGACCTCGGCGTGCGGACGGTCGCGCAGCACCGTCTCGACCACCGCGTGCCGATGATGCGCCCCGATGCTGCGCAGGGCATCCCGCAGCTGGGAGCGCAGGATCAGCAGGTCGATGCCGTCAACACCGGACGCGGGCGGGTCCTCGCCGGCCGGCCCGGACGCCAGCGGAGGCCGCCGGACCCGCGCCTTGACCATGTCGATCGCGGTGTTCGCGGTGATGACGAGCAGCCAGTTCACCAGGGGGCCGCCCGCGGGATCAAACGATGAGCAGGACCGCCAGGCCCGGAGGAAGGCTTCCTGGACGACATCCTCGGCGAGGTCGGGATCGACGACGACCCGGCGGGCGCGGGCGAGCATACGACCGTGATAGGCGGCGTGCGCGGCCGCCATGCCGCGCTCCGTGCAAAGCCCGGCGCATCCGTCATGATCGCAGGTGTCGGTGCCGGCCGCGGTCACCGCACCGTGTGCGTTGGGTTTCATGAGCCGAGCGTGCCGCCGGGGTGCCGCCGGCCTCATCGGTCAGCGCTGCCTATTCATACCGTCACGGCTGCCTATCTATAAGGCTCCGCGAGACGCGGGCAGGTGCGCGCGGGATCCCATGAACGCGGCGGGTGCCCGCGGCGTGCTCTGTGTGCTGTCGAGACACGCCGACTCACGGAGTTGAACCATGAATCACCAGCCGCGGCCGCGGTGGACGTTCGCCGTCACGTCGCTGGCACTGTTCGCGGTCACGCTGGACCGGCTCGTGGTAGCGACCGCGCTCCCGGCCATCCGGGCCGGCCTGGGCGCGCGGGCCGCCGACCTGGAGTGGACGGTGAACGCCTACACGCTCAGCTTCGCCGTGCTGCTGCTGACCGGCGGCGCGCTTGGCGACCGGTTCGGCCGCCGCCGGATGTTCACGATCGGCGTGGCGGTCTTCACGGCCGGGTCGGCCGCCGCCGCGCTCGCGCCGGCGGCCGGCGCTCTGGTGGCCGCGCGGGCGCTGCAAGGGGCGGGCGGCGCGCTGGTCGCACCGCTGACCCTGACGATGCTCTCGGCGGTGACACCGCCCGCGCGCCGCGGTGCGGTACTCGGGGCGTGGGGCGGGATCGGCGGGCTTGGCGCGGCACTCGGACCCCTGGCGGGCGGTGCCCTGGCCAGCGTCGCCGGCTGGCGCGCCATCTTCTGGATGAACGTTCCGCTGGGACTGACGCTGATCGCGCTGAGCCGTCTGCGGCTCACGGAAAGCCACGGTCCGCAACGGGAACTGGACCTCGCGGGTGTCGCGCTGGGCAGCGCCGGGCTGTTCGGCGTGATCTGGGCGGTGATCCGCGCCGGCGCCGTCGGGTGGGCGAGCACTGAGGTGCCGGCGACCCTCGGTTGCGGCGTGCTGCTGCTGATGCTGTTCGTCATCTGGGAGGTACGGACGCCGGACCCGATGCTGCCGATGCGTTTCTTCCGCAACCGGGTGTTCGCGACCTGCGGGCTGGCCTCGCTCATGATGTACTCCGCCATGTTCGGCGCGCTGTTCCTGATAGCTCAGCTACTGCAGTCCGGGCTGGGCGCGACACCGCTGCAAGCGGGCCTGCGCATGCTGCCGATGGCCGTCATGCCCATGCTGGTCTCGCCGGCCGGCGGTGTCCTGGCGGACCGGGTCGGCTTCCGCGCGCTGCTGATCTGCGGTCTGGCGGCGGAGGCGATCGCACTGGGCTGGCTGGCCGGCGTCGTGACCCCGGAAGTGTCCTACGGCTTTCTCGTACCGCCCATGGTGCTGGCGGGCCTGGGGAGCGCGTTGTTCTTCGCGCCCGTGGCGAGCGGGATGCTGTCGGCTGTCGCGGCGGGGGAGCACGGGAAGGCGTCCGGCGCGGCCACGACGATCCGCGAAGTGGCGGCCGCGAGCGGCGTGGCGGTGCTAGGCCTGGTCTTCGCCGGGCATGGCGGCTACGCGTCCCGCGCGGACTTCGTCGCCGGCTTCGTGCCCGCGATGTGGCTCGCCGCGGGGCTTGCCGCGGCCGGCGCGCTGGCCGCTGTGGCCCTGCCGCGCGCCCGGGTGGGAGAATACCGCTCGTGGTCCCGTACCTGCTGGAACGGCAGGCAGAGCTGCGAACGCTCAGCACGGCCGTCGAACGAGCCGGCCAGGGGCGCGGGTCAGCCGTACTGATGCCCGGCGAGGCCGGCGTCGGCAAGACCAGCCTCGTGCACGCTTTTCTCGCCGCGGCGGCCGGCCGGGCGCGGGTCCTCGCCGGCGCGTGCGAAGACCTGCTGACGCCGCGGGCGCTGGGCCCGCTGCGAGACGCCGCCAGGTCAGCCGCGGGCGGGCCGCTCGCCGTGGCGCTGTCCCCGCGCACCGACCCGGATCTCGTGTTCACGGCCGCGTGCGACGAACTGGCGTCGCCGCCTTCCCCGGCCATCCTCGTGATCGAGGATGCTCACTGGGCCGATGGCGCCACGCTCGACGTGCTGCGTTACCTCGGTCCCCGGGTCCCGAGCCTGCCAGCGGTCCTGCTGGTGACCTACCGCGACGACGCCCTTGCCCGGAACCACCCGTTGCGCGGTGTCCTTGGTGCGCTCGGCAGCGCGGCGACCCGGCTGCCGTTGACCCGGCTCACCCTGGACGCGGTCCGTCAGCTGGCCGCCGCGACGAACGTCGATCCCGGCGAGCTGTTCCGGCTCACCGGCGGCAACCCGTTCTACGTCACCGAGGTGCTCGCCAACCCGGACGCGGTGGTCCCGCCGACGGTCGTTGACGCGATACTGGCTCGGGTGGGCGCCTTGAGCTGGGAAGCTCAGGGCGCGCTGGATCGGCTGGCGGTCGTGCCGTCTGGCGCCGAGGTGAGCCTGCTGCGCGTCCTGGTCGGCGACCTCGCCCCGGTCGCCGAGGCCGAGCGGGCCGGCGTGGTGGAAGTACGCGGTGAGGTCGTGGCCTTCCGGCACGAGCTCGCCCGCCGGGCTGTCGCGGAATCACTGCCGGCCAGCGTCCGGCTGGACCTGAACGCGGACGTGCTGCGCGCTCTTCTCACGCGCCCGGACCCCGACCTGTTCCGGGTCCTGCACCACGCCGTGGAGGCCGGCGACGACGCCGCTGTCGTCACGCACGGCACAGCGGCGGCACGGGAGGCCACCCGGGTCGGCGCGCACCGGCAGGCGGCGGCCTGCTACGCCCAGGTCCTCGCCCGCGGTCACCTGCTGACTACCGCCCGCCGGGCCGCGCTCGGCGAGGCGTACGCGTGGGCCTTGTCCAACAGCAACCAGCTGCATTTCGCGACGGATGCCGCGGCAACGGCCGCGGAGCTCTGGCAGCAGCACGGCGATGACAGCCGGCTCGTCCGGGCCTTGGTGACCCTGTCCCGGCAGCAGTGGCTGACCGAGCGCCCCGCCGCCGCGCGCGCATCCGGAGAGCGCGCCTTCGAGCTGGCCCGGCCGCTCGGCGACAGCTACCAGAATGCGCTCGCCACGCTGAACCTCGGCGGCCTCCTCGTTCTCACCGACCGGGAGAAGGATGGGCTGGCGTACCTGGATGAAGCGCTCCGCATCGCCGAACGCTGCGGCGCCACCAGCGTGGTCGCGCTGTGCCGCAACTACCGGGGTTCGGCGCTGCTGCAGCTGGGTGACCGCAGCGGGTGCGATGACCTGCTGCGCAGCATGGCGCAGGCGGCCGCGCTGGGCAACCACGAGTACGTGATGCGGGCCTACTACAACCTCATCGAGGGCCTGTGGCGGCTCGGCGAGTATCGCCAGGCGCTCGGCTACCTCGAGCAGGCGGAGAACTTCGGCCGGGACAGGGACTTCCGCGTCTACGGCTACATGTTCGCCGCGCGCCGCTGCCGGCTGGCGCTGATGCGCGGCCAGTGGGCGGCGGCCGAGGCCGGGCTGCGGGAGCTGCTGGAGGGACAGGACGATCCCGGCATGATCGGCCGCGAGACGGTTCCCGTGCTGGCCCGGGTGCTGGTGCGGCAGGGCAGCGCCGATGCCCCGGAGTGGCTGGCGCTGGCGGCCCGCCACGCGGCCGGGGCCAATGTGCTGGAGTGGCTGGTGCCGGCCGGCCTCGCGCACATCGAGCACGCCTGGCTGACCGGCGACCGCGCGCGGGCCGGGCCCTATCCGGACGTGCTGCTGGAGCGGACGAACCGTCCCGGCGCCCTCGCGTGGCGCGGCGAACTGCTGATGTACCTGCGCCGGCTCGGCTACCCGGCCGACCCGTTCCCGGGCTGCCCGGAGCCGTACGCCTCCTCGCTGCGCGGCGACTGGCGGGCGGCGTCCGATGCGTGGCTCAGCGAAGGCGACCCGTACGAGAGTGCCGTCGAGCTCGCCGAGTCGGGCCAGGTCGAGCCCGCCAGCAAGGCGCTGGCCATCCTCGACGGCCTCGGCGCCAAGCCCGCGGCGGCCATCGCGCGCAGCCGCCTGCGGGCGATGGGCGTCACCCGGCTGCCACGCCGGCCGCAGCCGGGCACGCTGGCCAACCCGGCGGGATTGACCGACCGCCAGCTCGAGATCCTGCGGCTGGTCGCGACCGGGCTCTCGAACGCGGAGATCGCGCACCGGCTCGTGGTCTCGCCCCGGACCGTGGACCACCATGTCGCCGCGATCTTGGGCAAGCTCGGCGTGCACACCAGGCGCGAGGCCGCCGCCCGGGCCGCGGAATTCGACCGCTCGCCCTCCCCGGCGGATTGACCTGAGAATTCTCGCGGCGGCGTGAACATCCGCCCCTGCCGTGTCGTGCCCCAGCCGGGCACCAACGACACGGAGGACTCAGCATCATGTCACTATCGGAAACCGCCGCGACACGGCTCGATGATTGCCTGCTCGTTCGCGCTGCGGCTCCAGCGGACTATCCAGCGATCCGCGAGGTCGTCCTCGCCGCGTACGGCCAGTACGCGTACCTGGTCGCGCCGGACGTCTTCGAACCCTACCTCGCCGACTTGCTCGACCTGGAAAAACACGCTCGCAACGGGCGATGGCTCGTCGTCGAGGCGGACGGACAGATCCAAGGATCCGGGGCGTTCTACCCGGACGCCGCGGCCCAGGGGGTCGGGCTGCCGCCCGGTTGGGCAAGCGGACGCGGGCTCGCCGTCCGTCCCGCCGTGCGGGGGCGCGGCGTCGCGCGCGCCCTGCTCGCCGCCGCCGAGTGCCTCGCGGAAGACAGCGGGGCGCCGGTCTTCGCGTTCCACACGGCCAGCTTCATGACCAGCGCCATCGCCCTGTACGAGGGACTCGGTTACTGCCGGGCGCCGGAGTTCGACTACAACATGGCCGCCCACTACAGCCCGTCCGCCCAGCCCATCACGTCGATCGCTTTCTACCGCCGCCTGGGCAGCGCACCGCAGCTTCGGAGGATCAAATGACCACCCGCACCCACTCCCGCACCCGGCCGGTCAGCGCGCCGCCCTACTACCAGGGGCGCCCGGCTGTCTTCTGGCTAGCCGTTTTCGCACCCCCCAGCCGGCGGCCTGCGCCGGGGACGATCACATGAGTGCGCGACGTCTGACCCTGGCACGGGGCCAAACATCGCGCAATGCTCGAAGCGGCCGTGAGCCTCGGACCAGAAGGCCCTGACAGGTGACGCCGCGGCTGGCGCGCCGCCCTCGGTGCCGACCCCGCCCTGGCCCGCGGCCTGAACACGCACGCCGGCCGGCTGGCCAGCGCCCCGGTGGCGCAGGCCCGCGGCTACGAAGCCGTCTCCCTGGCGGACATCCTCTCCTACCTCATCGTCCCGAACGGACCCGGCTGACTCCGCCAGGCAGGGTCTTCCGGGCGGGTGATTGATCACGGTACGGGAGTGCCGGCAGGGGCTGACGGGGGGTACGGAAAGTACGCGGCCTCGTATGGATACCCGGCGGGGTATCCATACGGCCAGCTTTTCATGATCATGAAAGAATTGCACTCCATAGCGATGAAAAGTCTCGGCCAAGAACAAATCCTTCGCGATCTTGGCGATGCGATTGAGGTTGATTATTTGTTAAATCCGAAATTCCGGATTTGATACCCCAGAGCCGCCCGATCGAGAGTTGACGCGAACCGCAGCACACGCGTAGCATCCAGTTATAAAATATGGCGCGGATGAGCAGCACGGAAACCCGCACTTTCGCCAGGTCAATGCGACTCAAGAAATTATCGAGTTCACCCAGATCGGAGAGCGGAAATGTTCTTCTCTTTTGCCGATAAAAACCCCTTGCAGGACCTGGGAAAGGGCCTCAAGCTTAAGGTTCTGGGGGGTATGCAGAACCTTGACGCTATCCACTGGAATCTGGACGACAAAACGGTACTTAAAGGGCATCAACATCCGCAAGAGCAGTTCGGGTACGTGATCTCAGGATCGTTGGAAGCCACCGTCGGTAATGACACCGCCATCCTGAAGGCTGGGGATTCGTACTTCATACCGGCCAATACTTGGCACCAGTTGGTCACCATCGGACAGACCGAAGTGATCGATATGTTCGCCCCGCCGAGAGACATCAACGAGATCATCCGCCTGGCCGAGGGCGGGGACCCTGAACCTGTCCATTAATTTAGCCGCCCATGAGGTCGCCGCGCACCCGGCCGACGGCATGCTGTCGGTCATCGCGCTTCCCCTGGCTATGAGTTCTTGCTCAGCTTCTCCGCCAGCGCCTCCATCGACGGCACAACCGCGGCCGGGACGTTCGATCAGTTGCGCTCAGACATTCTCGACATCTGTGAAGAGGAGCTTGACACCGCCAGTCGCCGACTCGAAAACCTTGGAGACAAACGCGCCTGCCTCTCCGGTCGTTACGGCCTTGCTGGCCGCATCATAGTCGGTGAAGTACATGTCGAGTATGCGATAAGCCGGGGTCGCGCTGCCATCCTCTTTCGGCCAGACCTTCGCGCTCTCTATTCTTGTGACTCCGGGGATCTTCTTCGCCAGAGCGAGCTGCTCGGGGTAACCGGCCTCGAAGGCGGCGGGGTCTTGAGGGTTCTCGTAGATTGCAGTGATCTTCGTCGGCATCGTTCTTGTCCTTTCTCCGGTGATACCGTCAATGTGCGTCCAACTGGGTCTTCCACAGCGCATTGTCGGGAATTGACTTGTCGGGCACTACGACCTGGATGATGGACGGGCTGCCTGAGTTCGCTAGAGCACCCGTCACGGCATCCTGCAGCTCCCCGTACGTGCCGGCTTTCCATCCCTGGCAGCCGAATACCTCTGACAGCTTGCTGTAATTCCACGAGTGCAAGATGCACGACTTGTAGAACGGCTTGCCGGTAGTGAAAACCGTTGAATCAGCGAGCCACTGCTCTACGCCGTAGACTTCATTGTCGATTACGAAGATAATGGGGTTGAGCTCGAAGCGAGTCTGCGTCGAGAGGCATTGGGCGGTCATTTGGAAGCCGCCGTCACCCGAGAAGACCATTACCCTCTGGTCGGACCTCTTTGCCAGGCAGATACCCGTCGCGGCCGGCCCGATGTAACCTATCGCTGAGTAGGATGACTGAATGATAAACCCGCCCTGGCTGGGCACATGGAGTAGCAGGCTCCCGAAGTAGTTCAGGCTCGCATCGCTGCCGACGATGGTGTTCCCATCGATATACTGTTGTATGAAGTTGTAGAATCCCGTGTACGTGATCTCATCGTCTGAGCCCACGGTCGGCGCGCTATAAGCCGGCTTCTCCGGCAGGTTCCGCCCTCGGGACGCAACCTTTTTTTCCAGTATAGCGTCTATCAGGTGCTCCAACGCGACCTGTCCGCCGAAATAGGTTCCGAACTTGACTGCGTCGAACGACGCAAATGCGGTCTTGTCGAAGTCTGGGTCCCAGCCCAGGGAGTTGATGTCTGTCAGCCACACGCCGAGGGCCAGTATGAAATCAGACGTCTTGGCCAGATCGAGAACGGCCGTCGATGATGCCTGGCCGTCGAGTACGCCGGCAAACAGCGCATCATCTTCGGAAAGGACGGCCTTACTCAGGAGTTCCGTAACGAATGGGACGTTCAGTTGCTGTATCAGGCTCATGGCCTTGTCCTGAAGGCCGAGGCGGTCGATCTCTGGGCCAAGCCAGATGAGGGGGTTCTCGGCGGTTTCGAGCTTTGCGCAGATTTGTGCGACTGACTGTTCCAGGCTGGTCTCATCCGACAAGGTCCTGGCTGGCTTCAGAACACCGCTCGGTGGCGCGCACTGCAAGTCGACCATGTCCTGGAGAAGCTCGATGTATATCGGGCGCCGTTCGCTGATGCACTGGGTCAGTGCATAATCTATCAGCATCGGCGCGAGGTCAGGATTGTCGATTCGTATGGCTGCGACCGTTATGTGCTCGAACGACTGAAGATCCGTTTCACGTCCGCTGATGAAGTGATGTGCGCTGAAGCCAGTCTGCTCGAAGGTGATAGTCTTCTTGATGCTCGGTGTGCCGTTGATCAGCACGATCGGCACCTTCTCGACGTAAGCACCAGCGACAGCGTTCACGGCACACAATGCGCCCGCGGAGTAGGTAACACAGAGGGCCCCGATACCCTTCATTCTTGCGTATGCGTCTGCCGCATAACCGGCATTTACCTCGTTAACTTCTTCTACGATTTCGATGCTGCTTGGTGTGATGTACTGGTTCAACCATTCTATCGAATAGTCGCCCGCGATGGAGAACAGATGCGCCAAGCCCAATTGATGGAGCCGGTCTACCAGGTAGCGCCCTACGGTGTATCCCTCGTTCATGGCTTGTATACCTTCCTAGTCAGTAGGAGCTCGCACCGCCGAATAGCCGGGGCATATATATGTCGAATATCCCCGGACATCTGCGTTCGGGATACCGCTGCAGCATGAAATCTTTGAAGGCGTCGTCCGTCAGCCCATTGCCGATTGCCTGCCGAGCGGCCGAGAGGTACTCGATGTTGCGAGCGACTTCATTTTTGTCAGCCGGCAAGCCATGGCCTGGCATGAACAATTCGTAGTCCGACACCAGCATTCCTTGCAGAACCCGAATCCAGTTCTCCAGCTGTTGGGTCAGATACAGATGAGTGCCGCTGTAGATTAGGTCCTGAGCGAAATACACTCCTATCTCAGGAAGCCCGATGGTAAGACAGAAGTCGATTTCAGTTTCTGTTACCCGGTCGAAGACGTACTTGACCCCGTCGATTGTCTCCTCACCGGGGCCGGCGGCTTTTTCGGGGACGACTATTCGGTCCGGAACGAGGTCACCGAGTTTCCAGTGGTCACTTCTCGAGTCTTCTCCGTGCTCTTCGATGAAGCTCATGGTTTCAGGCAGCGCGTAGATCGTGATGTCGCTGAACGCAGCCCCCGAGCCGAACCAGTGGTCAGGGTGCCGGTGCGAAAGGTAGAGCCTTTCGATCGGCTTGCCAAGGCTGTCTGCGTAGTCCCTGAATGCCCTTGCGTAAGGAACGAGAAACTGCCCGTCGACGAGAACTAGCTGATTCTTGGTTTCGATAATATGCGTAGCGTTCGCAATATTACCGTACGCGAAGGATGAGACGAAGGTGTGAATACGGACATCGCCCGTTTGCTTCGCGACCATTATGATGGGATCTGACACTTGAGCTAGCATTCGGGACCTTCCTCAGGCATCTCCGGCGTAGGTAGCGGCCAGGTGGGGATGGATCGGATCAAAGAGCGACATGCTCTCGCAGTTCCCTCAACGCGGCCATGGCGACGTCGTAGGCGCTGTCGCTGTTGGTCGTTGGGTCGTCCTCGCCGGGCCGCCAGAAGCGTCGGCGTGCCATTCGCATAGAGCTGACGAACGGCGGGACCGCGTTGAACACCTCGATCAGGTACGGCCCGCGATAGACCGGCTCGATCTCGTTCACGATGATGTCCCACGGGATCCAGCTATCTCGCACCTTACCCCGGTCGGGTGCAGATATGTGGACGTAGTAGAGCCGATCATGCCGTACGGCTCGGGCGACATTGTCTTTGAAGATTGACGGACCCTGGCTTTCCATCACGACTTGCGCGGTGTCGACCGTTACGCCACCCGGCAAGTCGAAGCCATCGAAGAAATCCAGTACCTCCGAGACCATGTTGGGCGGGGGCGTCTCCCAGCTCTTGACGGGCTCGACGGCGAGCTTCACTTCTTGCGCTCCGGCGTACGCCGCCAGCTCCTCGAAGACGGGACGCGCCGCTTGAAAGCGCGACTTCATCCAATCTTGGAGGGCGTCGCTCCATATCTCCTCATTATCGTCGGTGACCGGGAAGACACCGTAGGGGTAGATGAACGGCCCTGACATGATCGAGCCGGCGCCGCCCAGGACCCGTGTGATGTCGACGCGTGACTTGAGGTAGGACAGGGCCTGTCTGCGCTGTTCCTCGTACGGTGAAGTTGGGTCGAAGGTCCGCGTGGTCCCGACGTTGGTTGTGAACTTCGCCTCCGTCAGCCCTGCCTCGTCGAATGCTTTCTTAAGGCCGACATAGCTGTCGACCTCGAGCTTATGGTCGACGGTCGCGGGCTGGGCGGCAATATGCACGTCGAAGCCGTCGTAGCCCATGTCGGTAAGGGCCTTCAGGTGATCGATCAGGGTCTGGGTGTAACGCGGGTCCTGCGGCTTCAAATCGGCCGTGAACATGAAGAAGCTGAAGAATACGTCTCGCTTGAATGTCGCGTTCATTGCTCACCAGCCCAGGACTTCACGCAGGTACGCGCGGCCCTTGAACGCGTATTCCAGCGGGTTCGCCTTCGCCGGATCCTGCTCGGCCTCGACGACCAGCCAGCCCTGGTAGCCGGCGCCGCCGAGAGCCTCGAGGACGGGGACGAAGTCGATCGCGCCGTCGCCGGGCACGGTGAACACCCCCTCTTCGATGCCCTGCTGGAACGACAGGCCCTCCTCGCGCACCCGGCTGACTATCTCGGGGCGGATGTCCTTCAGGTGGACGTGCCCGATGCGGTGCGCGTAGTGCCGCGCGGCCGCGATCGGGTCGTCGCCGGCGAAGACCATGTGCCCGGTGTCGAGCAACAGGTGGACGAGGTCCGGGTCGGTGGACGCCATCAGGCGGTCCACGTCCGCCCTCGTCATCACGCCCGTGCCCATGTGGTGGTGGTAGGAGAGCCGGATCCCGGCGCCCGCCGCGATCTTTCCCAGCCGGTTGAGACCGTTGGCGAGCTGGTCCCACTGCCGGTCGTCGAAGATGGGCCGGTTGGCGAACAAGGCGACGGACAATAGGTGGGATGTCCGGCCGAACTCGGCGACCACCATTTCGGTGCCGCCCACGGCCTTGATGAACGCGATCCGCTCCTCGAACGCGTCGATGGTCTGCTGCTCCATGGCGCTGATGGTGAAGTACGTGCTCACCCAGGGCTCGGAGACGCGCAGGCCGCGCAGGTCGAGGGCGCTTTTCAGCTCGGCGGGGTCGGTCGGGTACTTGTGCCCGATACTGCACCCCTGAAAGCCCGCCAGCGCCATCTCGCTGACGCACTGCCCGAACGGGATACCGCTGTCGATGGACGGGAAGTCGTCGTTCCACCACAGCGTCGGCGTCACCCCGAGCCGCACTCGGTCCGGGGTCAGGTTCTGGATCACCGGTTATCTCCCTTGGCTGGGGGTCGTCACTGAGGTTTCGTCGCCCGGGATGGGCGGGATGCGCGGCGGCACCGCCCACGAGCCGTACCCTGGTGCCTTGGCGCCGTGGGGGGTGGCGCCTATCGCCCGCCACAGCAGCCCCTCGGTGTACGCGGTCGGGGAGACGACGAACGTGACGTCGTTCTCGACAGCCCCGAAGCTCTCCGTCCACTCTGGCGGCAGCTCACACCAGACCCCTGCGTACCAGAGCTTGATGATGTTTCTCGCGATGGGCCCGAGCTTCTCGCTGCTGAAGATGTCCCTGTACAGCAGCCTGGCCCGCGCTGCTGAATCGTCCGCGTATTCGTCGCGGGCTCGTCCGTAGGCGTCCAGGAGCTCGCCGAGGACTTCCTCTCCTACCACATTCGTGACCGACGAGAGGTATGCCTCCGCCTGGCCAGTACCCTGGAGGTCAAAGGTGCTGAAGGCGGTTACCTCGGCAGACAATTCCAGGAACCGTTCCAGCTGATCGGCCGTGGTCACGATCCCGCCCCCTTCGCCAGGTTGCCCACCTCGAACGTCGGGGCCCCGTATACCCCGTGCCGCTGGGGAACCGGATTGTGCATCAGCCGGCTGATGTCCTCGCGGATTTCGAACATTCTCCACACCGCCTCGATAAGGAGCTCGGGGTGACCGTTGTAGGCCTGCGTGAGGAATCCCAGGAAGTCGGCGTACGACTCGTTGAACTTCCTGGCGGCGGCGTACAGTTCCGATCCCTGCGGGTAGTCCGCCAGGCGGGCGTTCCGCATCACCGGGTAGACCGCACCCCAGTCGATGTCCAGCGGCGGACCGGTGGGTTGACCCACCTGGTCGCCCTTCTGGTAGTACCGCCCGAGCTGGAGCTGCTGGAACCGGTAGTAGTGGGACAGCTCTTTCTCGTTGTCGTAGATTCCGCCCCCGTAACCCTCGCCCTGTTCGCTGATGAGGCGGAACGCGGCCATGGCGGAGTCGAGGTCGGTCACGGCGGTCAGCTCTCCGCCGCCGGAGTAGAAGTACTCCTGCGTGACCTGGCGGCTGGGATCGCCGGTGAACAGCTGCCTGCCACCTTCCTCGTACTGCTGGTGCAGGTACCGCACACCGCGGGCGATCTCCGCGTAAAAGTCGCCGATGCTGTAGAACTGCATCATGAATTCTTCGGGACCGTCGGCGCGGAGCTGCCTTTGGGGCCTGTTCCGCGGGCGGAGCCTGGATTCCTCGTCGGCGGGCTGATCAGGCCGCTCGATGTTCAAGAACATGGTGACGGCATCCCTGGAGAAAGGCTGCAAGTCCACCTGGAAGTCCGTCTCCCCGTCCGGGAGGTAGGCCGGAAACGGCGGCACGAAGTCCGGCTTCGTGAGATCAGGCGTCCCGCCGACCGCGTTCAAGACGTTCGCCGCCAGGCTGAGATGCAGCATCTCCTCGACGGCGACGGTGCGGATGATGTGCCGGGCGTCCGAATTGCTCCCGGGGTGCAGCGAATAGAGCGTGGTCAGGTAGACCGGGATCGTGCCGTGCTCCAGCTGCATCGCATGGTAGAGATACTCGTGGAGCTGCTCGATGGTGGTGATCTGGGGCGGCGTCATGTTCCTCACCAATCGTGCTCAGTGCGCCGATACTGCGGGCGGCGCCGACTCCTTGCGGAGCTGGTCGATGATGTGCGTCGCGCTCTTGAAGCAGAGTGCGGCGATCGTCAGCGTGATGTTCGACGTGCCGATCGTGGGCATGGCGCCGCCGCCGGCCAGATAGAGATTCTCGTGGTCCCACGAGCGGAGCGTGGAGTCCACTACCGAGTTGCCCGGGCTTGTCCCCATGATGTGCGTCCCGGCCAGGTGGTTCCCGCCCCGGACGATGCAGCCCTCACCCTCGTAGGTGAGGTAGCCGTAGTCGGCCGGGTCATAGACGGTGTAGTCTTCGGCGCCGAGTCGCTGGAAGATCCGGCGTGCCAGCCGTCGCCCGAAGATGGCGCCCCGCATCGAGTAGTCAGGGATGTTGTACGAGAGGACCGGCCGCATGTTGCCGAGCTGGTCCTTGTACGAGGGGTCGACGCTGACGCGATTGCTCGGGTTGGGCGGCACCTCGACCATGAAGGCCAGCTGCAGCTGACGTGAAATCTGGCTGACCAGGGCCCGGCGCAGGTCTGGTCCGAACTTGTTCTGGGCGTCCACGAGGTTCTGCAGGTCCGTGAACGGTGCTCCGGTCGCCCATCCCCAGCCGTCGTTGTGGATGTCGATGGCGAAGCCGGCGTGCCGCCGGCGGAACGACCCGCCGCGCAGGTCCACTATCCCCCCGGTGCAGACGGTACCCCGCATCGTGCCCGCCACCTCCGGCAGGAGGCCCCAGCTGAGCAGGTAGGCGTGGTCCATCAGGTTGCGGCCCATGAGGCCGCTCGTGCTCTTCAGGCCCGAGGCCAGCATGAGCCGGGGGTTCTCGATCGCATTGGCGCACAGCACGAAAATGCGCCCGCGCACCGTCGCGGTGGTGTACTCGGCCGAGGAGGGGTCGCGGTACACCTTGTATTCGATCTGGCTTACCCGGCCGCTCTCGTTGTCGATCTGGACCTTGGAGGCGACGGCCTGGGCCAGCAGATCGACCCGCCCGCTCTCGAGAGCTTTCGCCAGCGTCTTGCCCGCGTTGTACTTGGCCTGGACGGGGCAGATAGGAACGCAGTTGTTGTTCCCCTGGCAGCGCCCGCCGTCCTCCGTCTGGTAGGTGCTGACCGCCCCGACCGGCTCGAATCCTTTGCCGCCGTCGTAGCCGGGGTTCGGGATGCCGTTGCGGCCTTGCGGGAAGCTCCGCACCTTGAGGACGTGGCTCTCACCGCCCGCGGCCACCTCCATGCCGTCAATGCCCCTGCCGACCATCTGGTCGAGATACGACAGCGGCATTTTCCGCATGGGGAACTCGTACCCCGGAGGGAAGGTGATTCCCAGGTAGGCCTGATCCTCGACGTCAGCTGACACGCCGATCTCCCGCTCGGCTTCCCGGTAATACGGCTCGAGCTCCTCGTAGCTGACCGGCCAGTCCAGACCCTGGCCGTATCGGCTGGCCATGGCGAAGTCCTCGGGAAGCATGCGCAGCGTCTTGGCTTCCCAGTGCATGGTGGTACCGCTGACGACCCGGGTGTAGGTCGTGTCCGTGTAGTACGGGCCCGTCTGCACCAGGTAGCCGGATGTCTCCGGGTGGCCAGGGCGTACCCGCATCGCGTCGGTGCTCCTGGGCATGGGGGCGTCGGCATTCTGCGGGTACGGCGCCTGGTTGTCCTTGGCGACGGAAGCGTAGAAGCGCGACAGGTAGTCCTCGTATCCCGGTATGGTCCGGTCCTCGGCAGGACCGGCCTCGAGGATGAGGACCCGATGGCCTGCCCGGCTCAGCTGGTAGGCGATGATCGAGCCCGAGATCCCGCTGCCGACGATGACGGCGTCGTAGAGGACGCCTGCCGCGGCTTCAGGATTGGTTCGCGTGGTTGCTCCGCGCGGAAAGATCACTGGGGTTCCCCCTTTACTGGTACTGACCCGGGACTCAGCCACCGGCCGGATCCCACTCGGACGCCGGCCCGGTTGGGGCGTCGTCGTACATCGAGTGGATCGGGTCAGCCCTGGACATTGCGGGCGCTCTTGGCACGGACGGCGGAAAGGAACGCCGCGTAGCTCCAGGTGAGGTTGTGCACGCTCTTCTCGTAGCCGGTGGTGCCGTCGAACTGCTCGCTGAGCTCGAGGTTGTCGCTGTGGTAGATGACAGCCTGGAGCATGGCATCGCCCGCCTGGTCGAGGGCGGCGACCGCGTCCGCCGGTGCCGTGCCGGCGCCGACTCCTACCTGGCCGAAGAACGCGCTGGACAGGTCGTCGAACGGGACCGCCTGCGCCGCGGTGATCTCGGTGCCGAGGCGGTAGTACAGCTCGGCGAAGTTGCACGTGCACAGCGCCCACGGGTGCCCGCCGGTCACGGGATGGGCCACGTCGCCGTCGTAGTGGTCGCCCGGGTACCGGCCCATCAGCGGCCCGATGCCGTGCTGGTCGTGGTCGGCGATGTTGATGGGGTACACGGTCGCCGCCGAGCTGGCGTCCCACTGCTGGCGCAGCAGCGCCGCGGTGGCCAGCAGCTTGGTGTCCGTCACGGGAATGGCGCAGTAAACGGCCGACTGGACGATGTCGATGTTCGGGTCGTAACCGCTGGCGACCGGATTCTGGGGCGATGGCGGGGCCCCGTTACCGGGGTCGGCCATCATGCTCACGTACTTGCTCCCGTCCCAGTGACCGGACAGCGCCGACTCGAGCCAGGCGATGGCGTCGCTGGTGCCGGGCGGCACGGCGATCCCGTAGCCGTTGGCGGCGACCTCCCGCAGGCAGCGAAGCTGCGCCGCGCGGGCGAAGAACGAATAGCCCAAGTGCTCTTCCCACAGGTTCGTGGTCGGCTCCTGGTAGGCCTTGAGCAGGAAGCTGAGGTTCGTGTCGATGATCTGCGTCCCGACCGCCTGGGTGGCCTGGTCGAGCTGGTGCCAGGCCGCCAGGATGGTCACCGTCTGCAGGGCCGGCCCGTCGGCCTGCTCGGTCCACGGCCGGGGCTGGCCCTCGATCGTGTAGCAGGCGTGCGCCAGCGTAGGCGCCGCGTTGTCCTGGCAGGTCTTGGCGAACGTCACGTAGTCGATCACCGGCTGGACGCCGCCGTCGGGCCTGACCGGCATCGCGGCGGCCACGATCTCCAGCGCGGTGATGGCCCCGTCGCGCACCCAGTTGAACACGTAGTCCTGGTCCACGCCGGGATCGTTCGCCGGATACGCGGGAGCGGCGACGACGCAGCCCGGCGCGGAGAACTGCTGCGGGTCGACCGGATCGGTGAACCGGAAGCCGTCGCTGCACACGTTACGGAACATCAGGGCGAACATGTGCTGCGCGATCGTCTGGAAGTCGGCCTGCTGGGCCGCGACCTGCACGTGCGCCCGCGGCACCACGGCGTGCGGGGAAGCTGCTTTAGCGCGCACAAACCGGGTGGCTGGGGCAGCAGAAATTACACTCACGAAACAAACCCCCGATCCAAAAGTTGCAATTAGCGAAACGTGCGTTAATAACCCACTATGCCGGGCGACAGAGTACTTTCAGATGATTTGTCTTATTCTTCCGCCTACCCGGCGCAGCTGGCAGTCATGCCCGTATATACGGTTCCCCCAGCACCGTATAACGGACTTGGCGGCGAGCGCAATCACCCTGCTCGCCATCATCGGACCTCTCCGCGCGACGGCACGGAAGTAAGCAATTGCCGATTCTGTCCCACCGGTAACATCGGAAAAATGATATCAATTCGGGCGTCGAGGGGTTAGATACCCCCGGGGGTACATCGTGCGTAGAATTTCATGATCACGTAATGTTCGCGCGCTATGCGCACGAGAACCTTTCGCCAGAAAATAAAGCTTCGCGATCATGCCGAGCTTGCTTGACCGTTTTGTACTGTTAAATCGGTAAATTTCCGTAGCTGATACCCCTGCAAGAGGGCCTCGCGCGCCCGCGCCAGCTCGTTGACCGCGGCCGCTCCGCCGGCGAGTTGACCGCGGTCGTCCCGCCGGCGAGGCGCATCGGCGGCGTGCGCAGGACGAGCTCGCCGGACTCAAGGGTAAAAAGGAGCGGGCCTGGGTCTCGCCGGACAATTCGGGAACAGGCTCTCGCCGGTATAGAGATCCACGGACAGCGCGGGCCGGTCCGCCCCGGCAATCCGCACCGCCATCCGTCCATTCCTGGCGTATATGAGCAGGCCGCTGGCGTCCGCGCCAAGCGGATAGCTAACCGGCCCGTTCCGCCGCTATCCCGCGCCATGCGACCAGTGTTCATGTCTCATTCAGAAAGTCGTCAATGCCGCGTAATGATGTCACGCATTCAGGCTGGGATAACGGGGTCAGCCGCACCGGGAGCGATTCCAGGCCGTGGATGAGGCTGCTGGCGCGCCAGCGGAGCTTATCCGGCGGCACCGCCAGGGACAGGCCGGGGAACCTCGACAGCAGCGCCCCGAACGCCACCTCGCCCTCCAGCCGGGCCAGCGGCGCCCCGAGGCAGTAGTGGATCCCGTGCCCGAACGCCAGGTGACCCGCCGCGTCGCGGCCGACGTCGAGCACGCCCGGCGAGTCGAACCGCGACGGGTCGTGGTTCGCCGACGAGGTCACGCACAGCACCCACTCGCGGGCCGGGATCGTGACCCCGCCGATCTGCACCGGCTCGAGCGTGAACCGGTCGGTGGCGTGGTTCAGCGGGTTGACGTACCGCAGCAGCTCATCCACGGCGCCGGGCAGCAGCGCCGGGTCCGCGCGCAGGCGCGCCAGCTCCGGCGGGTTCGTCAGCAGCGCCAGCGTGCCGCTGGCGATCAGGTTCACGGTGGTCTCGTGGCCGGCGACGAGCAGCAGGAACAGCATCGCGATGAGCTCCCGCTCATCGAGCGAGTCCTCGTCGTCCCGCGCCGTGATCAGCGCGGACAGCAGGTCGTCGGCGGGGGACCGCCGCTTGGCGGCCGCCATGGCGGTGAAGTACTCGTACATCGCCTGCGCCGCGCCGTGCCACTCCTCGGGCGTGACCACCGACGACAGGATCGCGTGCGACCAGGCCTGGAACTTGTCCCGGTCGGACGCGGGAATCCCGATCAGCTCGCAGATCACCGTGACCGGCAGGGGGAACGCGTACGCCTCGATCAGGTCCACTTCCTCGCGCCCGGCCATGGCGTCAAGGAGCGAGGCGGTGATCGCCTCGACGCGGGGCCGCAGCCCGGCGACGCGCCGCGCGGTGAACGCCTTGGTCACGAGCTTGCGCAGCCGCGTGTGGTCGGGCGGGTCCAGGTTGAGCATGTGCACGTTCAGGTAGCTGACGGCCTGGTCCGCCGGCACCCATCCGTCCCCCCTCAGCTTGTTCGCCCAGTCTTTGTAGAGGCGGGGGTCGGCGAGCGCCGCGCGCACCTCAGCGTATCTGGTGACCAGCCAGGTCCGGCCGCCGCCCGGCATCCGCACGGGGGTGACCGGTCCTTCTTCGCGCATCCGCGCGAAGACCGAGAGGGGGTCCTGGAAGTACGACGGGTCGAGCTGCGTTTCCTCAGTCGCCGGGTCAGCCATATCCGCCAGCTTAAGATATAACGTGTTGCGTCTCAAGGTGAAAGCCACCGCCCGTTCGGGCGAAAGGAAAAGTTCAGCCCGCAGCGGCCGCGAGCGGCCGGCCGGTGCCCCGCCGGCGCGTACAGTTACATGCGTGGCAGACCCGTCCGGCTACAGACCCGCGCCCGGGGAGATCCCCGAATCACCGGGTGTGTACCGGTTCCGCGACGAGCGCGGCCGGGTCATCTACGTCGGGAAGGCCAAGTCGCTGCGGCAGCGGCTGAACCAGTACTTCGCCGACTTCACCGCCCTGCACCCGCGCACCCAGGCGATGCTCACCACGGCGGCCAAGGTCGACTGGACGGTCGTGAAGACCGAGGTCGAGGCGCTGCAGCTGGAGTACTCCTGGATCAAGGAGTTCGACCCCCGGTTCAACGTCAAGTACCGCGACGACAAGAGCTACCCCTACCTCGCCGTGACCATGGACGAGGAGTTCCCCCGGGTCATGGTCATGCGCGGCGCCAAGCGGAAGGGCACCCGGTACTTCGGGCCTTACAGCCACGCCTGGGCGATCAGGGAGACGGTCGACACGCTGCTGCGCGTCTTCCCGGTCCGGACCTGCTCGGGCGGGGTGTTCAAGCGGGCCGGGCAGATCGGCCGGCCCTGCCTGCTCGGGTACATCGGCAAGTGCAGCGCGCCGTGCGTGAAGCGGGTGAGCGCCGAAGAGCACCGGGAGCTGGCCGAGGACTTCTGCGACTTCATGTCCGGGCAGACGGCCCGCTTCATCAAGAAGCTGACCGCGGACATGAAGGCGGCCTCCGACGCCGAAGAGTACGAGCGGGCGGCCCGCCTGCGCGACGACGTCAAGGCCCTGGAGCGGGCCCTGGAAAAGCAGGCGGTGGTCCTCGGCGACGGCACCGACTGCGACGTGATCGCCCTCGCCGAGGACCAGCTCGAGGCCGCCGTCCAGGTCTTCTACGTGCGCGGCGGGCGGATCCGCGGCCAGCGCGGCTGGGTGCTGGAGAAGGTCGAGGAGGTCACCACCGCCGGCCTGGTCGAGCACTTCCTCGGCCAGTTCTACGGCGAGTCCGCCCCGGACGCGGTGAACTCGGGCATCCCGCGCGAGGTGCTCGTCCCCGAACTGCCCCCCGACCCCGAGTCGATGACGGTCTGGCTCAGCGAGCGGCGCGGCGGGCCGGTGCAGCTGCGAGTGCCGCAGCGGGGCGACAAGAAGGCCCTCGCGGAGACCGTGGCGCGCAACGCCAAGGAGGCGCTCGCCCTGCACAAGACACGGCGGGCCAGCGACCTGACCACGCGCAGCCAGGCGCTGCACGAGATCCAGGAGGCGCTGAACCTGGCCGACGCGCCGCTGCGCATCGAGTGCTACGACGTGTCCAACCTGCAGGGCACGCACGTGGTCGCCTCGATGGTCGTCTTCGAGGACGGCCTGGCCCGCAAGAGCGAGTACCGCCGGTTTTCCATCAAGGGCTTCGACGGCTCCGACGACATCTCCGCGATCCGCGAGGTGATCACCCGCCGGTTCCGCCGTTACCTGGCCGAGCGGGAGGAGACCGGCGAGCTGGACATGCTGGGCGACCCCGAGGCGAGGGAAGAGCAAAACCACTTTTCTTCCGAACGGGCCGTGAGTACTGCCCAGCGCAAGTTCGCTTACCCCCCGAACCTGG
>Ga0306923_10001406_pt1 | contig 21263 bp, 19 predicted proteins | sample sta12Can44000108_FD_203841 | JGI IMG/M metagenome (GOLD analysis project Ga0306923, IMG submission 203841) | Lab enrichment of tropical soil microbial communities from Luquillo Experimental Forest, Puerto Rico - statanox.12C.anox.44.000.108 (v2)... | ecosystem: Environmental > Terrestrial >... | reverse complement strand
CAGCGACCCGCAACCGGCGTTGATATTGCGTCCATCCGGGGTCACCCCCATCGCCACGACATCCGCGCCCAGCGCTCGAAACAGTTCCGGCCCCAGTTGATAAGCCGCTCCATTCGCGCAGTCCAGCACGATGCGAAACCCTAGCAGATTCGCGCCTTCCAAGACGTGCCTGCGGAGAAAATCGAGATACTCCAAATGCAGCGCATGATTGGCAGCCAGCGCAGGACGAGCGCTGGGCACGGTCTCCGCCCGCAATTTCAGAATCTCCGCTTCGATCTCTTCCTCGGCGGCATCCGGAAATTTCATGCCCGCATGGGAAAACAGTTTTACGCCATTGTCGTGATAAGGATTGTGAGACGCGGAAATGACCACGCCGGCCTGAAAATCATTCTCGCGCACCAGGCAGGCAATGCCGGGCGTCGTGATGACACCGGCAAAGGTCGCGCTCGCGCCCGCCTTTTCCAGCCCTGCGGCCAGAACGGCGGCAATGTGGGGCCCTGATTCCCGCGTGTCCATGCCGATCAAAGCATGCGCGGCACCCAATTCGCGGCGCATGTAGCTGCCAAGCGCGCGTCCCGTCGCGTACAGCGTCGGATCGTCGAGCGGCGGCATTCCTGGAACGCCACGAATTCCATCTGTACCAAAGAGTTCTTTTGCCATCAGTTCGCGCGGGGCTTCGCTGGGCGGCCGGCCAGACGGCAGTCTAGCACACAGGCAAACCGCCTTCGCGCTTTTGCACTTGCAAAGTTTGTCTTGGAAGCAGGAGAGAAGCGAATCGTTAAAAACCCGTGACATTCCCGACGCGTTGCGCGCCCTAAACCGCTCGAGTGTGCTACCGTGGGAGCGAAAGAGGTGTGGGGTGTCCTCTACGGAAACGCCACCGACCGTGCTTCGGATTTCCGGTTCTTCGTCCAGCCTCCAGATTGTTGCGGCTGCGATCATTCTTCTCTTCATCTACTACGCCGCCGGCGTGGTTATCACCCTGCTCCTTTCCGTCCTCATTGCTTATTTCCTGGACCCGGCCGTCGAGTTACTCGAACGCTTCCGCGTTCCGCGAACGATGGGCGCTTTGCTCATGGTTCTTATTTTGATCGCTGTCATCATCGCGGTGGGCTACGGTATGTGGTTGCGCACTTCCGATTTCGCCGCGGACTGGCCGAAGTACCGCAGCATCCTGCGGGAAGCAACCTGGTCCGTGCAAGGCAAGATCAACAGCTTGGAGGGGAACGTTTCCGATCTCACCGCTCCCGGGGGAACACCAAAGCCCGCCGAAGCCGTCGCCGATAGCGGCAGCGTTCATTCGTTGCTCGTGCGCGGTATCGGTTCGCTCTATGCGCTGGTGCTGGAAGGCACGTTTGTTCCGTTTCTGGTTTTCTTCATGCTTGCGGGAAAGCGCGAGGTTTGGCATGGCACCCTGCAGTTGTTCCCGGTCGGAAAACGTACCCAGGTAAAGGAAACCCTCGAGGATCTTCGCGACGTTTTGCGCGATTATCTTGTTGGCATGACGGTGGTCTCCCTCGTCGTGATCGCCTGCAGCAGCATCTTTTTTCTCGCTCTCGGCCTGGATTATCCCGTTCTCGCCGGAATGGTTTCCGGCCTGTTCAACATGGTGCCCTATATTGGCGCCGTGCTTGCCTGGCTGCCAGCCTTCATCCTGGCCATCGTAAAATGGAAAGCCATTAGCCACTTTGCTTTGATTGCTTTTGTCCTGACCAGCATCCACGTCGTGGCGCAAAATTTGATCGCCCCTCAGTTGGTCGGCCGTCAGGTGCGCCTTAACGCCGTGGCCATTACCATCGCGCTGCTCTTCTGGGGTTGGGTCTGGGGTGGCATGGGACTGATCCTGGCGATTCCCATCACCGCTGCCCTTCGCGTGATTTGCGATCATACCGAATCCTGGAAGCCCGTCGGGCGCTGGCTGAGTGCCTGAGCTCCGGGAATCCCAAGGCAGGACTCTTGCGCCTTACCGCTCTTCGCCGCGCCGCTCTGTTCTCTTTCGTTGCATTTTTCCTTGCTAGCGCTCCCGCTTGGGCCTGGGGTTGCAAGGGCCACCAGACCGTAGCGCTGATTGCGGAAAAATATCTCACTCCCGAAGCGCGCCAGTTTGTGAACGAACTTCTTAGCGAGAATCCCATCGATCCGCAACTCAAACGCTATTGCGGCTCCTTCCCTCGTGACGCTCTCGCGGACGCTTCCACCTGGCCCGACGACGTCCGCAATGAACTCAAGAACGGGCCGTGGCACTACATTGATATTCCCCGCGGCGCGGCTCGCCAACCCTTGAGCGAATTTTGCGGACCGGAGAGCTGTGTCACGAACGCAATCACGGTCCAATTAGGGATCCTCAAGGACAAGAACGCGGACACGCGCAAACGCGCCGAAGCCCTGCGTTACGTTGTCCACTTTACCGGGGATCTCCACATGCCTCTTCACGCTTCGACGAACAACGACGAGGGCGGCAACTGCGTCCCTCTTCGTTACTTCCGCCGGCGACCGCACGAGCATCAGATTTCCTTCTCGCCCAATCTTCACGCTCTTTGGGACACCGCCATCCCCGAGCGCGACATGGAAGGCGCGGACCCCGCCGAATACGCTCAAACACTCGAGGAACTCTTTGGCGGGCAGGTCGAAAAATGGCAGCAGACGGGGATTCATGTGGAAGAGTGGGCCTGGGAAAGCCATGCGCTTGCCGAAACCGTCGCTTATGGCCAACTCACCCCAAAAATTCCCATTGAAATTCCCCGTCCCGTGAACTCTTGCACGGATGCAAACCACATCGGTGAGCGCATGCTGCAGTTGCACCTGGCCGCCGCTCAACCGTATCAGAATGCCGCCGCACCCGTGGCCGAAGAACAACTGGCAAAAGCAGGCGTTCGCCTGGCGCTCCTCCTGAACGACGCCGCCAAATCCGGAGCAAACACAAACTAGAAGCGCTATCTCGCAAGCAGTTCTCGGGAAGGCAAATCACATAACCAACCCACACCCACCCGCCCACGAGTCGTCCCCAGAGCCGCGTGATTTGCGGCGCGAAGAACTTCAACGGAAACACAGGCACGGCCCAAACGTGGGAACTCCGAGCTAAAGTTTTCCCTGCGGCTTTTCCTCCAACGGCGCCACCCCCAGCGACTTGATAAAACTCACCAATTGCCACCGTTGCGGCTCAGGCAACTTGGACCACACCGGCATGCCTTTACGGACAACTCCATTCGACAAGACCCAGAAGAGCGCGCCGGGCGTAGCTTCTTGCACCTCTGCAGCCCGCAGGCTCGGCCCTTTCTTGCCCCCCTGCGCCGTTGCCCCGTGACACTCCGCGCAGTGTTCTTCAAAAAGAATCCGCCCGGCTGACACGGCATCGGGATCCTTTTCCAACGGATTCTGTTTCGCGCGGCTCTTCTCGGGGACCTTGGCCAGTTCGGCGAATGCGGATTCCTTTCCCTGGCGTGTGTCCTGTGGTCCCGCAGCCACTCCGAATCCCGCTGACAAGAGCAAGCTAACCCCGACGGACTTGTAGAGTTTCATTCGTGGCCCCCCCTGAACAACCCCTCGACCATGCGTCCGAAACCTGAGATCTCTCGCGACACTCCAAAGCGAAACAGGAACTGGTGACTGTTGCCATTTAGACCAAAGGTCGGTGCGACCTTGATCGCCCAACCCGAAGGAAGATTCCAAGCGATCCCGGGCGCCAGATACTGGGAAGTTTCGTGCAGGCCGAAGCTGTACCGGTCACCCAATCCACCATACATCTCTACGCCACCTATGAAGTGCTGCGCGCAAAATGTGCAGCGATGCGCCGCCGCTTTCAACGCCAACGGCCGGCTGACCCCCATTGCGTATCCGAACTCCCAGGGATGGTTGGACAGGTTTTTTGCGGCCAGCGTATTTTGCGCAAAATTCCAGCCCTTATAGTTGCGGGAAAGGATGAGTTTCAGCTCCACTTCCTTGATGTGTTCCTGACTCGCCACCGCGTTGGGCACCAGGAAATCAGCTTCGACATCGTGCCCCTCCACTTCCTTCAGGATCTTGTCCGCCCCATTCTTGTCCTCGAATTCCACGTAAAGCACCGGATTGATGAAGTGTTCTCGGTTTAATGGACGAAAACGATTTTCCCAACGAAAACCTGTAAACAAAGTGCTCTGATCGTAGGTGGTCTGCGCGTCGACATAGAACTCCGTCGTCCACCAAGCCGTGGCACCGTATTCGATCTCTGTCCAAAAGGCATGAAACCCCGGACCTCCGCGCTGTATTCCGAAGGTTGAGAAGTATTCGATTTCCAGGCTCCCAGGCTCCTCGAGGTAGTGGTCATACGTAACGATGTAAGGGTTTTCCTGGGCATGCGCTTGACCTCCTGTCAGAAGACAAGCCGAGACAAAGAAGAGTGCACAGCAGAGGCGTAAGTAACGGCAATCAAACAAGTAGAATCTCCAAAAAGAAAGATAATTTAAGCGATAGCCAGCCGATATTTATGCAATTTACTTGCAACTAGTGACCGTACTCCGTCTCAACTCAGACTAACCTAGTCCCCTATGATATGCAAATGGTTTGCAACTGGAATACCGGGGTTCCCTACCAAGCCGCGTACGACGGCCTCGCCGCTCTGGCGAATTATCGCGAATTTTTCTCCAGCCTCGAACGGGACCTCTGGCGCGCAAAAGCTGCCGGTGTAAACTAACGCGTGGCTCTTTGCACTAGGAGGCCTTGTGAACAAGCACGCGTGGACCCTCGCCCTTTTTGAGGAAGGCTTTTCCAAGAAAACCTGGCACGGCCCCAATCTGAAGCAGTCGCTCAAGGGTGTTTCCGCAAAACAAGCCGCCTGGCGACCAGCTTCCGGCCGCCACAATATTTGGGAGTTCACGCTGCACGCCGCTTACTGGAAATATGCCGTCCGCCGCAGGATCGAAGGCGGCAAGCGCAGTTCATTCGTTTTGAAGGGAAGCGATTTCTTCGCGCGGCCGGAGAAGGGCAGGTCCACCGAGGAGGCCTGGCATGCCGATCAGCGGCTACTCCTCGACGAACACCGCGCCCTCGCACAATCCATCCGCCGCGTGCTCAAGACGCCGCGCGCTACAAAACTTCTGCCAATGCTGTACGGCATTGCGTTTCATGACGTCTATCACGCAGGCCAAATCCGTTTGCTTCGCCGCTTGCAGGAACGCTGAACACCACTTACATCTGCCGCATTTCCGTCACCACGGCCGTCGGATCCGCCGCGTCTTGAAAGAGCCGGATAGCCGCCACGCCGCACGCCCCGGCGGCAAGACACGCCCCTGCGTTCTCCAACGTGACGCCGCCAATCGCCAGCACTGGTAACGATACACTCTGGCACACTCGTTCCAATTCTCCCAACCCTTGCGGGGTACCGTATCCCGATTTCGACGGGGTTGCGAAAACTGGTCCAAAAATAAGGTAGTCGGCGCCCGCTTTTTGTGCCTCCATCGCCGCCTCCAGTGAGTGCGTCGAAACTCCAACATGAAAGTCACTTTGCAGATTCCGCTCCTGCACAAGCCGCCGCACTTCGTTGACGGGCAGTCCAGCCTCTCCTAGATGCACGCCGCCTGCGTCGGCTGCCATCGCAACGTCCAATCGATCGTTCACCACCACGCGGCATGCGCGGGGGACAAGGCGAAGCGCCTCAGCGACGAGCTCAGCCATTTCCCGCCCCGACATGTCTTTCTCGCGGATCTGGACCCAATCCACGCCCGCCCGGCCGACGGCTTCGATTTTATCAAGCAGTAGGCAGCTATGCCCTTTTCCCGAAGACCCCGTCAGCGACTTCCGGTCCGTCACATAACACAGCAGCGGCCTACGAATTGGATTGCGGAGGGACACGGGCGGGCTCGGAACCGGAATTGAAGAATCCAAATGCCACGAAGATGTCGAGCACGCCGATTCCGCTCACCATTCCCCGCGTGGACGGGTGCAGAACGATGGGAATCAGCCACGGCACATGGCTCAGGAAGTAGTTCTGCTCCCAGAAAGCGGACCATGGCAGATAGAGCAGCAGTGCTCCCAATTCAAACAACAACACAACCGTCATCGCGCGAAGAATCCGGTTCATCGAGGAATGCGGAACCCCTGCTTCCCATTATACCTGCGGTCAGCGTGTGGGTTTCTGGAGCGAGCTGATGCGATCCGCAACGTCGCGGTAATCAATATTCACCGCATAGACCTGAGAGAAGCTTTTGAGCGCTGCTTCCAGTTCGCCTGCCGACTCCTGGGCCACTCCCAAATCATACCGCAAGGCGAGTTTACTTTCTGAGTCGATGCCGGGTGTGAGCAACGCGCGCTCGTACCAGATGGCCGCGATACTCGGCTGACCCTTTTCCATGAACGCCAGCCCCAGCAGGGTGCAGCATTGCATCGCGTAACGAAACGCCTTCCCGCGATCGTTCGCCTTGGCCACCTTCTGGAATTCGCCGATGGCCTCCTCGAGCAAGCCCATCTCGCGGAACGCGATTCCCAGGTTGTAGTGGGTTTCCAGATCCTCGTCCTCGGCGCCCATTTCGCCCAGTTCGGCGCGGAATTCCTCGAAAACTTCCTTCAGCGGCCCGGATTCGCCATTGAATCCCGCCGGCGCCTCGGCCTTTACGGATTCCGGGGCAGCCGCCAGCGCTCCTGCGGTCGAGGGCGTTACCTCTTCGATCCCTAATTGGTCGATCTCCTTTGCCAGACCCGCCAGGAATTCGTCCGACGTGAATTCGTTCCCCCTCTTTGTGGCAGCTGCCGGCACCTTTTCATAGTGCTCGGGTTCCGGAATAGCCGGAAGATTCGGCGGTGGACCCAGCATTTCATGCGGGGGCACGACCGGTTCCGGCTCCAGGATCAGTTCGAAGTCTTGATCCAGCTCAAATTCCGGTTCCGGCGCGGGAGCCTCGGACAAGGCCGCTTGCGGAACTTCCAGCGCGGGCTCCGGACCCTCCGCAGCTACTTCGCTGTGTTCCGGCAAGGGCAAGGCCGTTAATTCCTCATCGGGAAGCAGGGTTTTGGCATGCGCTGGTATTCCCTCGGGCTTGTCAACACTGGGTAAGGGCAATTCCGTCGAGATCTTCGCGAACGGGCTGGTGTGTTCTTCCGCCTGAATCGGCGCGGCGCTTTGCGCCGTTGGTTTCTCTTCGACAACAAATTCCGGGAGATCGAACTCCTCGGCAGGAGCCTCGGTTTTTGCCGGAGCAGGCGTGTCCGCCTTTGCCGCGGGTTCCTTCGTTTCTTCGAGGAGCGCAGCCCATTCAGAGGAGAGATCCACTTCTTCCGTGGATTCTGCGGCTGGCTGCGCTATTTCTGTTTGTGGCTGTTCCTCAACAATTTCGACTTCCGCAGCATGTCCGGTCTCCACCGGGGGCGGTTTTTCTACGACCGGGCTAGCTTCCGCGTGAGCCACGGAAACTTCCGTGGCCTGCTCAGGAACCTCGACGGAGAATCCTTCCACGCCTTCCACTACCGCTTCGGCAATGCCTTCCTCAACGGGCACCGTCTCCACTGGCTGCGGCATGGATGCTGCCACCGCGGTAGCAATCTCCTCGTCCGTCAGTCCGGCGGCGCGCTGGAATCTACGCCGCAGCTCGCCGAACCTTTCGCTGCTGCGCGCGTCTCCTCGCTCCGCGTGAATGTGCTCGAGTTGGGCTGCAAGCTCGGCCGTGCGCCGGTCGTCCCCAGCGCCGAGAACAAAATCCAAAAGCTTTTCGAGTGTAGGCGTGTGCGTCGGGGCGCGCCGCAGGATCGCTTCCAACAGCCCGATGGCTTTTTGTGTCAGCCCGTAGCTCGCAAAGAGGTCCACGTCCGTGAGCGACTGGGCAATAAACTTCTGCGTTTCCTCGTCTAGCTCCGGTTCGGAAGGCTGGGCCGCGTTCGTTTCTGCCTTCACTTGCGGGGTCTCAGCAAACTCGGGCCGCAGCTTGGGTGCTGATGGTTCCGGTAGTTCGGCCACCAGCGTTTCGTTCACGACGGAAGTCTTCGGCTCGACAATGGGTTCCGGGGCCCCGCCGAGTCCCATCCTACGCTCGACATCGTTCAATTTCCGCTTCGCCGAATCGCTTTCCGGCTCGCGGTCCACCAGTTGCTGCAACACCTCTTTGGCGCGTTCGAGCTTTCCAGCCGCTGCCAGCGCATCGCCCAGATTGGCCAGGGCATCCGGTAAACGGAAGGAATCGCTCGTCCGGCCGTAGGTGTCCACCAGCCACTCGAGGGGTTCCAGCCTGCCCGGCAGACGAGACGCCAACTCGTTCAGCAAATGCGCGACGCCGTCATGCTCCCCGGCGTCAATCATCGGGATGCGGATGCGCGAAAGCGCGGACATAGCCCGCTCGCCCTGCCCCGATTCCAGCAGCGCTTCCGTCACCTTCTGCGTGGCCGTAAAATTCTTTTCGTCCGAGGAGAAAATCTTCAGCGCCAGCGCGGTGGATTCGTCCCATTTCGAATTTTTCAGGTACAGATCCAGCAGCAGTTCCGCCGGCTCCCCGCCCTTCTCCAGAGCCGGCACCTTTTCCAGGATCTGCGCCGCCTGAGTCATATTCCCCGCTGAGGAAAAGGCTCGGGCTTTGACGATCAATGCATCCACATGCTTTGGATTGAGGTGCAGCGCCTTGTCCGCCAGCTTCTCGCATTCCTGCTGGTCGCCGCGGGCCAGCGCGCGCTGCGCCGCGGAAACGTAACTCTCCAGCGCCTCGCCCGATTGCCCCATAGCCTGATACAAATCCGCCAGCCGGATTTGAATCCGTAGGTTGTCCGGCTCGGCCTGCAGGAGCTTCTTCAGTAAGGCAATCGCTTCCGGCTGCTTGCCGTTCTTCAGGTGGAGTTCTGCGAGCTGCAGGAAGAGCGGCCTGGCTTCGCTCATCACGCCCTGCTGCACGTAAAGGTCGGCCAGCTTCTCGAGCGGCCGGATTTCCTCCGGCGCGAGTTTCGCGATGCGCTTGTACACGGCGATCGCTTTGGTCAGAAACCCGTCGCTCACGAAGAGCTGCGCCAGCCGTTCAAAGTAATCGATGGCCTGGAAGGTCTCGCCCTGGCGGATATACAGCTCGCCCACGGTCATCAGGGTCACTTGATCCCGCGGCTCAAATTTCAGGATCTGTTGATAATCCGCGATGGCTTGGGCCACCTTGCCCTGGTTCAGCAGCTTTTGTGCGGATTCAACGAATTTGCTCTTGTTGTAGGCCATGCGCGAAAAGCGACAGCTTCCCCACGAAAAAGCCGTCGCGACTTTCTCCTCAGTGCGTTGCGGCACTCTGCCTACAACGCTACATTTTCACGCTACAGCCCGGATGGGAAGGCGTCAATCAAACCGGAATTGGTTGTGAGCAGGCAGTTATCCCCGTAGCAGATACGATAACTTGCAGAGAACAAATGGCGAAGATTTCTTCAGCTTTCGATAGGCCAGATTTCCAGTGGCAAGGCCTCCTGGACGGCGCCGACAGCCCAGCAGTCCGACTCCCGCACTGGCGCAAAGGAATGCCGATGATACGGCGTCGGCCCGTGTTGCCGTAGCGCTTCCAGATGGTCCGCCGTCGCGTATCCCTTATGCCGCGCCAGGCCGTATTGCGGGTAGACCGCATCCCATTCTGCCATGCGCGCGTCGCGGTGTGTCTTGGCCAGAATCGAAGCCGCGGCGATGGACACGCTTCGCGCATCGCCCTTGATCAGCGACTTCTGCTCCACCAGGACGTCCAGTTGCATCGCGTCAATCAGCAGGTAATCCGGCCGCAAAGTGAGTTGCTCCAGCGCCGCGGCCATGGCTTGCCGGCTCGCCTGGTAAATGTTCCAGGCGTCAATTCTTTGCGCGTCGATTTCCGCCACGGCCCAGGCCAGCGCGTGTTCCCGGATTCTTTCCGCCAGTTCGCCACGCCGCTCCGCCGCAAGTTTCTTGGAATCGTCCAGTCCTACAATGCGACGTTTGGGATTGAGAATCACGGCAGCAGCGACGACGGGCCCGAACAGCGCGCCGCGCCCGGCTTCATCGAGGCCCGCAATGCGGGTCCAGCCGAGCTTCCGCGCCGCTCGCTCGAAACGGGAAGAGCAGAGTCGCTTCATGAAAGGACTTATCCCGGGCAGTTTACCACGTGCTGTTTCATCCTCCACCGTTATTGCAAGGCTCTAGCCGAGCAAAGCACCGTTACAAAAGAAAAAGGGACAGGCACGATGACCTGTCCCTCACAAAACACTTTGCTGTGGCGTCTTACGCCTTGGCTGTTTCGGCACCGGGGGTTCCTTCGTGGCCGGCGCGCTTGATGCGGGCAGCCTTGCCCCTCAGGTCGCGCAAGTAGTAGAGCCGCGCGCGGCGCACGCTGCCTTTGCCAACCACATCAATCGAGGAGATCGTCGGCGAATGCAACGGGAAAATGCGTTCCACGCCCGTGCCAAAGCTCACCCGGCGCACGGTAAACGTCGCGCTGCTTGCCCGGCCCTTCTTCGAAATCACCACGCCCTCGAACGCCTGGATGCGTTCTTTCACCTTTTCGCCTTCGCCTTCCAGCAGACGCACGTTGACCCGCACCGTATCCCCGGGGCGAAACTCAGGGAGGTCCTTGCGCAATTGCGCTTCATGCAACTTACGAATTACCGGATTCATTTTCTGTATCCCTGCAGACCCACTCAGGTGGGGCTAGCACTTCCAAGACAAACTACTATTATAGCCAAACGCCTCCTTCTTGCCTAGCCGTTTTCCCCCAGCAAATCCGGCCGGTTGCGGCGGGTCTTTTCGGCTGCTTGCTGCCTGCGCCACTTGGCCACTTCCGCGTGATGCCCACCGATGAGCACCTGCGGCACCTTCCAGCCACGGTATTCGGTGGGCCGGGTGTAATGCGGAAAGTCTAAAACCAAGTGGCGCGTGGCGAGTGACGACTTACAAGAAGAAGTCGGCTCGTGGAAGCCTGAGGCAAGATCATTATCCGAAAACGCGCTGAACGATTCATTTTCCGTGGACGCTTCATTCCCCACCGCGCCCGGCAGGAGCCGTGTGATCGCATCCACTACGATCGCGGCGGGCAATTCTCCTCCACTCAACACATAATCCCCGACGGAAAGTTCTTCGGTCGCCAGGTGTTCCGCCACGCGTTCATCCACGCCTTCGTACCGCCCGCAAATCAGAATCATTCGTTCCAGCTTTGCGTAGCGCCTGGCAGTTTCTTGCGTAAACACGCGGCCCGCCGCCGACAGGAGCACGATAGCCGTCCCCGCTTCTGGCGCCACCCGCTTCTCCGAGTCTCCCATGCTGTGCCCTAGCAGCTTCTCCACGGCTTCAAACAGCGGCTCCGGCTTCAACACCATGCCTTCGCCGCCGCCGAACGGACGGTCGTCCACCGTGCGGTGCCGATCTTTCGTGAATTCGCGCAGGTCCTGCACGTGGACCTGTATGATTCCCGCCTCCTTCGCGCGCCGCACAATGCCGTGGTCCAGCGGCCCGGTAAAAAACTCCGGGAAAATCGTAATGAGGTCAAATCGCATGGATGGTCAGTCTAACGAAGGCAGGGCCGCCATGTCATGTGCGGGGAAGGCGGGGCAGCCAGCGCGGCACGCTAAGGCAAAACTCCTCGTACTGCGCACCAAACTGGCGACGCAGCGTCGGCTCCTCATAAAACAAAACGAATACATGGAACAATCCCGCGACCAGGGCCAGATAGACCGCAATTGTGAGCGAGCCGAAATATAAGGCCTGCCCAAGGATCATGGCTCCCACGCCGACATACATTGGATTTCGCGTGTAGCGATACAAGCCGTTCACGACCAGTTTTTTCGGCGCATCAATCGGTGCCGGAGTTCCAAATCCCTTGGACACAAAATCCCACGCGCACCACAGGTAGATCAGCGCACCCGCCACGACGATCGCCGCGCCCACGGCTTCCTGCCCGGCGGGGAAAAACATCCAGCGATCCCTGGGGTTCATCAGCAGGCGCGGGATCAGCAGGCCTACCGTGCCCGGCGCCACCACGGAGAAAATCGCGGCCTTCAACAAACGCCAAATCATGGCTACTCCGCTGCGTTCATTTCGCGCAGTCCCTCGGGTAAGATCACTTCGATGCGCCGCCCCGCGGTGTCAATTCGCTTGCAAATATCTGCGGCCAGCGGCACAAGTAATTCGCCCTGTGGCGTTTCCACCTGCAAGAGCGGCGTGCCGGTCACACCTTCGCCGGTAAAAAACACGTCGCGCACCGTTCCTAGCACGTGTGGAGCTTCTTCCGCCGCGCAAGGTGGCGACGCGAGAGCCGTCTCTTCCGACGGAATTTCAAACACTGTGCAACCCATCAGGTCGCTCACGAAGTATTGGCCGGCCGGCAATTTCACACGCTCTTCCATCGGCAGGAACACATCCAGCCCCCGCAGTTTTTCCGCTTCGCTGATGCTCGAGCACCCTGCAAAATGGAAGACGCCCATCCCGGAATGATTGCGGTCGATCCAGAAGCGCTGCAAACCAACGCGCCAAGGCTCGCCTTCTCCCTTGCGTAGATAAACGTATTCCATGGAAGTTAAACGAGCTGGGAAATCCGTCAGAAGCTCCACGGCCACTTCGCCTTTGTTGCCGCGGGGACGCACAATTCGCGCAATCTGCACCCAAGGCCGGGGTTGTTCGCTGGAGTCGCTCAATCTTCCAGAATCTCAAGCGTGAAGCGCTTGTGGAGTTTCATTCCCGCGGCGCCCAGCAGCGTGCGGATCGCTTTGGCGGTGCGGCCTTGCCGTCCGATTACTTTTCCCAGATCCTCCGGGTGGACCCGCAATTCCAGGACGGTCACTTGTGATCCTTCCACCGCCTTTACTTCCACACCTTCCGGACGATCTACGAGCGCCCTGGCAATCTCTTCCACCAGTTCCTTCATAGGGCCCTCCCGCGTGAGCGTTCAGTCGAACCACGGTACGCGACCTCCCCTATCGTCAGAGGACGCGCAACAAACGGCCAACCTGGGCGTGGGCAGTAAGGGCGGGAACGAGAGAACTTGGACGTGAGCTAACTAAACTTTTCTTGAAGATTTAAACTAGGCGATCTTCTGTAGTTTGAGAAAGCTCCGAACCGTATCGCTGGGCTGTGCCCCCACGCCAAGCCAATATTGAATGCGCTCGGAATTCAACTTGATCTCCGCCGGCTTTTTCAGCGGATCATAGGTGCCTACCGCTTCGCGTACGCGCCCATCGCGCGCGCGGGTCCGCTCAATCACCACCACGCGGTAAAACGGCTTCTTCTTTTTGCCAATTCTGGCCAAACGAATCGTTAACACTAAGATACGCCCTCCCTGAAGACTCACTATTCTAACGTGATTCCGCTCTCCCCGGCAATCGCTGCCTGCCGAATCTAAGGTCCATCTTCACTCAACCGCGTGCGGGACTGCGCCTTTCCGCTGTTTTCCGGCCCCCAGGGCGTAAAACTGTAAGAACTGACAGTTCGCAGGGGGGGCCTTCCTCGGTTATTGTGCTCGGGCTGGCCAGGGGTCCAAGCTGTTCTGTGCCGGGCGCGGTCTTGAGTGACCCTGTTTAGACTGCACGTCTCTTCGTTGCTCGTTAATGAAGTGATGTGTTTCCGGAAGTTCTCGGGCGGAGGATTTCCGGCTGAGCAGGGTTTCTCTAGAGCGCGCAAAAAGCCATCGACGCAATCCCACCCAATTTGATTTAAACTTTCTTTAGAGCCATGTTTCTCAGCTTTCTCAGCTGAGGCGATTCAGGCCGTTGAATGCCGCCGCTTTATAGCACTCCGCCAGCGTCGGATAATTAAATACCGTGTTGATGAAATAGGTGATTTTGCCCTTCAGCAGGAGCACCGCCTGTCCGATGTGCAGAAGCTCCGCCGCGTCTTCTCCGAAAATGTGCACGCCCAGCAATTCCAGCGTCTCGCGGTGAAAGAGCAGCTTCAGCCGTCCTTCGATATGCCCGGTAATCTGGCCGCGTGCGATCTCGCGGTAGTACGCTACACCCACTTCATACGGCACATCTTCATCGGTCAACTGCTCTTCCGTTTTTCCGATGAATGAAATCTGCGGAATGGTGTAAATCCCGTACGGATAGCCGGCAGGATCCGATTCCACGTGCAAACCAAACGCTTTGGCCGCCGCGATGCGTCCTTGTTCCATGGAGACCGACGCCAGACTCGGGAACCCGATTACATCGCCCACCGCAAAAATGTGCGGCTGCGCCGTGCGGTATTCGGCGTCCACCTTGATTCTTCCTCGATCATCGGCTTCGATGCCGGCAGCCGCCAGGTTTACCCGGTCAATATTTCCCCTCCGGCCCACCGCATACAGAAGCGCATCCCCGATAATGCGTTTCTTGCTGACAAGGTTCGCGGCCACCTTGCCGTCCGACAGCTCTTCGACGCTCTCCACCTCTTCGTTGAGCCGCATGGTCGCGCGCCGGTCCCGCATGTGATAACTCAATGCCTCGACCACTTCCGCATCCGCAAATTCAAGCAGACGCGGGCGCTTTTCCACGATAATCACGCGCACACCCAATGTAGCGAACATGCAGGCGTACTCGACACCGATGACGCCGCCACCTACGACGATCAAGGTTTTGGGAATTGTCGGTATGCCCAGGATCTGGTCGCTGTCAACGATATTCCTTCCATTGACCGGCACCTTGGGGTTGACGGCAGGCTTGGTTCCCGTGGCGACCACAATATACTGCCCTTCCAGCTCACTATATCCCGTGGCGTTCTCCACCCGGACGTGGTGCGGATCCATGAACGTTCCCACGCCGTGATATAACTCCACGCCGTTCCGCTTCAGTTGGTCCTGCAAGACGGCGGCTTCATTCTCAATGACACGATTCACGCGCACATTGAGGTCGCTCATGGTGATGTTTTCTTTGACGTGATAGTTCGCGCCGTAAAACGCCTGATCGTAGAAGCCGGATAGGTGGAGCACCGATTCGCGCATGGTCTTACTGGGAATCGTGCCCGAATTAATGCAGACGCCGCCGATCATCAATTGCTTTTCCACCACGGCGACTTGTTTTCCGGATTTTGCGGCCTGGATGGCGGCTCGCAGCCCGCCCGGGCCCGATCCGATCACGATCAAATCATACGGTTGCATTCGAGGAGTCCTGTATTTCCAGTTCGGGGGTCACCGCGGATTCGAGAGGAGCGGTTACTTCCTGAGTCTTAGTATAAGCGGCCTTTTCTTGACGTCCCCGAGACTGCGCCGATCCGTTAACACCCGCGTGCGCCTGGCTCATCAGCAATTCCTGCACAGAGTGACCCTTCCCATTGCGTCTGCCCCGCAAATGAGTATAAACGCCATCTGGCCCCAGCACGCGGGCTTTGCGATTGTCGGCGAGATACGCCTGCAGAATCTCCCGGGAGATGCGCTCCCGCAACTGTTCATCCTTCAACGGGAAAAGCACCTCAACGCGCTGGTACAGATTCCTTGGCATCCAGTCCGCGCTTCCGAGGTAAACCTCAGGCTTCCCGCCATTTTCAAAGTGGAACATCCGGCTGTGTTCCAGGAAACGCCCCACGATGCTACGCACGCGGATGTGGCTGCTGACGCCACGCATCCCCGGCACCAACGTCCACTGCCCGCGGACAATCAAATCAATCTCTACTCCCGCCTGCGAGGCGCGGTAAAGCGCGCGGATCACCGGTGGATCCACGATCGCATTGCATTTCGCGATGATGCGCGCCGGACGGCCGCGCCGGGCGCGCCGCGCTTCGCGCTCGATCAGCGCGATGCAGGTTTTGGCCATGTCCTTCGGCGCGACGAGCAAAGGGCGGTAGTGTGATTTCTCCGCATAAGCCGTGAGGTAATTGAAAACGTCGTGCACGGACGCGGTGATCGCTTCGTCGCTGGTGAACAGGCTGAAGTCAGTGTAGAATCGCGCGGTAGACGGATTGTAGTTTCCCGTGCCGAGATGCGCGTAGCGGCGAATCTTTCCATCGGGATCCTGCCGCACCATCAGCGCCAGCTTCGCGTGCGTTTTCAGCCCCACGACACCGTGGAATACCTGCACGCCCGCATCCTCAAAGCTGCGCGCCCAACGAATGTTGGATGCTTCGTCGAAACTCGCCTTCAATTCCACAACGACGACAACTTCTTTCTTGCCCGCGGCTTCTACTAGCGATCGGGCAATCGGCGAATCCGAATTCGTGCGATAAAGCGTTTGCTTGATGGAAAGAACCCGCGGATCGTGCGCCGCGGTTTCCAGAAAATGGACCACGGAATCGTAGGAGTCGTAAGGGTGGTGCAGGAGAACGTCCTGGCGGCGGATGGTCTCGAAGAGGGACTCAGTGTCGTGGCCGATGCGCATCTGGCTAGGCACAAATTTCTGGTACTTGAGGTCGGGCCGCGGAGTTTCTTCGTATAGGTGGAACAGCCGCTGCAAATTCACGGGGCCCGGCACGCGGAAAACCAGCGATTCATCCAGTTCAAACGTCGAAACGAGATGAGCGATGATTTCGGGATGCGCACCAGCCTCGATTTCCAGGCGCACGGCATGGCCCTTCCGCCGCTGCGCCACTTGCGAGTCCACCGCATCGAGCAGCGTGCGTGCTTCTTCTTCCTCGAGGTACAAATTGCTGTGTCGCGTAATCCGGAACGGAGCGGAGGCCAGGATCTCGTAACCGCGATACAACTTTTCCGCGTGCGCGGAGATGATGTCCTGCAAGAAGACGTAGTGGATGCCGCCATTGCCAGTGGGGACGCGGAGAAGCCGCGGCAGGGCGCGGGGGACGGTAACCACGCCAAACACGGGTTTTCCTGAGTTCCGGCGCTTGCGCAGAAGAAAAGCGATGCACAACGCCTTGTTCAGCACATGCGGAAAGGGATGAGAGGGATCAACGGTCACCAGCACTTGTACTGCTCGCGGACAAAGAGCTGCATGGCCGAAGAAATGCGGTCCAGCTCTTCGGCGGTTGTGAGCCCGTCCGGACTAATCTCCCTCGAACCATGCGCGATCTTCTGCAAGAAGCTGGAAACGCGAATTTCGACGAACTCATCCAGGTTGTTGGCGGTAATGGCCAAAAACTTCACGCGTTCAAGGAGAGGATTGGACGCGTCGCGCGCCTCTTCCAGGACACGCTGGTTGAAGGCCAGCCATTGCAGGTGGCGGTTAAGGTAGAACCTCGGATCGTCAAGCACTATGCGGGTCACGAGAAGTCCTCGGGGAACCGAAAAATTATCGCAAACGTGTTACGGCCAGATGAACAGGCGAAGGGATGCTATGCTGCGATTTTCCCGAGATGCCGCATGCGCCGCGTCCTGATGGTAGTAGTTCTGAAGCTGCTCAGCCCAGCCCAGCCAGCTTGCCGAGCCCCTTCATTTTGCCGCGTGCGGCCATGGCGCCATATTGCTTCATCATCTGGCGCATCTGCATGTATTGCTTGATGACCTGATTGACGTCTTGCACCGAAGTGCCGCTGCCTTTGGCGATGCGCTTGCGCCGCTTGCCGTCAATCACGTTGTGGTCGCGGCGCTCTTCGTTGGTCATGGAATTGATGATGGCCTCGACCTGTTTCAGTTTCTTCTCGTCCACAGAAGCATCCTTCGGCAAATTCTGCAGCGGTCCCACCTTGGGAAGCATGTCCACAAGTTGTTCGAGCGGGCCCATCTTGCGGATTTGCCGCAACTGGTCGCGGAAATCCTCCAGCGTGAACTCTTCCTTGCGCAGTTTGCGCTCGAGCTCGATCGCCGCTTTCTTGTCGAATGCCGATTCCGCGCGCTCGATCAGCGACAAAATGTCGCCCATGCCCATCACGCGCGACACAATACGCTCGGGATAAAACCCCTCAAGCGCGTCGTATTTTTCGCCGAGGCCCACGAATTTTACCGGCGCGCCCGTAACTTTGCCGATGGAAAGCGCCGCGCCACCGCGGGCGTCGCCGTCGAGTTTCGTCAGAATCACGCCGGTGAGGCCCAGCCGCTTGTGAAATTCTCCCGCGGAGCGCACCGCATCCTGCCCGATCATGGCGTCCGCGATGAAAAGAATCTCGCTCGGCTGCAGTTCCTTCTTCAGCGTGGAAAGCTCGTTCATCAGATCATCGTCAATGTGCAGCCGGCCCGCGGTATCCACCAGGATCACGTCGTTCGCCGAAAGTTTCGCTTCCCGGATCGCTCCCCGCACGATTTCGAGCGGTTTGTCCGTGCCCATGGCGGGCCACACCGGAATGTTGATGGCTTTCGCGACTTGCGAAAGCTGCTCGCGCGCTGCCGGGCGGTATATGTCCGTCGAGACGACAATAGGTCGGTGTCCATGCTGCGAGAGCCACTTTGAAAGCTTACCGGTGGTGGTGGTCTTGCCGGAACCCTGCAGGCCGACGATCATCCACACCGAGGGCGGCCGCGAAGCAAAAAGCGGCTTGGCATGCTTACCTAGGAGCGCCAGCAATTCGTCACGCACAATCTTGACGACCTGCTGATCGGGCGAAAGCTGCAACATGACTTCACTGCCCAGTGCCTTCGTGCGAATATTGGTCAGGAGCTCGTCGGCAACGCCGACGTTGACGTCTCCTTCGAGCAGTGCGTCGCGAATTTCTCCCAGCGCCAGATCCAGGTGCTCTTCGCTGAGCTTGCCCTGCCCGCGCAAGTTCTTGAAGGTTCGTTGCAGTCTCTCTGTCAGGTTTTCAAACATGTTCTTTGCGCTAGCCCGGATTCCTGTGGCATTAGTATTCTTTCGTGAAAAGCCAGGATTTGCTCACACTTCATTGTAACGGGAATCTCTTCGCCATGCATCCGGCGAGGGATCTAGGAATAACTTAGAACATTAGTTTCAGGCCAATCTGCGCGGCGAAGGGGATACCCACGGTGGTGCCGGGGCCGAAAAAGTCGCCGAGGGAGCCGGCGGGCGACCGCAGCTGGCTGAGACTGGTGATGGGTTGCGTCTGCGTGCAACCTGGATTCAGGCAGAAAGCGGTGGCGTTCGAAAGATCGTTCACCGGCGTGGGCAACGCAGAAATATCGGGCACAAAGTTATTGCCAGGGTTGTTGCGGTTGAACAGGTTGAAGAATTCAACAAACGGAATGAGCGACCACCGCTCGTGAATGGTGAAGGGCCGCGTGACGCGAAGATCAACCTGGACATAAGGAGAACCGCGGAATTCGTCGAGCGTGGTCTCCACGCCGTTGACGACTGCGCGTGTGCCCACGGGCGTGGTCATCGTATACGGCCGCGCGGTTTCCGCCTGTGCCAGCGTCGAAAACTGGAACCCTCCCGGTACTAGAAATGTTCCCGCAAGCACGAAGCGGTTGCGTACATCTTCTCCTGAAGGGCCGTAGTCTCCGGGTGCGAAAGGATGTGCAGGGTCGCAAACGCCGTTGACGTAGTCAAAGAGTTCGCCGATCACGCAGCCCCAGGTCTGCGCTTTCGCGATCGTGTAGTGCGCCGTAAGGTGCACGCGCTGCCCGACGTTGCCCTGCACGCGCAGCGATAAGCCCTGGTAGCTCGAGCGGTTGTCCGTGCGGTACAAATCCGCCCCGGCGTAGGGATAGCTGCGATATGCGTGCATGCCCGTTTCCAATGTGTAGTCCGCGCCGATCATCCAGTTCGCGGTAAGTGCATGCTGTATGCCTGCCGTCGCATGAATCGCATACGGCGTGTGGTAATTGGGGTCGATCAGCGCTGGGATGCTGGTCCCATGCGCCAGGTTGTAGGAATTCACCGCGGTGAACGCATTCACCCAGCCGTTCTGCGCGAGATCGTCGAAGAAAAGTCCGAATCCCGCGCGCAGCACGGTCTTTCCTGACGACCCCAGCATCTGCGCGATGCCCACGCGGGGCCCAAACGCTTTGCGGTAATCCTGGGGGATGCCATTGACGAGCCCGGTGCTGAGCGCGGGATTGCAACTCTGGTTGCGTCCCGAGGCGATGAACAGGCCAAACGTGGTGTCGTAGCGGAGGCCGTAATTCACCGTCAGCCGCGATGTCACTCGCCAGGAATCTTCCACATACAGCCCGAGCCGCTGCACATTTTGCGAAAAGCTGCCGTCGTAGGCCGGTATGTACGAAGCGAAAGAGCACGGGGGATTGGGCGGTCGATTCGCGGGCGCTGCTGGATCGCATCCGAAATCGATCAGGGCTTGCCAGGAGTTGGCGACATAAAAGTCCGGGTTCTGCGGCGGCGAATATAGACTCTCCGCAGTTGCCGTCAGTGCGCCGCTCAGCACCGGCTCGTGAATGAAATTAACGCCAAAGCGAGGTGTGTGCCGGCCCGTTGTGTGCGTCACATCGTAGCGCACCTGATACTTTTCCTGATTCCGCAGAATCGGGAAGGCCGTAATCGGAGTAACGAATAAATTGTCTCCGTACGTTTCTCGTCCAGAGATGGTGCTCGACGTAACCGTAAACGGAAAAGCGTACGCAAATCCCAAATTCACATTGCGCGATTGCGTCAAGTGCAGCGTGCTGGCATTGAGCATAAGCGACCCGAACCAGGATGGTGTGAAATTGAACTGCTGCCCGATCACCAGGCTGAAGTAATTGTTGTGTGCCGTCGCGCCCGTGGACGGCAGCGTGCCTTGCTGGACCAGGGCATTGTGCGTTGTGTAAGTATCAACGGCGCCGCGCAGAAACCAGCGCGAACGATCAGACTGCGCCCAATCCAGTCGCGCAGTCGCCAGATAGTCGCGGAAAGGCACCGCAACGCTGTTTGGATCGCTGATGGACGTTACGCCCGGAAGCAGCCCCCTGGCGGCCAACTCGGACATGGCCTGGAATTGCTCCAGGCTGACATTGCTGTAGGCGATGCTGGCGTCTTCGTGCACCTGCTCCAGCGAACTAAAAAACCACAGACGGTCTTTCACAATCGGTCCGCCCAGCGTGCCCACATAATTTTGCCGCGAGAAAGGCTGCTTGGGATTCGGGGCAGGGTTATCAATCGGGAAGCGCGCATTCAAAGCCGCGGCCCGTTCGTAAAAAGCTGCTTCGCCGTGCCAATTGTTGGTGCCGCTTCGTGTGGTGATGATGACGGAGCCTGCCGTCGTGCGGCTAGTCTCGGCCTCGGTTTGCGCCGTGCGAAAAGCGAACTCCTGAATGGCGTCGGGAGAAAAATTCTGCAAAAAGCCACCAATGTAATCATCTGTATTGTCTCCGCCGTCTACGGAAATCTCGTTGTTCAGGCCGGAGCTCCCGCCTGTCGAAACGGCGGTAATGCGCGCCTTGGTGGGATCGGAGGGCTCAACAGGCTCGGTGCCCGGAGCAAGATAGGCAATATTGGCAAAGCTGCGCGCCGCCAGCGGAATATTTTCCAAATCCTGATGATAGACAATCGCTTGGTGCACAGCGCTGACTGTATCGAGGGGTTCCGTGGTGATGGATTGTGCCGCGGATTTGACTACCACCTTTTCGGAAACGGCCTTTAGCTGT
>Ga0306923_10001402_pt1 | contig 21273 bp, 18 predicted proteins | sample sta12Can44000108_FD_203841 | JGI IMG/M metagenome (GOLD analysis project Ga0306923, IMG submission 203841) | Lab enrichment of tropical soil microbial communities from Luquillo Experimental Forest, Puerto Rico - statanox.12C.anox.44.000.108 (v2)... | ecosystem: Environmental > Terrestrial >... | reverse complement strand
CATCCAATGTCCTTTGCACCGGTGCAAGCACCAATCCTTGCACCCGTGCGGACATCAGGCCTCAACCGGCCATGCGGCGCCAGGCGGCCTTCCCCGGAGGCTTACGAATAGGCGGCCCAAACCGAGGAAATGCATAGTTGCGGGCGGCCGTTGCGCGCGGTATCGAGTCGATCGGACGTGAATCAACTCTTTGCTTCTCAGCACTAGGAAGTGGCGCTGCCGATTATGCACGACTAGATCGGGATCAAGCGATGACCATAATGATGCACCGGTCGATTGCACAGCGACCGACGCAATCGAGCTCCAGCAAGCCGGCGGGCGTCACACCGAGGTGCATCTCTGGGCCTCGGCGGGACCTGGAGGGCCAAAGGACTAGCGCTCGTGGTTGACAAGATTAAGACGGTGATACAAGCTTGCGAAAGCGTCCGGGGGGTCTAAATATGTCCGCTGGCTCATGCGACATACGGGCTGTTGAGGAAACGTTGTTGCGGTGCCCAGCTGCAATCAAGCCTTACGTCGATAACATCCTGCAGTCCGGCATCGCAGTGATTCCGGCCTCATTGCCAATGGAGCTGTGCGATCGAGTCAGAGAGGGTTTTGTCAACTTCACGCGAAAGAATGCCGGTATCTTCGATCAAAACCGAGACCGTGACGGGCACTATCCTCGCATTGTCAATTTGCATACCGCCTATACGGCACTTTTCGATTTATTCCATCTGAACGGGAAAGCGCTGGCACTCCAGGATTTTCTGTTTGGGCGCGAGACCGCTTTGTATACATCCCTCTATTATGAGAGAGGCTCGGCGCAAGACATCCACCGTGACACCCCATACTTTGCAACCAAGCCGGAATATCAGTATTTCGGCATGTGGGTTGCGCTGGAGGATACCGACGAGTGTAATGGACCCCTCATCATCGTCAGGCGAGGGCATTTGATCCCCGAATTTGATCGCGAAACGATAGCTCGCCGCTTCTACCCAGATCTCTCCACAATCGATCCGGGTTCGGACGAATTGTTCAACGCCTACCAGGCAGAGGTCAACCGAAAGTGCGAGGAATTGGGATTGGTCACCGAAAAATTGTGTGTCAGGAAGGGTGACACTGTCATCTGGCATGCACAGGCCCCCCATGGCGGGGCGGCGATCCGCGATCTGAAGCGAACACGTCACAGCATTGTTATGCACACAACGCCGCTCGGGGTACCGGTGTATCATCAAGATGTTTTTTTCAACCCGTCGAAACCGGTGAGTGATCAGGCGCCGTGGCGCTATGTCGAGGTGAATTCTCGGAAATATGCAGACTTTCGGGATGTTTCCTTCGGCCATGTAAGAACGTATGCCACGAGCGAGTTTATGTCCTGATGCAGGCTTCCACCTTAGCCTCTGGTGCGTTTTTTGACTCCCCTTCTCGTCGGGACTGAAGGTCACGGACCCAGCAGCTTAAGAGCACAGCGAAGCCGAATACGCCCGCGGGGCGTTGAGTGCGGAACCACGGCAGCCTTCACCGTCGGTGCCGACACCATCCAAGTGTTCGGTTTCAACCGCGGTCCCACCTCGGGCATGCGGCCGTTACCATATCAGATGATCCAGCCGATCCGAGCGAGGCCGAAGTCTATAGGTGCGGTATCGAGCCAGGCAGGGAATCATTTGCTTGATCCTGAGCACTAGTAGGAGGCTAGCAGTGATAGGTAATGTCGATTCGTGGACGTCTGACAATATATCGGGTTGGGCTGCCGATGAGGCGCATTTGGACGAAGTCATATTCGTAGAACTTCGAATAAACGGAAACATTTCGTGCCGTATCCCGGCTAGATTGTATAGAACGGACTTAGAACAAGCCGGATTCGGACGCGGGAAGCACGGATTCTCTTTTGACCCACGGCCGTTTCTTATCGAAGGAACGCAATATGCAGAGTTAAATATTGTGGGCCAGAATATTACTTTAGGGGCGAAACATGTCGATTTAGCAGATCCGGACCCCCATGAGTTATTCGAAATATCGCAGCGGCGCTGGAAGGGAGACGAGCCTCCACCGGGTCTTACATGGGGGCATCTGATGACAGGAGATAGTTTCGTCGATACGCTCCAGGTCCATTGGCGGCCAAGCAATGATACAAGAATGCTCGAAATAGGCCCGGGATACGGAAGAATCTTATCAACCCTGCTTCAGCGCCAGATACCCTTTAGAAGTTATTGCGGCGTCGAGATTTCGCTCGCACGAACTGTGCGACTTAGTGAGCAGTTTACGGATGAACGAATTCGCTTTGAAAATGGCGATATAAATACGCACGAGTTCAGTGAACCAGCTGATGTCGTAATCTCGTCGTCTACATTCGTGCATCTTTATCCAGATTGCTCGAAGGCTCTTAAAAATATAAGAAGTCAGGTATCGAAAAATGCCGTCATTGCTCTCGATTTTATGGATCCAGCACACCACAGGGGCATGGGATTTCATGACGGCGGAACCTATGTGAGATATTACTCCCGTGACGAATTGGATCAGATATTCACAGAAAGCGGCTACGCCGTTATCTCGATGCCTGAATTTGTGATTGGTATTGGTAATGTCGGTGGTGTAATTGGAGAGATATTTGGTCTAATGGTAATCGCGCGGCCGTGCGGATAAATATCCGAGTAAACTCGGATATGGAGATGTCGCTCCGGTTTTTTTCAGCGCCGCCTTGCCGTAGATCAACGCCGAGGATTCGGGGATCAAACCTACCTGCCGCGGCGCCGGGTCAAGCAGGAAGGCCGCGGCCAGGAGGCGCCTGAGCGACGCGAAGCCCGGTGATGCTCGAAGCCTAGTGGTCTGACGCCAACAGTTGATACCCTCGGTTCAATTTTTCGATAATGCGGTCGGGATCGGCGGTCTAGACGAAGGGTTTTGGTTTTCGGTTGTGTTCGCCGAGGTAGCGGTTGATCGCGGTTAAGAGCAGCTTCAAACGGACCAGCCCAGGTGCCGACTGTCCCGACCAAGGGGTAGGGCGGCGCGCTTTTCGCGCCTTCCTGTTTGGCGGGGAAAATGGTGCCCGCCGACGTCTATGGCGGCACTTTCCTTGCGGCGAGCCTGCCGGTGTCGGAACGCCGACGCCATAGTGCGACCACGTTTCTTATTGCGGAAGTGCGACCAGACTGCGGAGAAGCACGAATTCCTGTGGCAGGCCGGGAAGCGACTCCATGGCCAAGATCTGGAATGGCACGTGTTGCAATGCCCGTTCGAGATATGGCCGGCCGATCCACGACCAACCATAAATCTCCGGTGACTCCAAGCATCCGCCTCCGCCCGTCGGCAGAAATAGAAACTCGCCGGCATCGGCTTTTGCGTGCCATGACATCGGGTCGAAACTGATTTGGTCCATCACAGACTTGTAGTTTCCTTGTTCGTGGAACAGATCGATGCAGTTGAGCGGCAACGTGGTGAACGCGACAAAACCCCCCGGTTTCACGATCCTAACGAACTCCCGCACAACTGCCTCGAAAACCGGCGCGGCCAAGTGGGTGAATACCGAGTACGCGTAAATGAGGTCGAATTCCCCGTCGCGGACTGGATAGGGGGGTAGCAGAGGGATCTGGAGGAATTCTCCACCAGAGAACATGGAGCGACACATTTCGATGCACGGCGGATCCGGGTCGGCGGCGACGAGTGAATCGACGTCGCGCATCAGGATCCGGTAAAACCGTCCCCAACCGGCCCCGAAATCGAGAACTCGCATGTCGCGCCGCAACGGCGAGCCGGCTTCTGACATCCCTGCTTTCATCCGGGACAGGAAGATCATAGCCTCGGTCAGCGCGACTAATCCGGCTGCTCCAACCCAGGAGGATTGAAATTCGGGTGATGGCATCGGTGGTGGTGTCCGGCCCGCCAGATCGAGTTCCCCCGACAGAAAGGCGCACCATTCAGCGTCGCTCAGATCACGCGCCCAGCTCAGATCATCGTAAAGCCGCTTACCGGCATGCTTGAAATTGAGGGACATCGCTGTTTGGCCTCTCGTGGGGTCGGGCGTGTCGTCTGGAGTTTAAGGTGGAAGCTTTATAGGCGACATTCGCCGAATTCCCAATGGTTGTGCGCCATGATCGCGCTCTGGAGGGCTCTGCGGCAAACTCTGCCCGCAGGGGCGCGCCTCGGCTGTCGTCGTCTGTCGCATCCGGCCCCAGCGCTCATCATGATGGCGCGGGTGGCGCCCACAACCGGGAGATCAACGCGTCTGGATTTGCCCACATCTGCCGCGACGCCGCGGCCTCGGCCATTTGGAAGGTCACGTAGCGACCATGGTGACGACCTTCGTGCCGGTCTTGATGGCTTCTCGCGCAGGCTGGTCGGCGGCCACGGCTCCGCCGCTGCCGCCTGAGTAATTCCAGAGGGCATAGGCCGGTAACGCAGGAGAGGAAGCGTTTCGCGAGGCGATCGCGTTCTGTCGGCTCTTAAATCCACGCTGTCAGCGACCGACTGCAGGCTTCGCCCGGATAGTCGGCTGCTCGATATCGGAGTCGGCTGGGGCCGGATGCTTACGGAGAAGGCGGAGATCGTGCGTGATCGACAGCGCGCTACTGATCGATCAGCGACGCCCATAACCAGAGCCGCGCCTCAGCGTGCCATAAAGCATGTTCGCGCCAGCCTCGCTCGCTGGCTTGTGAAACTCGGTCACAACCACGACCTACTAGGTAAAGATTCAGAGCCAGACTCGCCGCAAAGCATGTCGGTCCAGGGCGGCGGTTTGCCGTAGAGTGCCCGGTGCAGCCCAGCCGATCAAGTTGGCACGGCGATCACGATGTCCTGCTGTGAACCGAGTACATCGCGCCCACCACCCCAGTAACCGTATGTTATTTCGCTCACACGAAAACCGTGTCTTGCCAGGGCAGTTCGCACCCAACTCTCATCATAGGCGACCCCTTGAGCAGGATTTTCTGGATTAAGTACCATGCAGTCGTCGTGACTATACGAAAAACGGAAATTAATACTATCTTTGTTGCTTGCCGCATTCGCGCGTGTTTCATCGGTCAACAGTAAAAAAGTGGAGAGCAGCCTTCCAGATAATTTCAGCAAGCGTCGGATTTCTTTCAAATAACTGTTGGTTTCACTTGCAAGCAGATGCGTAAATAACGAACCAGAAAATATAAGATCGAATTCTTCGTCAATATAAGGCAGCACGTAATCTCTTTGTTGATGGAGACCATCCGGTCGATAATGGCTATTATGTATATCGGCTAGCGTGAAATGGAATGTTGGGTGAGGAACATATGCATCTTTACAAAACGTGATGACAGATGGCCGGATATCGAGACCCTCGTAACTACCTTGGCTTGACAGATACTCTGTGAGTGCGCGGGCGGCGCGTCCGGGTCCACATCCCAATTCTAGAATTCGTTCATGCGGAAGTAGTCGACTGCGCCCTATTAACATCTCATGTAAGAATACGCGTCCATGTTGAATAAATTCTTCTGTCGTGATGGCGTAGTCCGATAGGATTTCGGAAGGAGGGATCAAGTACATAGGATCGATAGTCATACTTTACGGCCGTCTAATAGGAAATAGGTTAAACAGATAGTCGAGGGAGATGGGGAGTAACATACTCGCTGGAGTGGTTCAGCCATGTTCATAAATTGGACTCTTTCGCTCAAGCTATAGCTTACCGTCATTGCGTTTAGAGAACCGATTGGCTTATGGATGTCCCGGGTTGGCCAGCAGCATACGGTCAAAGTGCGCCCCCAACGAAGCTCCCGGCACCACGTCCAGCAATTTCCCGCTCGATTCGACACTCGCTATCCACGGCCAGTCGTAATGGAAAGTGCCACTGGGTGTCTGAAAATTCGAAGCGGGGTTACAGTTATCTGTATTAGTCTCCTGGCCCTGGACATTATTCATCCGCAAGTCCGGACCGTATGCGGCATATGTGCCACCCAAGTTCCATACTGTGGTTCGTGCGCAAGGGGTGCAGCCGTCTGGAGTGTAGTTATAGCTTATCTCCAGCTGGAGTTGGACAGCCCCATTGCTCGCGAACACCAGGTTAGCAGAATAGATATACCCGGTCGGTGCGCCGGTACACTGGTTCATCCCCCCATCCGGGAAGTTGGCCTGCCAGAGCCATGTGCCGGAAAGGACGTCTGGGATTACGCCGGTGTCAGGCGACGGCCAGCCGGCGGCGCCTGCGGTGCTGAATACCCATCCCTCGGTCTTCTGCTGCGTGCTCTGCCCTACCACGACTGGCTGCGTGACCTGCCCTACCACGGTGGTGCCTCGACCGTTGACCCCTAAGGCGAGCGTATTGGAGCTATTCTGTTGGGGTGCATCAATTATGTTGAAATTCCCGTTGATGAGACTGAAGCCGTGCCATGTTCCGTTGGTCTTGTCCTGGAAGTACCCGACAATCTGATAACTCGGCGGGTCCGCGATATTGCTGGGAAAAGTGTGCTCCGCATTTGGCGCATCGAAGCCGTAGAACGCTCCTCCAACAACATAAAAACCGTGGGTGAGCTTGTCCGGAGTTGTGTAATCGCCCAAGAGGACGTCGTCACTTGTGATGCCAGTCAGGTTAGTACTGGTGGCGCCCGGGTAAACTACACGGAAAGGCTGACCATTGACAAGATAAAAGCCAGAAGTCTCGCTGGCAGTTGTGAATTGTCCTACTAGAACGTCGTTGGAATTGATTGCTTCGATGGTGGTACTGGTACTACCCGGGACATCGTAACTGTTCCATTGCCCGTTATAGAAAAAGCCATGTTCGCGCTTTGCTGAATCTTTCCAGGATCCGACGATAACACCGTCGTCATTGACCGCATTGGCATAAGTGGCACTCGCATTGGGGCCATCAAATAGATAGCACGCGCCTCCGAAGAAGACGTAGCCCTGCTGGTGACCAGTGGTAAGCTCGATATTGCCTACTATCGTACCAGCATTGTTTATCCCATTGCCGATGGTATAAATTGTGTTGATGTCTCTGCTGGTGATCGGACTGTTTGTGGGACCACTGTGGGACCACTATAGCAAGTATATATGTTGAATTGCCCTGCGCCATATGCCAAGCGCCCACCGGGGTGAATAAATATCAAGACCGAGGCGGCAAAGACCGTGAGCTTCCGGAAAAGGTAGGCCAGAACAGTCGCACCCTGTACGTTTTGTGTCATTCGATTCTCCCGTCATTCATTAGTTGTCATTGGTAGCCATTTTCAAACGACCACTGGCTTAAACGATATTTAGCGAACTCCTGCACCTCACCCGTTATTAGTAGGCTCTACTCAGCAGCAATTGTGCTATTAGCGCAAAGATTGAACGTGCCATGTTATAGGCGTTTGGTCAAGGATATTTTTAAGTGAATATGAGAGCCTTTCGGGCCACCCGGGACGACACCGGTGCGTCGTCGTCGTCCCTCTGGGGTGCGGCATCGCTCGCGCTTGCAGCACGCCCGGCTGCCACTAAAAGCCGCTATCCATGACGAGTTTTGGGCTTTACTTAGAAGAACGCGTCATGAGCTACCGGAATTCGGGGACAATGTTGCTGCTGATGCAAGTGGGCTGGTTCATGCCAGCGCAAGGGTTCCCTTCAATAAAGACTTTGGACACCTTTGTCGGTGTACGCTGTCGATCCCGGCTGAGGCGTTGTTATTGAAGATGACGTTTTTCAAAGTAAGCTGGGAAATGGTATCCGCGGTCGCCGAGGTGGCGAAGACCCCATAGCCCCTCTGCGCCGTCCCGTTGTTGCTGAATTTGTCCCCCGCGATAGTGATGTTCGTGCGAGAGTGCCCGACGGTGCCGGCAGCGATCCAGATGCCGATCCCAGGCGACGTGGGGTTCTGACCGGGGTTGTCACGCCAGACGTTCCCACTGAACTGAAAGCTACTCCCTGAGTGAATCACTGCCCCGGTAATGAAGTTGTTAGCTGAACTATTGGTGACCGTCACCCCATCGGTATCGCTAAAACTGACACCGGTATGGTTGTCGTTCATCGCGGGGTTGTCATAGATGTTGGACCACGCCTTGTTACCTACGCCGGAACCGCCGTTTGCGTCGGCGCCAGTACAGTGAAAGTCGTTGAACGTCACCTGCTTCATAAAAGCGAGGTCGAAGCAGATCCCGACACTCGGAGCGGTGACGCGATCGATCTTGCCACTGACGAGCCAGGCGCCGACAAAACATGCGCTAATGCCGCCCCAGTTGCCGGAGCATGTCACGTCATGGAAAGTAAAGTTCACGTCCGAAGTTATCGTGATCGCGCTACTCTCCTGGCTGGGCTGCAAACCGGACCTGTTACCAACAAATGCGCCTCCGGATCCCTGGAACGTGAGGTTGCCGTCCCGCTCACCAGGGCGCCAGTGGAGCCAAAGGTGATCGGCACGTTGATCGTCAGGGTTTGCGCGATACGGCAAGTTGCGAGAACCGCGAAGCCTTCCCTATTTGCCGTCGCGGCCGCCGCAGTCAGAAAGGCGGCGCTGTCATCGGTTCCGTTCCCTGGAGTGCCGTTGCTGTCACACTTGACCCCGTAACGCTGGACCGAAGGCCTCACCATTTGATTGGGTCCGCTTGCGTCGCGGTTGGAATTCCAAGCCTGCGCGCTCCCTGCTACTGCCCAAAAGAGAAACGCATCGAAAATCAGAGCTTTAGGGATCGAGAACATGTCCACCCCTAACGGGAACTCCGACCGATCGGTTATCGGTTGCCCCAGTTTTGGGCTTTTCTGTGGGGCGATCCGGAAGGGCTCCTGGTCGCAAGATCTTTACCGATTTGGCGAGGAAGGCGGCTTCACAATATTGCGGATCCAGAAGCTGGCGTGGGGAAGTATCTCCGATCTCGATTGTGTCTTTCTTCTTCGTGAGGACTTACCCCCGCCTCCGAATGGACCCGCGATGGTACGCCACGGCAGAGGCCCACGGGCTCACGCAGCCCTTAAGTCGGCTTCAGCGCATTTTCGATATCCGGATAGAAAGCCTTCCAAGCGCGCCCTGTTTAGGTGGAGCCGCTTTCTAAGCTCGCCCTCGCTGATCCCGTACCGGGTTGCCCAGCGCGAATCGGTTTTATTCCACTTGGCAAGTGTCACCTCAAGATCTTCTTTCTCCGGTTTTATCAAGTCATACCCGAAATTTACCTTGAAGAAAATCGGTTCTTCTTCTGCCCTGTTACCGGTAGCGTCGTAATCGTAATCGTGAGAGTGATAAACAGTCGCCGCTCGCGCATATACCTTCTGGTATCCTTCCCGGATTATCCGATCAGCCCACAGCTGATCCTCACCAAAATTAACATTTGGCAACGGGATTTTCTGCCACACTGATCGGCGCAAACAAGAGTTGTTGTCACTATAAAAGTGGAGAAATTGTCGCCAATCTGCATCACCGGAGGCCCAACGGTCTGGGTCTGTGTCTTTTGAAACAGCAATGGGCGAGGCCTCAAATCGTTTGAAGTGTTCTGTTAAGTCCCGTTTTGTAAATGGGGACGCGGTGGGCCGCGCGATATGACGCCCGAATGCGCCAGCTGCGTTCGGGTAAGCTTCTAGTAAGCTAACCAAATTGTAGAGCCAGAATTAGTCTATCGGCAGTGCATCTTGGGTCAAAAATGCTACAAATTGCCCCTGGGCAATTTCAATCCCTCGGTTGCGCGTCCCACCGTGGCTGAATTCCGATTGGGCAATCTGCTCGAAGACGACATTAGTTGCGTCGCGACAGAAATCGTCCGTTCCGTCGGTTGAACTGCTGTCAATTACGATAATCTCAAATCTCCAGGGAGAACGTTGACGGCGTACCATATCGATAACCGTCTTAAGTATCTCTCCACCATTATAGGTTGGAATAAATACGCTCGCTTTAATTTCCACCGGCTGGCGAACCAAGTTCGGCGTGCAATATTGGTAACCACGCTCTGATAAGCGGTCACAAAGCGCGGTTTCGACCGAGCGGGCAGACTGCTCCCAGGAGAATGATGAGACCCAAGCAGCTGCCGCCTCTGCCTGTCTGCGACGCCGATCGGGATTACGTAGCAGATTTCCGATCGCATCGGCAATTTCGAGTGGGTGTGGCCCGCAGAATGTAACTACGTCGTCGGGAAAGATGCCGCGAGTACTTTCGACGTCAATCTCTACCACAGGCAGACCACAGGCCATCATCTCTTGCGGTATAATAGAGTAGTTCGTCGTCGAAAAACACAAACCCAGATCTGCCGCCCGATAAAGCTCAGCCAACTTCTCTGAGTCAAGAATCCCATGAAGTGTGCACGAGAATGGCGCCCGGTAAACCGCCAGCTGCTCCCCAAACAGATCAACGTGGAATGCAACCCCCTGTGATGCTAGTGGATAAAATCTGACGGTTGCTACCCTCCAAAGCTGGCTCAAAACGGCGCAAACCCTCGATGCAGATGGGACCCTTCTGTTAGATTTTCACCACTAGATGTTGCAATGCGAGGAAGGCTAACTCCACCGCTCGGCGCGGCGTATAAATCCGGCCATAAAGGGCGATTCTTGGGACACGGTTCGGCGAACGAGGTTCCGATGACGGGAAGTAAGTGGAGTTGTCGGCTGCTTGCCAAAAATGGAGTGCCCACCGTCCGTAGCGCTCGCGCATGATCCGCTCGAGCCAGATACCGCCGCATATGCACGCAAAATCCTGCATATAGGTCGATTCCGCCAAAATCGCCAGACTACCACGGCTATAGAAATATGGCTCAAAGTCTTGAACAAAATAGAACCGCGCTTTAAATTTTTCCATGTGCGAGACAATCTGAACTGTGTGCCACGCGGTAGCAATAACCGCATCGCCGGAAGCGTCCAAGAAACCGTCCGCAACGAAATGCACATCAGCTCTGATCGGCTGATAATGCTTTATAATATCTTCAAATGCTTTTGTTGAATTATCATGATCGGATGGGTGATTGATCCAAATCGTGCAACGATGACCAAAAATTTCGAGCCACCGCACAATGCGAAATATATTCATGTGGCCGCCTTGGCCTACACCATAATCAGGAATCACCCAATGAATATCCAGTTCTTTGGGATCAAAGGTTGTCTCGTCTATGATGATCGGACGCGATGGAAACCTCAAAATATCAAGCATGAACTTATCTGAGACCAACGATACGTTCGGATCGATTTCCAGATCTCTGACCACACCGGCAATCTGCCGAACTTCCCCGCGCCCCTGGATTAGATAGTGCACAAAAGGATTGATGCCCGCGTCCGCAACATCCCAGTGGGTATTAAGGTAATGTCCCGTAGAAAACCAATCGCAGGGATTGCGGCCCTCTCTCCAGCCCGTAATGCAGAAGTGTTCAAGGGGATCAACAACGGCAGGGTCGATGTCGGGATAAGCACGAAGATAATACTCCCGATCAAATTCAGGAGAGATTATTTCCCTGTCATTTAGCACACCGTCGTGAGGTTGTGGCGTCGCCTCGTCATCGGGCTCAGACAGGGAAAGGTCGTGATATCGCAGATCTGCATTATCCGAGTGAGAGATGACCTCGTTCCCTTCAACGGTTTCCGGCTCACTCGGCGGCCAATCAGAGACAATATCTGTCCCGAGCATGCTTCCGAGCTCGGCAAAATGACCCTCGGACCATCCGAGGTCCGCTAATTCCGTCGTCGCACCGTCCAATGAAGAGCCGAGCGCGATTGCCTGCAAATACGCCGATGAGGCCTCCTCCTTTTTCCCCTGGATCTTCAGGACATGGCCCAGCTGCAAGTACGAGTCGGCAACGCCCGGATCAAGCGACAGCGACTTTCGATAGGCGATCTCTGCCTGCGCCAGCTTGTCGGGATCCCGCAATTTGCCGGACTCCTTCAATGCATGACCGTACTGAACCCAAATGGGCGAATTGTGTGGATTTCGGTTGAGCTCCTTTCGGTAGAACTGGGCGGCAATCTCCCACTGCCTTGCGTCGCGGGCACGATCGCCGAGCGTGAGGAGGCTCGGTTTTCTTTGCTTAAGTCTAAATAGCCGCATCAGCTGGTCCGTCCGCTAGGGCTTGGCGTCTCTGTGGTGCCTTTAGATTGGTTGATTCGCGACATGTTCCGACAGCATTTTTAGAGTATCACGCATACTCGCCGTTGGCCAAATGCTTGGCGAGGAATGGGAGATGCTCGCCGTCGAATAGCCCGTGTAATAGGGACTTCTTCGACGCGGGCAATCTTGTGGCCCTGACGCATCTCGATTCGTAGCCGCTTTCCCGTTACTGAACGGCAGTTCGCACACACCTCGAGATGGCCGGCACCGACGTTGAATCTGGATACCTTCACGGCGTAGCATCGCCCATGGTCGCCGCGGACCACCCCTGGCCGCGAGGTGTTGTTACAAAGGCGCAGGCGCTGCACCCTTGACCCGCTCATCGGCGAAACGCTGTTGCCGGCGCCATACCGTCGGCCGGCTGACGCCGGCGTGCGCCGCGACCCGCTGCACCGGTTCCTGCTCAATCTCGCCGCCTACACGGCTGTTGACCGTGCCGAAAGCGAGCCGGAAGTCGCTTGGGCTGTCAACTATGCGGGGGCGGCGCACGTTGCGGCTGCTTGCGAGGAGAGCGCGACACCGCTGATTCACTTGTCGACGGACTATGTGTTCGACGGCCGCAAAACCGAAGCCTATCTGGAGGACGATCCGGTTGGCCCGCTCAATGTCTACGGGCGAACTAAGGAAGCCGGCGAACGCGCGGTGCGAGCGGCTTTGGCGCGGCACGTGATCGTTCGGACGGCGTGGGTGTTCGGCGCGTATGGGGCAAATTTCGTAAAAACGATCCTGCGGCTGGAGCCGAGCGATCGGTCTTTGCGCATCGTTGCCGATTGAAGATCGCCTCGACGAAGCCGTGCCAAGCTGACGCCGCCGGAGCCGACAAAATGATAGGTGCGTCACCTCGTCTCGCCTCTTTCGATGCGCTCGGCGATCACTACCAGCGCGCCCGCGATTTCGGCTGCGGCGGTCAGACATCCGCGCTGGTCGCTGTGGTTAGCGGGGGATCACCCGCCGTGTCATAGACATATAGAAAATCCACGCCCCAAGACTGTAACCCGAGACAATTGTTTACTCTAATAAAATTGCAGCCGTTAGTAATGCGCACCGGCTATATGGCTCATCAACAATACCAGCGCGATAAGTGTTGCTGCAGTTCTGTTTGTCATCTTTTCAAACTCGGAGATTCGATGCCTTCGAGTATAGGGCCAGTTGAAGCCGATCCTCGTCCCCAACTCGGTCGCCGGCAATCAGTTGACAGCGCTGCAACAGCTGTTCGCGATTTTCGCGGGCTGACGCGCACCCTTCGGATCGTCAGCGCGCGGGAACCCTTCCCTATCCCGCATTGCGAGGCGTTTGAACACGGGCGTCCGGCTGCGTGACCCGCTCTATTTGACGATCGGGTGCCAGCTCGGCCCGGGGTTGCCCAGACTGGCGCCACCGATGACGCTGGTCCCGTTCATCTCCCAGATGTAGACTTCGCCGCTAACGTTCTGAAACAGGATGTCGGAGTACCCGTGGCCGTAGTAGTCGCCGGTACCGATCGCGTGCCAGCTCGGGCCCGGATTGCCGAGACGGCCGCCGCCGATCACGCTGGTCCCGTTCATCTCCCAGATCGCGACTTCCCCGCTGGTGTCCTGCCAGAGGATGTCGGAGTAGCCATCGCCGTTGAAATCGCCGGTGGCGATAATGTGCCAGCTCGGCCCGGGGTTGCCGAGACTGGCGCCACCGATGACATTGGTCCCGTTCATCTCCCAGATGTAGGCTTCGCCGCTGGTGTTCTGCCACAGGATGTCGGAATGACCATTGCCGTAGAAATCGCCGGTGGCGACTGCGTGCCAGCTCGGGCCGGATTGCCGAGACTGCCGCTGCCGATCATATTGGTTCCGTTCATCTCCCAGATGTAAGCTTCGCCGCTGGTGTTCTGCCACAGAATGTCGGAATAACCGTCGCCATTGAAATCGCCGGTTGCGATCGCGTGCCAGCTCGACCCGGGGTTGCCCAGACTGCCGCCGCCGATATAGGCCGTCCCGTTCATTTCCCAGATATACGCCTCACCACTGCTGTTCTGCCACAGGATGTCGGAACCGCCGTTGTCGTAGAAATCGCCGGTGGCGATGACCTTCCAGCTCGGGCCCGGATTGCCGAGACTACCGCCGCCGATCACATTGGTTCCGTTCATCTCCCAGATGTAGGCTTCGCCGCTGGTGTTCTGCCACAGAATCTCGGGGGCAATCAAACAGTTCGACTGGTTGATGATGGCGCTGGTGCCCGTAAACATGTCGTTGGTCAACGTCACCTGCGCGAGACAGGTCGGCAGCTCTTGGATCGCCAGACCGTTGGCGGTGCTGGTGAACGTGCTATCCGAGATCGCGAAGGTGTTGGCGCCGCTGGAGTGCAGGCCTTCCTCCCCGTAGGACACCAACGCGCCGTTCCGGTTCGCCGGTCCCTGGATCAACGCATCGCCGACCAGGTCAGCGTTCCCACCGTTGGGTATATCGACGCCGATGCTGGTCGACCCGGGCATCGTGCAACCAGCGTTATAGTCGGGAGAGCCGGGAGAGGCGGCCGCGCCGATGTACATCGTGCTGTTCTGGACGGTTGTGCTGAGCGCCCGGCTCTTGATGTCGTGCCCGAGCAGTGTGCCGCAGAAGAGACTGTTGCTGACCCCGAGCGAGCCCGCGTCGCCGACATAGAGCGCATGTTCTTGACCATTCGGGTCAGTAGAGTTTCCATTGTTGATGAATTGTGAGTTGAGGATTTGAACCGTCTCTTGATAATTGCTTCCACCGGTCAGGATACCCTCCTGGTTATTCAGGAACGTGCTGTTTTCGACGATCAGAGATGTGGCGCTGGTGCTTTCATCGCGGATCCCCGCACCATTGCCGCCATCCGAACTTGGGATCGCAGCCCCCTCGAATGTCAGGCCGTTGACCGTCAGGCTCGAGTCGGTCCAAATAATTCCTTTCAGGTTCGGCGGGGGTACCGTAGCAAGGAGCAGCACTTGACTACCTGGGGTGGCAGCCTCGATCGTCATCGGTCGTGTGACATTAGAAAAATCGTTGGTGTATGTTCCGGGGACGACAAGGATCTCATAGGAGTTGTTGGGGTTGGTATCAGTATCCGCAAATGATGTCGCAGCGTTGATACTTGCAAATTGGCCGGTAGGCCCGACCGTGAGGGTGATTACGGCGGCGCGTACGACGTTTGCCGAAAGTATCAGCCCCGTCGCCAACAACGAGAGTTGAACTCGCGGGCGCATCTCCCCCCCGAAAGTAAGGCGGCAGAGCAGTAAACGGCTATCACACGTCGAGCCGCTCTTTAAGTAAACTGCATTCGCGTCGAGGCATCAAGCATTAAATTCGTCTAGGTGTCACAAGTTCACCGGCTTGGCTTCTCGTATGTTTTCTCATGTCTTATATGGTAAATAGCAGGCCGTTTTCGGTTCGACGAGAGATGGTCGGCGGGAACATCCTTCCGGCGCCGTGGCCGCTTTCCGGAGAGAGTTTCCTCGCCGCTCTCAGGGCGGAGAGGCACCGGCTGAGCCGTGCCGCGCTGGGTTCCGAAATGGGCAACCGAGGGATGGGGCGGTCGGCTCGGACTAAATGAAGATCCTTGTAAGCAAATTCAAGAAGAGCCCTGTCCTTGCTGGGGGGCTATGAGAGCGCAGGCGCGGAACTGGGAGCCTAAATTTTGATCGAGTTCGATTGCCAGCGTGGCGGATCGCTCAAGACCGGTTGGGATGGGGTCACCCGCTGGAATTAGCAAGAGGTGCATTAGCAAGAGGTGCAATCGTCGGCGCACACTCGAAAAATCGCGGCAGGTCGGAGAGGATCGGGTGTTTTCGATCTTTGTCGGAGATCAGCGCGTCGTCGGCCGATACCGGCCACGCGATTCCGAGAGCAGGATCGCTCCACAGCAGGCCGCGATCGTGCTCGGGCGAATAGTAGGCGTTCACCTTGTAAATGATCTCGGTATCGGGCTCGAGCGTGCAATGGCCGTGGGCGAACCCTTCCGGTATGAAGATCTGGTTCCAGTCGGAGCTACTGAGCACGGCCGCGACATGACGGCCGAAGCTCGGCGAACCCCAGCGTATATCGACCGCGACATCGAAGACCGAACCCGCCGTCACGCGCAACAGCTTGGCTTGGGCAAACGGCGGAATCTGAAAGTGGAGGCCGCGAACCACTCCCTTGCTCGCCGACAAAGAGTGGTTGTCTTGCACGAAGTGAATGTCGATGCCGTGCTCTCGTAGCACGTTTTCCTTGAACACCTCTGAAAAAAACCCTCGAGATTCGATGTGATGAATGGGTTTGAGGAGCTTGATGTCGGCAATCTCGGTTTCGATAACTTGCATCGCAATTGTTCCCCTACGCCTCTACGGTGTTGATGCGGCCCTTCCCGATTATCTCTTGCGCTGATCGCCCGGGCCGCCACACACGATGAAAACTGGAATTTCCGCGATATTCAATGGCGTCAGCCGGCGTGACGGGCGTTCCCGGTCAGCCAGCCGCTCCGGCCGCCTCCCCTGCTCCGCGGACAGCGGCTTGTGTCGATCGCCGCTTGCCGAGGCGGAGTTTCGTCCTTATATTAAAGCTGGTTTAAATTGTCAATATAGACATACCGCTATTCGCAACAACCACAGTTCGAAGTCGATCAATCGACGCCTGGTTTCCCTCCCCTGCTATCCCCCTGATAGGCCGATTCGGGCCCCTGATCGGCGAAAATACGCCCCTGCTTCTTCGCGTAGAAAGACCGTCTGTAAGTCTCTGATATGGATAGGTTTATCGGGGGAGAGGGGCAAATCTCAGCGCCGGAAAACGATGATTCACCCTGTTTCCCGGCTTTTACAGGGGTGGGGGAAATTGCGAGGCGACCCATTGCGCGGGGGCCGGTGAAGGGCGGGAACCAACAACGCGGGTCCCGCTAACCGGCGGCTCTTGTGCGCTCTCTGACCCGCGCGATCGTTGCCGTCGTCCCTTGGCTCGGGAGCAGATCCACCAGCAGCACCTGCCCGCCGTTGCGCCGGACGATGTCGGCTCCGACGACCTGCTCCGGGCGATAGTCGGCTCCCTTTACCAGGACGTCCGGGCGGATCGCGTCGATCAGCGAAAGCGGCGTGTCGTCGGCGAAGAGAACCACGAGATCCACCGAGGCCAGCGATGACATGACCGTGGCCCTGGCTGCTTCGGATTGCATCGGCCGCTCCGGCCCCTTGAGACGCTTGACCGAGGCGTCGGTATTGAGCGCCACGACGAGCCGGTCGCACACCGCGCGCGCCTGGGCCAGCAGATGGACGTGGCCCGGATGGATCAAATCGAAGCAGCCGTTGGTGAACCCGATCCTGAGACCGCGCCGACGCCACTCGGCGATATGCCGCAGCGCCGCCTCGGCGATCATGATCTTTTCGTCGCTGGCGATGACATTCCGGCGTCGCAGCTCCTCGGCCAAATCACCGCCGCTGACCACGGCGGTTCCGGGCCGCGAGACCGAAATCCCGGCTGCGATGTTGGCGAGACGGGTCGCTTTCACGAGATCCCCGTCGCCGGCGAGTGCCGCCGCCAATGCCGCGACAAAGGTGTCGCCGGCGCCCGAGACGTCGGAGACCTGCTGCACCCGCGCCGGCAGGTGGAGGGCCGCCATGCCCCGACGCACCAATGTCAGACCGTTTTCCGAACGCGTGACGATCACCGCATCGCAGGCAGCCGCATCGAGTGCCGCCCGGGCGGCCCTCTCGGCGCCGTCCTCGTCCGCGGCCTCGACACCCGTCGCCCGTGTTATTTCCTGGGCGTTTGGCGTCAGGACCGTGACGTTCCGGTACGCTTTGAAACAAGCTCGCTTGGGATCTGCGATGATCGGCCGGCGGGCCCTGCGCGAGAGTTTGACCACCCCCTCGAGCAGCCGATCGCACAGCACTCCTTTGGCGTAATCGGAGAGCACGACGACGTCGCTTTCCGTGAGCGCTCGCGCGAACCGGCGCCTGAGCTCGGCCGCACTTTCGTCGTCGAGCGGTTCGACCGTCTCGTCGTCCACCCGCAGCAATTGGTGGGTGCCCCTGGTGGTGAACCTCGTCTTTACGGTCGTCCGCCGTTGCGGGGTCGCGAACAGCCGCGCATCGATGCTAGCGCCGGCCGTCGCGACGAGGCGCTCGATCTCGGCACCGGCATCATCGGCGCCGATGACGCCGAGGAGGATTGCGCGCGCGCCCAAGGCGGCGACGTTGTGGGCGACATTGGCTGCACCGCCCAAGCTCGCCCGCGCCGCAATGACGCGTAGCACCGGGATCGGTGCCTCCGGCGAGATCCGGCTGACCTCGCCGAACACGTATCGGTCGAGCATCACGTCGCCGAGAACGAGCACGGTGCGGCCGACGAGGAGCGGGATAAGGCCGGCGATCGTGCCGTCCGCTATCTCGCCGCCGCGCAGCACGCCTACCGCTTGCTCCATCATCGACACCGGGCTCCCCGCCGTTCCAACCGGATCAGATAGTAATTTACGCTAACGAAAGAGGCTCGCGCTGAAAAGTGGAGAAAGGCCGCGGCGACCGGTGATTACACGGGCCGGCTTTAGAGCGCGCTATCGCGTCATGACGCTGGTGCAGTCAGCGCCCCAGCCTCGACGCGAGACCCGCTCGGGGCGAGAGCGGGGGTCGGGCACTGGGCAACCGGCAGCCGGCAGGTGATTCTGGTTCCTTGCCCCGAGGCCGACTCGATCACCACGGTTCCGCCGTGCAGCTCGATCAGGCTTTTGACCAGCGACAAGCCGAGGCCGGCCCCCGATTGGCGCACGCCACGCTCAAACTTCTCGAAAACGCGGGCCTGATCCGCGGGGGGAATGCCGACGCCGGTATCGGCTACCGTCAGCAGAAGCGCGTCTTTTTGGCGCGCAGCCTCGAGGCGGATCGCACCCCCTGGGGGGGTAAATTTGACGGCATTCGAGATCAGGTTGAAGAGGGCTTGCTTGAGCCGGCGTTCGTCGCCCTCGATGACGCCAATCTCGGGCGGGCAGCGCAGGTCGAGCTCCAGATCGCGGCTGCGGGCGCGCTCACGGGTCAGTGTCAGGACGCACTCAAGCATCTTGGACACGTCGATCCTGCCTGTCTCGAGCACCATGTAGCCCGCTTCGATCGTCGCGAGGTCGAGGATGTCGTTGATCAGGATCATCAGCAGGCGCGCGCTCGCGAGGATGCTGTGACTGTGATCGAGCTGGCGCGGGTTGAGGGTTCCGAAATACTGGTTCGTCAGGATTTCAGCAAAGCCGATGACCGCGTTCAACGGGGTGCGCAACTCGTGGGATACGTTGGCGATGAATTCGCTCTTCAGCCGTCCGGCGGTTTCGAGCGCCTCGTTGCGCTCACGCAGCACCCGCTCGACCCGTGCCGTATCGCTCACGTCGAGATAGGTCAAGAGCACATTGCCGTCCGGCAGCGGCACCATCGCTGCCTGCAGCATCGAGCCGTCGCTGCGCTGGAGCAGGCTGCTCGCCGCCGCATGCGCGGTGACCTTGGCGACGATCCCTTGCTTCATTGCCGCCCAATCTCCGCCATCGTCGAGAAGGGCGCGCATCTTGTCGACGATCGCGCCGATATGCGGCTCCCCGGCGACATCGTCGTGCGATAATCCCCAGATCTTCCGGTAAGCAGGGTTGTGGAGCTTCAGCCGGCCGTCGCTACCGTAAACGGCAACCGCCTCGAACAAGTTGTCGAGGGTCGCGCGCCGCACTTGGGTCAGGGTATTGCACGAACGCTCGAGCGCCAGCCGGTCGCTCACGTTCTCGTAGATGAAGGTGAGCCCGCCGAACGGGTGCGGCGATATGGACAACAACACGGTGCGGTCGTCCGGCAGATGCATCAGCTCCTGCTGCCGGTGTATCAGCGAGGTGAAGAGTTGCAGGCGCTCACGTCTGAACGCCCGGAAATCGGCATGTTCCGGGATGCGGCGGCGCTCCCGCAGCCGCTCCAGCACGTCGCCGAACGAGGGTTCGGCAGCCAGCCACTCTGGCTCGAGGTCCCACAATATGGCAAACGCGGCATTGAAGAATTTAAGCCGCTGGTCGGCACCGTAGATCGCCACGGCCGCGCCGATGCCTTCGAGCACCTCGGCGTGTGCGCTGACATGGCGCCGCAGCTCGGTTTCGGCGATCTCGACGTCGGTCCGGTCGAAGGCGAAGCCGATCGCTCCTCCGTCAGCGCACGGCAACTCGGTGATGTCGAGCAAACGGCGAGAGCCGCCGATCACGACATGGCCCCTGGCGCGGCGCTCGTCGCACGCGATCGCCTGTTCCCGGCTGCTGCCGGTAGGCATCAGCTCTCGGCCTTCGGCGAGCACCAATTCGCGGGTCGCGTCGAGGGCGCTCGCATAGGCCCAATTGCAATCGACCAGAGCGCGGTCGCGGTTGCGCCGCCAGATCGGCAGCGGGATTGCATCGATCAGCTCGCGCAGGCTCGCGGCTTCGTCGCCTGCCCGCCGGGCGAGCGCTGCCGGACCGCCGTCGAGCATCCATAGCACGATCTCACCGGTCGCCGCCCGCCGCCCTTCGATGGCGAACGCCCCGCCGCTGCGCAGGCCGACGGTCAACGAGAACGGCGTGCCGCTGCGGTGCAGCGCCCCCCGTGCGGCCTCGAGGTGCTCGGCATCGCCGGGGGCAAGCACAGCGAGAAACTTCGGATAGGCAACGGTTTGAACAGAATATCCGTCGGGATCGCGCCCGAGCGGCCAGCGAAAGGCAGCGAGCGGAACCGTGTCGAGCACGGCCAAGGCCTCGGCGCGGGCACGCTCGCAGCCGGCGCACCCGAGCCGGGTTTCGCGCAATTTTGCCGTCGTCCACAATAGCAGCCCGCCCATGGTCACCGCGACAACCGCAGACAATCCGGCAGCGAACTCGATCACCACACCATGCCCCTGTTTCGCATAGAAGTGTATCTGCAAGAGGGAAACTCTCGCTATAAGGGCAATACTAACGGGTGTTTTACCAAAAAACAAGAGCTATTATCGTACCTCCACATAGTTAAGGTTGTACCCGTTCGAGGCGTCTAGGGCACCACGGAGGCACAGAGGACACAGAGAGAAAGCGGAGAACCTTTTATCGCGGAACCGGCACACCGAGCGCGCTATCGGTCTTGCAATAGGCGTCCATCGCGAACTCGGACGCGGTCTCTTGGAATCGGCCTACAAGGAATGTTTCGGGCCGAAGCAGAGTAGGATCGCCCTCGCCCGTCAAGTGCCGCTCGCAATTGTTTACAATTGGATACGGCTCAGCCCTCGTGCCTGCCGCGCTTGGTCAGCGCGATGTCGAGCGCCCGCGCAGCGGCAACGGCGTCCTCGAAAAAGAGCTCGAAGAAATCACCCATCCGGAAG